>Ga0209541_10009316_pt1 | contig 15929 bp, 20 predicted proteins | sample RifCSPlowO2_01_FD_184027 | JGI IMG/M metagenome (GOLD analysis project Ga0209541, IMG submission 184027) | Groundwater microbial communities from Rifle, Colorado - Rifle CSP2_plank lowO2_0.1 (SPAdes) (version 2) | ecosystem: Environmental > Aquatic > Deep subsurface > Groundwater | place...
TCCGATCTCAATTTGTTTGTTCCACATATCGCCATATAATGCTTTGGCCAATGCCTCTGATTTTACCCAGCGGAGCGTTCCATTCATTCCAACTGCGTATACTTTTGGATCAGTTGTTATTTTAACCATTTTAGCGCCTGGTTTGTATGTGACGTTTCCTCCGATTGGATATGACTCCAATTCAGTCTGTGAAATTGTCTTTACGCCCGAAAAATTCGAATACCATGTGAAATATCCTTTATCGTTTGGAAAGACATATCTCTTGCTGTTAGCTCCCAAATAATACACCGAGGCGCTTGCGGACGTCTTAATTAAGTCGCCGGATGTTGCCGCGAATGTAACGGGAATTGCCGAAAAGCCAACTGACCACATAATGGTAGTTGCGCTTACGCCAACAGTTATGGCTTTCTTTATCTGTTTTATTAATTTGTTAGACATTTGTATTAATTTCCTTTCATTAACTTATACGCCCTCCGGTGAGACTTTGCTCGTTTTTTGAGCTTAACTTCTTTATCCAAGAAATAATATTATCCATTAATCCTGTAACCGCAAGATCGCAATTATATATTGCTCGTCCTTTGATCAAACAGCCAACAGGTGGATAACACTCTCATTGTCCGAATAGATGTGTAAGTTATTTAACTTATACAGGGATTTCCCCGCAAAAAAACTCTCTTAGATCGCCACGTCGTCCCGAAAGCGTTCGGGACTCCTCGCGATGACCAATCGTTTGGGTCATTGCGAGCCCGGCGAAGTCGTGCCCTAGGCAGATCCGCCTGGGGCGGACAATCTACGCCTATATCGCCACGCTTCGTTTTGCTTATAAAAAAGTTCTTATGCGGGGAAAATAGATAAGAACAAAAAATGAGGAATTCGACCTTTTGTCGAAATTCCTTATTAATTCCTTGTTCTTTCTATTTCTTCCCTGCTTTATTACTATTAATAATTATAATATATGTAATGAACACGGTCAAAAAACTTTGTGTATAACTTATTTGTTTTTATTGACTTTCGGCTGGCGCTGGAATAGGCGTTGTATCTACATTTATAGTTGGATTTTTATCATCATTTTTCCCATTGCTGTCAATTAATTGCGCTGCAATCGCAGTATATTTGCCAATAACAGTTTCCATCTTATTGATTAAATTTTTAATTAATACTATATTTTCTGATATTTTAGCATAATTTTCTTTTTCCAGTTCAATATTTGATTCTGAAATAAGTTTTATTATAACAACATAAACATCTTTCATTGTTGCAATATCATCTTCAGTAATTTTATGATTTGTTTTTGAAAGATTCGTAAATTCATCCATTAAAGACTTGGCTTGAATTTCTAATTTTGATATTTTGTCTTTTAAAATATTTGCCGCTTCGCTCTTTTGTCCTGCCGTATCATCTATAATAGTTACCGTTGAAGTGCTCACGCTATCCTGTTTAACTTCAAGAGTCTTTACAAGAGCCGTTATTCCGGCTTCTTCCGCTGAATCTCGCGCCTCTTTCAGCGTATTTTTTACCTCATCAGAAAGGATATCTTTTGATTTTTTGAGTGTTTCATCTATTTCGCTTGTTGTGGAGGCGAGAGATAATGCGATCTTAAAATTCGCATATCCCGAAGAGTCTCCTTCTCTAAGCCTTTCTTTCACCGAATTAATATTTGCTTTTAATGTTTTAACGACAGAATTTACTCGCACGCCCTTTTCTGAATTTTTTACAGAATATCCTATAATTCGATCAATCTCATGAACTCTATTATTGGCAAATTGGATATTCAACTCTGCTTTTTGAAAATCATTGGATAAAAACGCGAGCTGTGCCTTCTCAATATTTATTTTAAAGGGATATAAAAAATGCCCCGGCAAGCTGCTGTAAGCAGTATGAACCACAGCGCCGCCACCAGCGACAAAAAAGAGTACGAGTATAAAAAGCGGAGCAATTTGAAATGGAATTTCATGTAAAAATTCGCGAAAAGCGTTTATGCGCATAAAAAACTTTGACTGACTTTTCTCATTTTTATAATCTTTGATTTCCTTGAGAATCACGCCAAAATTCTCCTTTTTCCACTGATCTGAAGGAGATATCTTTTTAAGGCTCTTTAATTGTTCAATAATTTTTTTATCCATTTTTTTTAGATTCAATTTTCTCTCTAATTTTCTCAAGCGCTCTATGTGCTAAAACCCTTACATTGCCACGCGATTTATTGACAATTTTAGAAATTTCTGAATCGGAGAGTTCTTCAATAAATTTTAAAATGATAATTTCTCTATATTCATCTTTTAAATCCTTTACAATTTCTTCTATATTTTGAAATTCTTCATTGATATCTATTTGAGAAAATATCTTCATCTGCCTTTCGTCAATTACCTCATTTAAAGTATTTTCGTCATATTCCGCCATTTTTAGCTTATCCTTATCTCTATATTGATCAACAATAAGATTTCGAGCGGTTTGGTATAAAAATGCGTTTAAATTGTCAATTTTTCCTCTTTTCTCGTAAATATATTTCCATGTTTTCAAGAAAACTTCTGATGTTAGGTCTTGAGCCTCTTCTTGAATAGCAACTCTAAAAAAAATAAATCTATATATTCTATCAAGATAATAGTCATAGACTTCAGCAAATGCATCCGAATCATGAGCATGAAGTCGTGCTATAAATATCTTTTCTTGGAGTTTTTCAAAGCGTTTCATGATGAGCTTTCAATATATTAGACGTATATTTATAAAAACTGTTACACTTATTAAATAAAAATACTGCGTTTTTGTCAAATATACAAACGCAGTTTTTTAACAATAATATTTTAATACATTCTTACCACATTGTCAAACAATAAAATATGACTACGTAGGTTTAATCTAATATTACAATTTTTGTTTTATTATAGCAAAAATATAAAATAAAAATATATTCATATAAATTCAACATTAAGTCCTTGCAATTAATCATAATATCTAATAAAATTAACATATAATCTTTTTTGTCTACACCAGTGTAGACAAAACGAAAATAATAAATTATGAACGATGAAATTATTAGAGTATCAATTTCAGAAGCGGCAAAGCTTTTTGGAGTGGATCAAAAAACCATTCGCAGGGCTATTCAAAACAATGCCTTGAGATATGTTGTCGTCCAAGGAAGATATAAAATACAATTTGAAAGCCTTCTTAAGTGGTCTCAACAAAAAACAACGGTAAAAAATAAGCTTGAAAAAAAGGGAATTGGGCAATTTGTTGGCCGTTGGAAGATTAAAAATACTCTCTTTAGCCCAAATCCAAAGTCTATAAAAAAGGAAAACGAAGAGAAAAAAAAATTCGTAGGTTGAGGCTGCAGAAAAACTGTCATCCCGCACCCCCGAAAGCTTTCGGGGGATCTAAAAAATAAAATATATTAATCGACCAGATTCCGGCTCAGGGGCCGGAATGACATTTTATTTTTTTGTACAGTCTCAGGTTATGTACTCTTATGTACCTCTTAGATTCATCATTTAGCGCTCAAGCCGTAGTCTTAATAGTTCTATGACCATTTTGCGGTTATGAGCGCCACCGAGAGAGAGACTATACTGATAAAAAAGTAACGTAAAAATACAGATCTATTCAACATACCCAAAAGATGATTTCTACTCACCCCGATCATCATGTAATATACAATAGTTATTATAAAAGCATTTACATAAAGGCTTGATGGAAGAAAATTTATTACCCAAAAAAACTCCCCCTCAACAAGCGAAACAATAACGAGATACGGCCAACTTTTTTGAAAAGATATTCCATGAAAATACATTACTTGCTCTGTGATGACAAAAGTAACAAAAATAATAATAAATGTCGCGATCCAAAGCGATAGATTGAGATGCACAATAAATCCAAAATGAGAAGCAGCAAACAAATAAAGTATTATCAAGCTCAAAAAACTCAATATATTGCCCATACTATGAGGTTCATATTTTTCTTTTTTTTGAAAATGGACATAGGTATTTTCAAGAAAAATTCCCAACATTATCGTCGGAACAACAGCTACAATATGGCGCAATAGTTTTCCTTCAAGAAACAATACGAAAATAAACTGTCCTAATACCAAAAAAATTGGGGTAGCGAAAAAAAGGAAAAAATTACGAGGATTTTTTTCGCCGATTATAGCCATAACCCCAAAAAAAATAATTATGGCGGAGAATGCAATAAACCAATATACAATTGTGGGTCTCAACGCATAGAAAAAAAAGAGGTATTCAAGCATCGCAAATACCATTAATGGAAGAAACCATACGAAAAAATGCTTTATTCTAGCCATATTATTATAATCTATCTCAAAAACATCTTCTAATGTCATTCTGAACTCCAAGCGAAGAATCTCAAACATTAATTTCGCTAAAATTCTGGATTCTTCGGAGGCCTCAGAATGACATGCATAAAAAAATTATTTTTGAGATAGGTTCTACAATCTTTATCGTAACCAGCTATTTTTATTTTTTAGATCTTCCAGTCGTGCAATAAGCTTATTTTTCTCATTTTCATTATTATTCCTCTCCGCCAAGTCAAGCTTGTCAAAAAGAATAACAAGGTCAAGATGGATATCTTTATATTCAGATGAAGGAACGGTGATTGCGACAAGATAATCTCGAACTTCCTGGGCCGTAGCCACTGAATTGTACAATACCACTTTTTCTTTCACACTTTTTTTATACTGTTCTACAAGCGCCGGATTTACCGGATGCGCAATAGGAGCTGTGGTTTCTTTTTTCTTAGAAATATTTGACGGCAATGATCTACTTTTCAAAAAATAAAATAAAGAAACGCATATTACAATTGCTATAAGGATACCAGCGAAAAGAAATATATAAATTCTCTTATAAAAAGCATCTTGAAATTTCATAGTAATAACTAGAAAAAATTATAGAAAAAAAGCTCCTTTTTCCATTTCCATCTCAATCCATGAGTTAGATTCGTCGTTCCAGCGATATGCCTTGAAGGTATGGACTTTTTCCGTATCGGAATACACAAAATGGACTTTATGCTCGCTCCCTATGCGTTTTGACCCTATAACTTTTTTATCAATAACCAAAGGGCGGTTCGTCCTTTCAAGCCGTATCTTGCCCATAGGGCTTATAAATTCAATAATTTCCACAGTACCCCCATCTTCTCCAGTTTCTTCAACGGAAGAATGTAAAATCTCAAATTTATCTTCAATAAGTGCTTTTATTTCTATCCAACGATCATCGGTCATATGTATTTAGTGAATAGTTGATAGTTTATAGTGAATATGAGTAAATTACAAAATTGAAACAATAAACTCTAATAATTTTAGCAGAAATTCGGATTTTTTTCAACTTTTTCTATTTCCCGCATAATGCTTTTTCAATAAAAAAGAATGCGCCTCGCGCACAAGCTTTTGGCTATTCTTATGGAGAAGACGCCGCAAAGCCTCTTCATATCCAAACCATTTAAAATCCTTATGTTCATCTGATATATGAATGGGCATATCTTTTATATACCCCAAGAAAAAAATAACTTCTTTGTAAATAATTCTTCCCCTCTCAACGAGAAATGTATATCGGTATGAGTTTCGAAATCCTTTTTCAAGCTTTATATCTCTTACTTTTATACCTGTTTCCTCTTGAGTCTCGCGATAAGCCGTCTCAAGGATAGTTTCGCCTATTTCCATACGCCCTTTTGGAAAATTCCAATATTTTTTTCCATGCAAAAGCAAAAGATAGAGTATCTTCTTATTTTTTACAGTATATATAATAATGCCGGAAGATCGCTGGTTGATCATGATATTCAAATTTAATGACTTAAGTATTTCTTTCCCTTTAATTTTTCCGGCAAATACTCCTGATCTTCTTTCCATTCATAATCCGGCGAATATTTGTACTCTTTGCCATAGCCCAATTCTTTCATTAATTTCGTGGGCGCGTTGCGCAAGTGCAGTGGCACTGGCTCGTCAACGGAATTCTTTACGTCTTCTTTAACTTTTTTATATGCCTGATAGATTTCTACGGATTTTTTGGACTTGGCCAAGTACACCACGCACTGTGCTAAAATCACGTCGCACTCGGGCATGCCAACAAAATGGCAGGCGTGATAGCACGCAATGGCCTGCTCAAGCGCGTGGGAATTCGCAATGCCAATATCTTCCACAGACATACGAATGAGTCGCCGTGCCACATACAGCGGGTCTTCACCAGCCTCAAGCATTCTCGCAAGCCAATAGAGCGCGGCGTCGGCATTGCCTCCACGAATACTCTTGTGAAGCGCGGAAATAATATTATAGTGCTCCTCGCCCGCGCGATCATAGAGAAAATGCGACTTTTTTAATGAATCTTTTAATATTTTTTTATCCAGCACAATTTTTCCAAAAGAATTGGATTTTGTGGATTTGACCGCGAACTCTAAAATATTTAAAGCAATGCGCGCATCGCCGTTTGAAAGCGTGGCTAAAAAAATAATAGTTTCATCATCCGCCTTTACCTGCAGATTTCCCAACCCATCTTTTTTGTCTAATAACGCCCGCCTGATGATTGCCTCTATATCGTGTATGGAAAGGAGCTCAAGCACAAATACTCGGCACCGCGAAAGCAGGGCCGAATTCAACTCAAACGAAGGATTCTCCGTGGTCGCGCCAATGAGCGTGACAATGCCCTTTTCGACATACGGCAGTAGCGCGTCTTGTTGTGATTTATTCCAGCGATGTATCTCGTCTATAAACAATATCGTCCTTTTTTCATGAAATTTCTTCTTGTCGCTCGCGTCTTTGAAAATTTCCCGCAATTCTTTTGTGCCCGACGATACCGCGGAGAGCTGAATAAATGAAGACTTTGTAATATTGGCAATAATTTGGGCGAGCGTTGTCTTGCCAGAACCCGGCGGACCCCAAAAGATCATAGAAGGGATCTCATCCTTTTCAATACTCTCGCGCAAGAGCTTTCCATCGCCGACCAAATGCTTTTGCCCGAAAAAGTTATCAAAATTATCCGGCCTCATTCTGTCGGCAAGAGGAGAATCTTTCGCAATATTTTTCTCAAATAAGTCCATAGCACTCCCATTATACACCCAAAACTATCTTAGACAAAACGATTTATTTAAGATATAATTGAAAAAAATATACAAACGTATGCAAAAAATTCTTATTTTCGGAGCGGGCTGGCTTGGGAATAAATACAAAGACTATCTTGGCGCGACACTAAGCGCCGTGAATATTACTGATAAAAAATCCGTTGAAAAAGAGCTTTATGAACAAAAGCCGGATGTCGTCATTAATACAGCCGGCAAAACCGGCAGGCCCAACATAGACTGGTGCGAAGACCACAAAATTGAAACCATTGAAAGCAACACCATAGGCCCCATAGTACTTATGAACGCGTGCCTTGCAAAAAACATCCATCTTGTGCACCTTTCCAGCGGATGCATTTTTAATGGCGCTTCAGCTCACACAAACGGCTTTACAGAAGAAGATTCACCAAACCCGGTGAGTTTTTATTCATGGACAAAAACATGGGCGGACGAAGTTTTAAAAAACTTCCCCGTGCTTATTTTGCGCCTTCGAATGCCCGTTGATTCGCTTCCCAATCCAAGAAATCTCATTACAAAACTTTCAAATTACAAAAAAATAATAGATGTTAAAAACTCCATTACCATAGTAGATGATCTGCTTTTTGCAACTCGCGAGCTTATACATAAAAAGAAAACGGGAATTTATAATATTACAAATCCCCAGCCCGTAAAACACAAAGACATAATGCGGTGGTATAAAAAAATTATTAATCCAAACCACAAATATAAAATGATTCCACCACAAGATCTCATTGATAAAAAAATGACAAAAGCAGGCCGCTCAAACTGCATATTAGATACATCTAAACTTCAAAAAGAAGGAATAATTCTGCATAATACGAAAGACGCGATTATTGCGTGCATGAAAGAATACAAAAAGCATCTGCAATAGAATTTGTCAATAATTTTAAAAATAAACTTAAACACTTGAATTATTCCTCTCCTCATGAGGAGAGGGGTTAGGGAAGGTCATAGCAATGTGTAGCTATAATGGCGCTTCCCATGACCCCCTAACCCTCCCCCTCACGAGGGGGAGGGTTAGGCATATAAATCCTATATAAAAAGCGAAAACCGTTCAAATGCATTGAACGGTTTTTTTGATGGAAGCCTATCTCCATCTTTTTGGCTTTAAAAATTTTTGAATGTACTGATACCTTGCGCTTTTTATCAACTGTAAGGAAATAACAGCTATCAAAAGGATAATTCCTGCGCCCAATAGCTGATCATCACTCATACAACTACACTCCCTATAAAAAAGAGCTTCTAAAAAGAACTGATTATTATTATACTACAAAATAAAAAAAATTACAAGAGAATAATTTAATTATTAGCTAAAACTAGCATTTTTTATGAACCAAAATTTCTTTTTCTGTGGTAATAATCTTCCACCACATCTTCAAATTCTTTTTTTGTAAAGGACGGCCATAAAGTTTTTGTAAAATAGAGTTCTGAATACGCGCTCTGCCATGTTAAGAAATTGGAAAGACGCGTCTCTCCTCCAGTTCGAACAACTAAATCCGGATCTGGAGCGCCTCGTGTCCAAAGATGGCGAGAAATTTCATCTTCATCAAGTGCTGCGATGTCAATTTCTTTTCTTGCGACCCTTGCATACATTTCCCGCACTGATTCAATAATCTCCGCCCTTCCTCCGTAAGACAGCGCTATATGCAACACAAGTCGAGTATTACCCTTGGTCTTTTCTTCAACTTCTTCAATGAGTTCTTGAATGTCGCGTGGCAGGCGTTTTCGCTGGCCTATTACTCTAATCTTAATTCCCTGTTTTATATAGTTCTCTATGTCGTCGCGCAAGGCATATCTCACGAGATCCATAAGATACGATTTTTCAACTTGCGGGCGTTTCCAGTTTTCTGTTGAGAACGCGTACACGGTCAAAACTTCAACGCCAATTCCAATACACCACTCTGCGACTTCCTTTACCTTTTGATAGCCTTTTCGATGGCCTTGAAACGTAGGCAAAAACCTTTTTTTCGCCCAGCGCCGATTGCCATCCATAATGAATGCTATATGCTTCAAAACATTGACTTTTCTTCTGGTCTCTCTCATGAGTTGTTGCCTCTTTCTATGTTAAAAAACCTTATGGATTATGCTTCACTATATTGTATTGGTTATTATAACCATCGTCAATTCGCATTGAAAAAAATAGCTTAATAAAGCTAAAAAAATTAAAAACAGCTTTACCCCCTTCCCCTTGCAATATTTTTAAAGATATGATATTATTATCACATAAAGACCGCGCAGGTCTTTTTAAAATGAAAAAATTTTGTAATAATGGAATATATGAATATCGCTCAAAAGCTTATAGAATATCTCAAGCTTTCAAAAATAGAACTCAAAAAAGTCCTCTGGCCGGACAGGAAAACAACCATTGAACATACGGTTATGGTTGTCGGCTTTAGTTTGGGCATGGCAGCGTTTTTAGGCGCGCTTGATTTTTTCTTTACCTACGTATTTAATATATTATTCGCAAATAAATAATATGCCAAAAGCATAAATATATGCCAAAGCAAAATATACTACAAGGAAGGCGCTGGTACGCGATACATACCTACTCGGGGTATGAAGAAAACGTCAAAAGAAATCTTGAACAGAGAATAGAATCCATGGACATGCAGGATAAAATTTTTAACGTCCTTATTCCCACTGAAAAAAAAATTAAGATTAAGAATGGAAAAAGGAAGATAGTGACGGAAAAGATTTTCCCCGGATATGTCTTAGTTGATATGATGGTGGACGATAATTCTTGGTATGTCGTGCGAAACACGCCAAACGTCACCGGCTTTATCGGAACGCGCACAACCCCGACTCCTATTTCCGATGAAGAAATAAAATCACTCCAAAAACGAATGGGCGTTGAAGAACCAACCTATACTATTGACGTAAACACGGGAGATGCGGTAAAAATCAATGACGGGCCGTTTAAGGGCTACGAAGGAAAGGTCTCAAATGTTGACGACTCAAGAGGAAAAGTAAAGGTGCTTGTATCTATGTTTGGACGGGAAACTCCGGTAGAATTGGATTATTTGCAAGTTAAGAAGATCTAATTTTAATTTCTAATTTTTAATTTCGAATGAATTTTGAATATTTAATTTTTAATAATTCAAAATTTAATTAATAAAAATTGATTCAAAATTCAGAATTCGTAATTCACAATTCATATTTTTATGGCTAAAAAGATAAAAACAATTGTAAAGCTTCAGATTCCGGCAGGGGCGGCTAACCCCGCGCCACCAGTGGGTCCAGCCCTTGGACAGCATGGCGTCAATATTGCCGAATTTTGCGCGAAATTTAATGATAAAACCAAAGAAAAAAGAGGAAGTATTATTCCGGTGGAAATTACCATTTTTGAAGACCGATCATATACTTTTATATTGAAAACTCCTCCAGCATCTGATCTTTTGAAAAAAGCCGCAAAAGCGGAAAAGGGCTCGGGCGAACCGAATAAAAAAAAGGTGGGAAAGGTAACACGACAGCAGATTAAAGAAATCGCCGAAATAAAAATGCCCGATCTTACGGCAAAAAATATTGAAGCTGCCATGAGAACCATTGAAGGAACCGCGAGACAGATGGGAATTGAAGTAGTTGAAAAATAATTTAAGATTTCGAATTCTGAATTTTGAATCAATTTTTATTAATTAAATTTTGAATTATTAAAAATTAAATATTTAAAATTCATTCAAAATTCGGTTTTAAAAATTCAAAATTTACTTACTAATTTTGTGGGAGACTTAGCCTTTTTGGCGGTCGCTTACCACGAAAGGAATAATTATGGCAAAAAAAGAAAAGGCTCAAAAGCCTACCGAGATAAAAGGGGTAAAACTTCAAGAAAAAAAATTGGCAGAGACTACCGAAGTAAAAAAAGCGACCGGAAAAAAGAAAGAAAATCAGCCCAAGTCTCGCCTCGATTCGGCGAAGCGGGCTGATCCGCCTTTGGCGGAAAAATCTGAAAAAAAGGCTACAGTAAAAAAAACTATCTCGAAAACAACATCAAGACCAAAAATTATAATTCACTCAAAACGTTACTCTGCGCTTAATCAATTAATTGATAAGAACAAAACATATTCCATTGAAGAGGCTATCGCTCTCGCGAAAAAAACATCCACAACAAAGTTTGAAGGATCTATAGAAGTGCATTTTAGGCTTGGCATAGACATCAAGAAAAGCGACCAGCAGGTTCGCGGAGCCATAGCTCTTCCTCATGGCACAGGAAAGTCCAAAAAAGTGGCCGCGTTCGTAGGCGAAGGAAAGGAAGAAGAGGCAAAAAAAGCAGGCGCCGATATCGCCGGAAGTATAGAGCTCATAAACCAAATCAAGCAAACGGGCAAAATTGACTTTGAAATTGCAATCGCCACTCCGGATATGATGCCTAAGCTCGCGACAATCGCGAGAGTGCTTGGCCCAAAAGGGCTTATGCCATCGCCAAAAAACGAAACTATCACCACCAATCTTAAAAAAACCATTGAGGAGATTAAAAAAGGAAAAATCAATTTTAAAAATGATGATACGGGAAATATTCATGCTACTATAGGCAAATCATCATTTGACAACCAAAAGCTCATAGAAAATTTCCAAAGGCTCCTCGGAGCGATAAAAAGAGCAAAGCCGGCGTCAGCAAAAGGAATTTATATTAAAACAGCCAGCATAAACGCCACCATGGGTCCCGGAATATCGGTAAATATAAGCTAATCTCACTAAAAAACACCCACATAACTCTATTTTGGGTGTTTTTTGTTTGACGCAAATTTTTTTTCTTGCTAACCTTAAAATCAATAGAATTTTGATCTTTACAACAAGGAGTAGCATGCTCAAAAATCTCTTTGGACATGAACTTTGGAAACGTGTATTTTTTCGATCTTTTTTAGTAATCATTACGGTCTCATTCATTTGGCAAGCGACTGGAAAAAATATTCTCCTTACAAATTGTATTCTTCTTCCGTTTATGTTTATGTTTTACTCTCATTGGATAAAGGAATCAAAAAAGGTGCGAACTCACCAGAACGGTTCGCTTGAAAATCAATTCTTTCGGATAGAATCAATACTCTCACACACATCTTTCGTCATACTATGTGCGCTTACATTCTTGATTATCCAAGTGCATTCTGAAAGAAAAATAGATAATTTCGACAGAATAATAGATATTTTTCTTTTAGCGTGGATTGTTTTATCAATTATTGTAATCGATTTTGAAGCTAGGTGGTACTTGCCCAGTGGATGGAAAACCGACACATATAATCTTAAGAATAACATTACCGATAACGATGTGTAAAAAAATATATTTGAAATAAACCAAAAAAGGAGACGCTAAATGATTATTGAATCTCGCAATAAATTACATAATCTTATCGAAAAATTTGTCGTCTATCCCTCTATAGCTGACGATCATACGAAGCTTGATATTACCGGTTTTCCGCATCAAGGAACCGTTGTCACTGAAGTTCCTCTGGATAATGAAGAATGCGCCCTTATGGCGCATCTTTCCAACTCAACAACATTTTCGAGCATACTCCGAAAATTTGCTCAAACAGGATATCTCCTCGGAAGGACACCGCCAAAATAAAACATTAAATAAAAAGCTCTATATAAGTCCCAAAACCTCATTTGGGACTTTTTGATTTCTTAAAAAAAGTCTGTTACAATTATGTAAACCCCCCGTTAGAAATTTGCTGAAATTTCATGATCATTCAATTATACATAAAGATATTGCCATATAATTTGTGATATCATAAGTTTCTAGCGGGGTAAACTCTTAAGAAAAAAATATGGCTCAAAAACGTGAAAATTACCTCTCGTGGGACGAATGTTTTATGCAGATGGCGCACCTCATTGCCGAGCGGTCAAAAGATCCATCAACGCAGGCAGGCGCCGTTATAGTTGATGAAAACTATGTGGTTGTGGGGCTGGGATATAATGGATTCCCCCGTAACTGCGCCGACGACGCGCTCCCGTGGGCGCGCGAAGGCGACTTTCTTGACACAAAATACGCCTATGTCGTGCATGCTGAAGAAAACGCGATTTATAACGCGAACAAAAATACCCATGGATGCAAGCTCTACTGCACGCTTTTTCCATGCAATGAGTGCGCAAAAACCATAATACAGTCTGGAATTTCAGAAATTATTTTCGCAAGCGACAAGTATCATGACAAAGATCCTTTTATCGCGGCGAGAAAACTGCTTGATTTATCAGGAATAAAATATTCTCAATATAATCCTCAATACACTCTTAAGCTCGAAAAAAAATAAAAAACTTTTTTAGTCAATCAAATAAACCAGAAAATAATCTCCTCGTATCCCCTCTCCCTCGGTGGGAGAGGGCAAGGGTGAGGGGGATGGTAATTATTAGATACATTTTTATATGCAAAAAATAATTCTTGGTCTCACTGGAAAAATCGCTTGTGGCAAAGGAACATTCGCCGATTATCTCATTGAAAAATACAAAGCGAAAAAATTCGGCTTCTCCGATCCTCTGAAAGAGACTCTTTCTCTGTATGATATTGAACTGTCAAGAGGAAATCTTCAAAAACTCTCAACTATTTTAAGGCAAAGTTTTTCAGAAGATATCTTGGCAAAAGCGCTCATGAAGCGCGCCCTAACCGCAAAAGAAAATATTGTAATAATAGACGGGGTGCGAAGATTTACGGATATTGAAAATTTTACAAAGCTTGATAATTTTCTACTCGTATATATTGACACAGAAGAAAAAATTCGATATGAGCGTTATATAAAAAGAAAACAAAGCCCGGGAGATGAAAAAATGCTATTGGAAGAATTTCAAAAAAAAGACAACGCCGAATCCGAAAATCAGATAGAAGGTTTAAAAAAATTTACCAAACATATAATCTCCAATAATGGATCGGTTGCAGAGCTTTTACAAAAAACCGATGAAATAATAAAACTCTTGAAACCTGAAACTTAAAACGTGAAACCTAAAATATATATATTAAGTTTCAAGTTTCATGTTTTAAGTTTTAAGAACCTATATGAAAGTAAAAATCAAAAGAATTGACAAGTCACTCCCCTTGCCCGAGTATCACACATCAGGCGCGGTTGCCTTTGACCTTGTGGCGCGTGAGACCGTTATCATTGAACCCAATAGTATTGGGCGCATACCTTGTAATATTATCGTAGAAATACCCAAAGGCTATATGCTTCTCCTTAAAGACCGTTCAAGTACACCAAAAAAGAAGGGGCTTCTCGCGACGGTTGGATTTATTGATCAAGATTTCTGTGGAGATGGCGATGAAATACAAAAACAATTTTATAATTTTCAAAAAGTAGCCGTTACGGTTGAACGTGGCGAGAGACTTGGACAAGCGGCGTTTGTGCGAATTGACCAATGCGAATGGGAAGAAGTTGATGCAATAGACACGAAAACCCGAGGAGGGTTTGGAAGCACGGGGTAGTAAGAAATTTCTAATTTCTAATTTTCAATTTCTAATAAATCTAAAAATATTGCTATAAAGTCAGCCCTCATTGGCATATTTGTTTTCGATTTGATACAATACATTTACTATGAATAAAGATATTTCTAACTCCGAACTTTTGGAATTTATCAAAGAAAATGTTGCCATGAAATCTGAGATGGCAACCAAAGAGGATCTCACAAGTTTGGCAACCAAAGAGGATCTCACAAGTTTGGCAACCAAAGAGGATCTCACAAGTTTGGCAACCAAGGAAGAGCTCAAAAAGTATATAAGCAAGAAAGATCTTGCAGACTCTGAAAATCGAGTTATTGACGTGATCGAGAAGCTATCAACGAGAGTCAAGCGTGTACTTGATGAAGACTACCCTGCGCAAAAAAAGCGAATCTCGCGCGTTGAATTCCGTACAGAGAAACTGCTTGGCAAGAAACTCAAGATAACTGACGCGGACTTCGAGGACAAGTACCGAGGCGAACAGAAGTTCGCCCAAAAAGAAGCAAACAGATAAGTCATACTGTTAATTTTTTATAAAAATACACGCTAATTTTTAAAAAAATTCAAGAAAACCTTATTTTAAGGTTTTTTATTTTTTTGCAAATGTATGAAAAAATGATACTATACTTCTATGAAATACTCACCGGAAGAAATTGAATTGCTTAAGAAATACGTGACGGATCCGGCGTCCGATATTTTTGCCATAAAAAATCTCCCCGGGCTTGTGGGCGCGATTTACGCCAGATATAGCCGCGCTATCGGAGGATTTAAAGACACGCTTCTCAAAGAATTCATTAAAGAAGGCATTATAGACGCAAAACGCGCGCAAGAGCTTATTGAGCGCGTTTTAGTCGCGTATGGCGATGATTCCGTGGGAGAGCTTGAAGGGGCGCATGTTTCGTTTGAAAAAATCTCAATGCTTGCAACAAAGGAAATAGAAGACAGAAGAATTGGCGGCTCCCCCATTGAACAGAGCACCAGATATGTCTTTTATGATCAAAAGGACGATCAAGGAAGATGGCTATACTGTCGCGGAGATGACCTCGTGGGCGCGTCATTTGGAAAAGAATATATAGAAACAATGGATTTTATTTTTGACACATACGCGCGTCTTGTGGAACCGATGAAAGATTATTTTAAAAAATTAAAATTCTTGGAGGACGCCGAGTATGATATTAACGGCGACGGGAAAAAAGAAAAATTCAAAGACCTTACGGAAGAAAAAGAAATAAAGGCGTTTCGAATGACGTATAATTTTGACGTGCGCTCCAAGGCGTGCGACACGCTCCGACACCTCCTCCCGCTCTCAACACTTACTAATGTCGGAATGTTTGGAAATGGGCGTTTTTATCAAGGGCTTATTTCCCACCTCCTTTCAACAGAAATTCCCGAAGCACATACCATTGGCAAAAAAACCAGCGAGGCGCTCACGCAAGTTGTTCCGCAGTATGTA
>Ga0209541_10009317_pt1 | contig 15926 bp, 18 predicted proteins | sample RifCSPlowO2_01_FD_184027 | JGI IMG/M metagenome (GOLD analysis project Ga0209541, IMG submission 184027) | Groundwater microbial communities from Rifle, Colorado - Rifle CSP2_plank lowO2_0.1 (SPAdes) (version 2) | ecosystem: Environmental > Aquatic > Deep subsurface > Groundwater | place...
ATAAGAATTTTTTAAAAACCTGTTTTATTTTTGCCTGCTTGAGTCAGCGCAATCATTGCCGAAGTTTTGATGGAAGTGATGGTAGATTTTACAAAAACGAACTTTGTTTTGACAAAGGCACAGTAACAAGTAATAAATTAAAAACATATAAACTTACCAAAGAAGAACAATATCTTTTGGACACTTTTGCCGATATACTCTCAAAGGCAAAATCAACTAAAACATATAACCGCAAGTACACTTATGGAACTTATCAGATTGATGAAGAGCTAAACACTCGTTACAAAAATGAGAATGATGAATGGATTTATGATTATCCGGAACTAAATACGGCGATTAATAGTTTAAAGACAAAATTAGCCAAATACTACGAAAATATTATTCAGCCGAAGCTGTTTGAATATGAGCTACTAAAATAAGTGCCAGTTATGACAGGAATATTTTTTGCACATCCGCATACACTTTTGGATCAAGTTGGTAAGGTTTTGGAAAAGGTTGGTTCTGAAAAATTCTTTACAAGCTCCGATGAAGAAGTGAAAAAAGCCCGGGAAGGATTCGCGGCTTATTTTTTCACTCTTACTTTAAAAAAATATATCGGGAGAGATTAGTGGTTAGCTCAATATAACCAAGTTGCAAGGGCTTATCCAGATTTTGACTTCATGTCGTTTGCGGAAAATCCTGATGATATGAAGATGGAATCCGTGGAGTTGACTGGTGTTTACCCTCATTTCAAATCTTTTGATGAGGCTCTAAAAGTTGTTGAAAAGAAACAGAAACAATATGGGACAGAGCCGGTAAAGTTTGGTTTGTTAGTCTTTGTTAATCATGAAAAAAGTGAGGAGTGGATTAATATGCTTAGAGAAAAAGTAATTAGTGAACATCCATTTTTGAGTATATGGACAAACATTGTGTGTATTGTAAAAAGCAAATGCACTCAGCCACTCTTGGGGGCAATAGAAAAGATTGGGCGACAATCGAACACTTAAACATATCGCCACCCTGTAATAACGCCGCTACTGTCGTAATTTGTTGCTGGAGCTGTAATTCAAGTAGGGGAAATAAAAAGCTTTTATTTTGGTTTAACTCTGATTACTGCAAATCAAAAAATATAAACATTAAAACTGTACCCGCTCATATTAGAAAATATATGATTACATATGAAAACCTATAAAATAGTTGTGTATGTGCCGGAGGAGAGCGCGGACAAACTGCGGGAGGCTATGGGCAATGCCGGGGCGGGGAAAATTGGAAACTACACCTTTTGTTCATTTTCAGTAAAAGGAGTTGGTCGCTTTAAGCCAGAGGTGGGCGCGAATCCCACAATTGGAGAAGTAGGCAAGTTGGAAGAAGTGGTCGAAGAAAGAATCGAAGTGGTATGTAGTGAAGACAATCTCGAGCAAGTCCTTCACGCAATCAAAGAAGCCCACCCCTACGAAGAACCCGCCACCGACATCTATTTTCTCGAGAGCTTACCCTAAACCTATACCTTTCCCCACGCTCATCCACAACCCCGTCTTCACACACAATCCTCCCCACTTATCAACACTCCAATGTTCGTACGAACATTGGAGTGTTGTAGAATTAATGATATGGCAGATTTGTACACGACAGCTCGTAAACTTGAGAGGCATCTTAAAGGTTTGTCACACCACTGGCGAATTCACATACTCCTTTTACTCAACGAAGCTGGTCGAGATGGACTTAGCCTCGATGATATTTCAAGTAAACTAAAAATGGATATTAAAAATATTTCGCACCACACATCAAAACTAGAACAGGCGGGATTATTGGATAAGAGCAGGCGAGGGAGGACAGTGTCGCACAAACTTTCGCCATATGGAAAAAAATTCGTTCAGTTCCTTTCACTACTCTAATGTTCGTACGAACATTAGAGTAGTGAAAGAGTAAGGATATTGAAAAAATGTATTTTCTCTATATTCTCAAATGCAAAGATGGGTCGTTGTATACGGGTATCACGACCGATGTGGTGCGGAGGTTTGAAGAGCATAAAAGGGGGAAGGGCGGGCGGTATACAAGAGCAAGGGGGGTGAATAGGCTGGTATATACCGAAAAGAAGAAGAACCGGTCGTTGGCCTCGAAGCGTGAAGCGGAGATAAAGAAGTGGCCTCGCGCAAGGAAACTTGATTTGATAAAATAAAAATATGAATATTGACTACAACGAACTTACAAAATTCTTGAATGTCGCGAATAAGGCGACGTATGCTAATAGCAATGCGCCAAAAGCAGATTCATTACGACCGTCGTCAGAAGATTATCATTTTGAACAGGGTGATCTAATTTATCACGATACTTACTTTGGCGCCCGTGATTTTATTGGAGAGGAAATTGTATACAAAGCCGGTACGCCACTTTGGGGTATGAACTACTACGGACACGTGCTCAACCCTGCTGTTTCAACAAAAGACGCCTACGCCATACTTCGTCCCGCACTCATGCAGGAGTATCACGACATTCTTCCGGTGCGTGGTCCGCGAGAGTACATTGAAGGCAATAGTAGATATACCAACAAAGTTGAAGGTACGCTCGATAGATTTTCTGGCGAAGAACATATTTACCTGAATGACGAGCTCATATACAAATGTTGGTATCACGGCGGAAGTATAGAGTAAACCCCGATAGTGTTCGCCCTGCGCAGTAGCTACGTCCACCTTGGGGCGGCCTAACACTATCGGGGTTGACTCTTAGACTATGTAGGGTACTTGCATAATTTCTCTCCTTGTGGGAGGGTTAGCAATTATGGCCAATCGTACAAAAATCATCGAAGGCCTGCTTCATAGCCTGCACGCCACCGAACAAGAAAATTACCGATAGTATTGTCAGTAAAAGATAAAAACATGTCAGGCACCACATCGATTTCTGTCACGTTCGAAAGGATTATGCAGTCGAAAATTCTCACCGGCATCCTTGTTGCATTTATTGTGGCCATCGGTGGCTACCTTCTTTTCCACCGTAGCCCCACCTATCAATTCGTAACCGTGAAGCGTGGAGCTATCACCGAATCAGTCTCGCTCACCGGTAATACAGTACCAGTCAAAAGTGTTTCTCTCGGCTTTGGTAGCTCTGGCGTTATTTCTCGTACTTACTCCGACCTTGGAAAGAAAGTGTACGCTGGTCAAGTCTTAGCACAACTCAACACAAATGATCTCGTAGCCGGAGTTCGATCGGCGGAAGCCACAGTCGATGCGCAACAAGCCAAGCTTGACGGGTTGCTCGCCGGTACTCGTCCCGAAGATGTGGCTATTTCACAAGCGGCACTCGATGAGTCAAAACAAGACCTCACGAATATATACAGTGGTATCGGCGATTCGTTGATTGATAGTTACGCAAAAGCAAATGATGCGGTACGGACTCAAATTGACGCATTATTTTCAGGCGGGGATAGTTCTAGTCCTAAGCTTGCTTATACTACCGCCAATTCCCAAGCTCAAATCGATTCCGAAAACGAACGTTCCGTAGTAAGCAAGATGCTGAATACGTGGCAAGTAGAACTTGCGAGCATCGACAAATCAATTGCCACCCTTGAAACATTACTATCAAACGAAATTTCATACCTTGCTACAATACGCCAACTTTTCAATAATCTTTCCAAAACGCTGGAAGTCGCTCCGGGCTTGAGCACTTCAAATCTGGCTACCTATAAAACAAATCTTTCTACTGCCACTAGCGAAGTGAACGCCGCCACTAAAAATCTCAATACTATTTCCCAAAATATCGCCTCGCAAAAAACAACCATTTCGCAACTACAAGCACAACTTGATCTTAAGCGTGCCGGAACCCTTCCTACCGATATATCCGCGCAACAGGCACAGGTCAAACAAGCAAAAGCTAGTCTGGATAGCGCGCGAGCCAAACTTCTGAATGCCCAAATTATTGCCCCCATTACCGGTGTTATTACCCAATTTGACGCAAAAGTGGGCCAACAAGCATCTTTGGGCACAGCTCTTATTTCCATGATGTCGGATACCGGCTATGAGGTAGATGCGGGAGTATCTGAAACAGATGTTGGTAAGGTCTCTGTCGACGACAATGTTACCATGACACTTGACGCCTTCCCCAGTGAGACATTTACGGGGTCAGTATTTTACATTGCTCCCGCTCAAACAAATATTCAGGGGGTAATAACTTATCAGACAAAAATTTCTTTCGATACGATAGACGCGAGACTGAAAGGCGGACTTACCGCGAATATTAATATACAAACAATGCACAAAGATGATGCGTTGATTCTTCCGCAATATGCCATTTTACAGAACGATCAGGGGACATTCGCGCAGAAGCTTTCGGGCGGCGCCGTCACGACGCATCCCGTGACGCTCGGCATTGCCGATCAATCGGGAAATGTTGAAGTACTTTCCGGTGTCATTGAAGGTGAGCAGGTGCTAAATATCGGACTTAAGGCGCAATGATAGAAATAAAAAATTTAAATAAAGAATACACTGAAGAAGAATCGTCGACACGAGCCCTGCGTGGCGTAACATTTTCCATCGAGAAGGGCGAATTTGTTTCTGTTATGGGCCCATCGGGGTCAGGCAAATCGACCCTTCTTCACATCTTGAGTTTCTTAGACCGACCCACCGGAGGTTCTTACAGATTTCAGGGTAAAAGTATCGATGATATGACAGATAAAGAACTTGCGCGTGTTCGAAATTCGGATATGGGATTTGTTTTTCAATCCTTTAATTTGCTTTCTCGTCTGACTGTGTACGAGAACGTTGAAATTCCACTCTTATATTCCGATATTCCTTCAACCGAACACAGGATACGTATTGAAGAAGCGGTCCAGTCGGTTGGTCTGCCGGAAAAACTACACACCGAAACCGGACGGCTTTCTGGTGGCCAGAAACAACGCGTGGCAATTGCCAGAGCTCTCGTAACCAACCCAAATGTAATTTTCGCCGATGAACCGACGGGCAACCTTGATTCCGAGTCCGGTCTGCAAGTGATGGAAATACTGAAAACTCTGAATGATAGGGGTCGTACTATCGTGCTGGTAACGCACGAAACGGCCACAGCGGGGTTTGCCAAGCGCATTATCAAGATAAGAGATGGCATGATGGAAAGCGACACAGTGGCCGTTTCAAATCATACTAACCACGACAATCTAAAATAATCATGCTTTTCAAAGACGCATTCAAAACTGCCACTCGTAGTCTGACGCATGGCAAGATGCGTTCTGCTCTGACAATGCTCGGTATTGTAATCGGTATCGCTTCGGTCATTATTCTGATGTCAATCGGACAGTCGGCTCAGGATTTAATTTTAGGACAGGTGCAAAGCATCGGTTCCAATTTGATTATCATTACCCCGGGTGCGCCAAGTAATGGCAAATTTTCTCCCCCCGCTTCCGCGCAGGGCATAGTTATTACCAGCTTGCAAGAAAGAGATGTTTCTGCGCTGGAGCGAGAGCCCTCCGTTAGCGCCGCCGCACCACTTGTCAGCGGACAGGCCGAAGCGATATATGCCAATAATAATAAAACAGTCAGTTATCAGGGGGTGACTGCCAACATGTTTTCGGTACGAAATCTTCAGGCGGGAAAGGGAATGGTATTCACAAAGAAAGACGTTGATTCCGCCGGTCATGTTGCGGTTATCGGGCCGGATTTAGCCGAGACTCTTTTTGGTCCCGCGCTTAACCCCATTAATAAAACGATACGACTGAAAAATGTCTCATTTCGCGTGGTGGGTGTCTTAAGTAAAGGGGGGACCGGCGCCTTTGGTGTTGACCAGGGCAACGTTGTTGTTATTCCGATAACCGTCGCCCAGAAACAATTGCTCGGGATTTCCTATCTTAATATTATTATGGTGCAAGCCAATCCGAACTATGATATTAATTTTGTAAAATCACGCATTACTTTCGCTTTACGCCAAAATCATGGCATAACCGATCCCAACAAAGACGATTTCAATATTCAGACACAAGCGGACATTTTATCTATCCTTGGCAATATCACTTCTATTCTCACCCTTTTTCTAGCGGCCATCGCGTCAATTTCGCTTGTTGTCGGTGGTATTGGCATCATGAACATCATGCTCGTGGCCGTGACGGAACGCACGCGCGAGATTGGCTTGCGTAAGGCGGTCGGTGCGACAGATGGTGATATATTGCAACAGTTTCTTATTGAATCGATTCTCCTGACCTTTGTCGGTGGTGTGATGGGTGTTGCGGTGGGCGCCATTGTTGTTGGACTCATTTATTTTATCTTATCAACATTTTTTTCCATCGGTTGGGTTTTCGCTTTCCCTATTTCTTCCGTAGTACTCGGACTTCTGGTTTCTGGTATTGCCGGTATCGTTTTTGGAATCTATCCGGCGCGCAAGGCGGGTAAGAAAAACCCAATTGACGCCTTACGTTACGAGTAATACACCCACATATCAGTGGGATAGATCGCCTTTTTTTGGCATAATACTCATTATGCAAACAGTGGGGATCATTGGCGGACTGGGCCATAGATAACAGCCGAAAATAAATCCTGAGCAAAATTTATGGGAAACTATATTTGGGTACTTATTATATTATCAATCTGCCTACTCTATTGGCTCCTTTCGTGGATGTATGACACCATTTATAATTCAAAAAAATACCTTGAGTTAAAGCCAAAATTAGATCTACTAAATCAACAAAGAGAGGAATTCGAAAGGAAGAAGAAGGAGGTTTATGATAAGTTACAAGAAGAAAATATAAAAATAAAAGAGGAACATGCCCTAAGGGTTATTAAAGAAGAAAAAGTTCTAGCCTCAAAAGTCCAAAAATTGGCTGAAGCAACGGACTCTGCTAAAAATGATTTAGATAAAATTGCGAAACAAAAGTCAATGGGTTTTCCGTGGCTTGCAGAAGCTTATGCAGAATATTTTTTATTAAGAGATTTAAGGAAGCAAGATTATTTAGAAAAAAAGAAACACCCTGCTTTTACTGCGGCGGAAACTGTCCGCGAAATTACAAATGAGAAACAACGGTTATTAAGGGAAAACAAAATAATTACTTACAAGATTAGTTATTTTGAGAAGCTATTTCCATGGCTAGCAGAACTTATCGCAGAGGATGAAGACGAAGAAATCCCAGTACGGATAGATGACGACATGATAGATGAAGATAACGAAGACCGAGTCAGGAATTTTTTAACTCCAGAGGAATATCGACGACTGCCCTCCGTAGAAAGAAACCAGAAGGCCTTGGATAGGTATTTAGCTAGTAGAAATAAATCAAAATGGGCAATCGGAAGAGATTATGAAATGTATGTTGGATATTTATATCAACAAAAAGGATACTTTGTTGAATACAAGGGCATCATTGATGGGTTTGATGATTTAGGTAGGGATATTGTTGCCACAAAAGATGGCGGGGTTTGTATTATACAGTGTAAATATTGGGCACAATATAAAGAAATACATGAAAAACATATTTTTCAATTGTTTGGTACAACAATGGAATTTTGGATTAAAAATTTTAGAAATCGTGACAGACCAAAAAGTTTTGAGGAGTTTGCGAGATTTTTAAATGAAAACAAACTCAGGCCAATATTTTATACCTCAACAACTCTTTCGGAAAAAGCTAAAGAAATGGCAGAAGCATTAAGTGTCGAAGTCATGGAAAGTGAGCCGATAGGTGAGTTTCCAAGAATTAAATGTAATATAAATAGCGACGAGTTTGGTATACAAACGAAGATATATCATTTACCAATGGACCAACAGTACGATAGGACAATAGTAGGTAACCGCAGTGGAGAATTTCAGACTTTCACGGTCAAAGAGGCAGAGGATGCAGGGTTTAGGAGGGCATTTAAGCATAGATTCTAATCTGCACCAGGAGTTTGCTAGTGGAGACGCATGCGCTATACTATACAAATATGGTCAAAATCAACGAAAAGAAGTACAAAAACGCCATTCTTTTCTTCGCAAAGAAGATTCAGAATGGTACGCTCGGGAAACTCAAACTCATGAAGCTCTTGTATTTTCTTGATTTCGATTTTTTTGAAAAGTACGGCCGTTCTATCACCGGGGACGAATATCTGCGTTTTGAGAATGGCCCAGTGCCACGCATGGCCGAAAAGATGCTCAAGCAAATGAACGGTAAGGAAATTAAGATAACCAAACGTAAAATTGCCGACGGTCTTAACGACCAAATGCATATTGAAGCCGTCAAAGATTTCGACATGCAAGTATTTACTAGAGAAGAGTTGCTCTTCTTAGAAGACATCGCGGATAAGTGGGAAAAGTTTTCCGGTTCAGAGATGAAGAACGCCAGCCATGGTGAGGCACCGTGGATTGCCACCAAGCCCGACGGTATTATTGACTACAACCTCGCGTATTATCGTAACAAACATGGCGAGATGGCTCGGATGTAGCTCGACATGAAAATTGTTCGACACGAAGATATCAATAAGGATTTGCGAAACTTGCGAGGTTCGCCTGCGCCTCTCGAATCTCTCGAAGCGTGGGAGCGACTGTTTTGCCTTAAGGGGTTGCGTGAAACTCCGGCTATCGATTTATACCCGGGATTTGGCTTGGCAAAGATATATAAAGGCCGGGTGGTTCCATTGCGTGAAAATGTGGGGAAGTCGAAGGGGTATCGCGTGATATTCCAACTGCTTGAAGCTGATTGCTACAAGATTTTGGTCTTTTCCAGACATGGCATATACAAGACGGAGCATGAGCTGATACGCTTGACAAGAGAACGACTAAAATAAAAATAATCATCACTACTTTTATGCCTCCAACTAAGACAAAAAAACATTACGCTATTGGGCCGGTACTGCGCGTGCTTTGGGCTCACACCGCTCGATTTAAGGGGCTCTTTTGGAGCGCTGTCTTTTTCAACGTGCTGGTCTATGTCTTCGAAATCGTTACGCCACTTTGGTACAAAAAATTGTTCGACACTCTTGCTGGTGGTAGCGCACTTTCTACGGCGGTTGGTCTACTCGTTTCGATTTTAGTCACCATTCTTATCTTGAAGTTTGCCAGCTGGCTTGCTCGACGCATTAGTGTGTACGCCATCAATCATTTGGAGCCGAAAGTTATGGCAGGTCTCACCCAGACGTCCTTCGATTACCTGCTCGGTCATTCATACAGTTTTTTCGTGAATAACTTTTCCGGCGCGTTCGTGCGCAGGATTAATCGCTTACCTCGCGCTTTTGAGCAAATTGCTGACAACATTTTCTTCAATCTTTTGCCACTTGTCATCACGCTAGCCGGAATTCTCATCGTGCTCTTTTCGCGCTATCCCACTCTCGGACTGGCTTTCTCCATTTGGCTTGTGGTTATGGTTACTGTGCAAATCGTGGTTGCTCGGTGGAAACAACGTTACAACATTGCAATGTCGGAAAAAGATTCACAAGTAACCGGCGTACTTTCCGACGCAATTACCAATGATGTTACTATCAAGCTTTTCAATGGAGACAGGCATGAACGGAGTTTGGTGAAAAAAGTGACGGACGAATTGCTGGCTCTGCGAGTTTTCACTTGGACATTTGACGAAATAATCAACGCCATTCAGGGGGCAGTCATGATTAGCATTGAATTCGTCATCTTCTTCTTGGCCATCAAGCTTTGGAAGTTGGGCCAAGTGTCCATCGGTGATTTCGCACTTTTACAGGCCTACCTCATCACGGCCATAGATAAAGTGTGGGATTTCGGAAATGTTCTACGCCGAATGTATGAAGCATTCGCCGATGCCACCGAGATGGTGGATATCCTAAATACACCACACGAGATAAAAAACGCGCCGGGGGCGACTAAACTTGCGGTAACCGACGGAGTAATCGAATTTCGCAATGTACATTTTGCTTTTCACGAAACGCGCCAGGTTCTACACGATTTTTCACTTACCGTTGCCGGTGGAGAGAAAATTGCCTTAGTTGGACCGTCGGGCGCGGGTAAAACAACAGTTGTAAAATTGCTCTTTAGATTTTTCGACGTAACAGAAAACGAAGTTCTGATTGACGGACAAAATATCGCGCACGTTACCCAAGAAAGTTTGCGCGAGCACATTGCCCTTGTGCCACAAGAGCCAATTCTTTTCCACCGCACACTGATGGAAAATATTCGCTACGGTAGGCGCGATGCCACTGACGCGGAAGTGGTTGAGGCCGGAAAGCTTGCACACTGCCACGAATTCATAAGTCAATTTCCCCAAGGCTACGAAACGTTTGTGGGGGAGCGGGGCGTGCGCCTTTCGGGCGGAGAGCGCCAGCGCGTGGCTATTGCCAGAGCAATCCTAAAAAATGCGCCAATTCTGGTACTCGACGAAGCCACATCAAGTTTAGACTCTGAATCCGAAAGCTACATTCAAGAAGCCCTCTCAACGCTGATGCAAGGCAAAACGGTCATAGTCATCGCGCACCGCCTTTCAACCATAATGAAAATGGATCGCATCGTGGTGATTGAAGATGGTCGGGTGGTGGCCACCGGTACGCACCAAGAACTGCTTACGCAAGAAAACGGCCTCTACAAAAAACTGTGGGAAATCCAAGCCGGCGGATTTATTAAAGATTGATAATTTTCTGCCTGAAGATGACGATAGAGTGTCTCATGTTATAATGAATATATGCGAAATGCATACTATTTTTTCTTAGTGGTTGTGGCCTTAGCCCTGGTCTCGGTGTTTTGGATTTATGCTCGAAATATCATATCAAAAACTGCGACGCCGGTGGCCTGCACAATGGAAGCCAAACTGTGTTCGGACGGGAGCTTTGTTGTTCGCACGGGCCCCGATTGTCGATTTGCCGAATGTCCAGTTAGTACAACTCCCTCGTCTACACTCATTGTTCCAGGTTACGCAACAGATACGGTTACCATCGCATCGGGACAAACAGGTGAATTAAATGGTGTGGAGATTACGGTCAACTCCATTGGCGCAGATAGTCGTTGTCCCGTGGATGTAAAATGTGTTTGGGCCGGGACACTAGTCGTGAGCGTGACTCTTACCGATTCTGCGCGAGCAGAGATAAGAAATCTTATTTTAAACAAACCACCGTATGTTTTTAACGGTCACCAGATTTCAATTATCGCTGTCACTCCGGAGCGTGAAAGCACGAAAGATGTTAAGCAAGACGAATATCGCATTACCTTTCGTGTGGTGAAATAAAAACCAATCTCATGCCCTTACCACCTATTCCTGTCACCGGTTTCCGCACGATTCGTGCCAAAATCGTTTCCAGACGATTTTTATTTATTATTGGTGGAGTGATTATTATCGGTCTGGTAATCATCTATCTGGTTGGGTATAGCAAGATATTTTCTGCGGAAAGTAAGTGGAGTATTTCCGATAGCGTGGGGACTACTACAAAAAAGAAATTACCACCGCCCATTCCACCACTCGACAAAGTGGCTTACGATTTAAAACTATATAAGATAGCCAACGCTACTTCCAGTGCGCCAATAATGGCCACTTCCAGTGCTTCAACAACTCACACGTTATGGCCGGTGAAAACGGCTTATCCGAACGGCGGGGCCATCCTGCCCTTTAACCGCATCGTGGCTTATTATGGGAACTTTTTGTCCAAAGGCATGGGAGTGCTTGGTGAATATCCGGCCGAAGAGATGCTGGCGAAATTAAAAGTTGAAGTGAACAACTGGCAAGTAGCCGACCCGGATACGCCCGTTATCCCCGCTATTCACTATATTGCAGTTACAGCACAAGAGAGTGCTGGTACTGCCGGTTTATACCGACTGCGTATGCCAGATGACCAAATCAAGCATGCCCTCGACCTTGCACGTGAGGTGAACGGTATTGTTTTCTTGGACGTACAGGTGGGATTGGGTAATCTAAAGAAAGAGGTTGAGGCGCTGGAGCCGTACCTCAAGCTATCACAAGTGCATCTGGCTATTGATCCGGAATTTTCTATGAAAACAGGCGATCGACCCGGTACAGTAATCGGTACGGTTGATGCGCTCGATATAAATACTGTGGCGGAATACTTGGCTCAATTGGTGCGAGACAACAATCTTCCGCCGAAAATTTTGATAGTGCATCGTTTTACTTTGCCTATGATTACCAACTATGAACAAATCGTGCCCCTGCCCGAAGTACAAATTGTTATAGATATGGATGGTTGGGGTAGTCCGGCCAAAAAATTCGGCACATATAACAGCGTGATTTACCCAGAGCCCGTACAATTCACCGGCTTCAAGCTGTTTTACAAAAATGATTTGCGACCGCCAAGCGAACGCATACTTACACCGGCCGAAATACTCAAACTTAAACCCCAGCCGGTTTACATTCAGTACCAATAAGGAATCCTAGTGACTCGGTTACTATTCAAGGTAGTAACCGAGTCACCTGAATCGAAATATTACTTTACACGCAGGTTTAGCATGCATGTAATCATGTAGAGAATTTTCGGAAACGATGCGGTGCGGAAAATATCACGGAACATGGGTGCCTCGGCTTTTAGTTTTGCCAGCAGGCCTTTCTTTCCATGCTTATGATACTTCCATGGACTTTCAACATTTGGCCAAGAAACCACCTTGATGCGCTGGCTGTTTTTAATAATAAGTGTGTTAATGAACGTTTCGAGGCCAAAACCAGGCAACCTCTCGATTTTTTCCAGATATGGAAAAACCAAGCTTTTCGGTACCACCCGTTCGCCAGATATATAATCAAGACCAATCACCCTCCATGGCCAAGGGGTTTTGCCGCGTAAGCTGATACTGACATCCGCCCTTCTCGAAAGTACAGGAGTTATAAGAGCGGTGATATCTTCCGGCGCTAGACCAATAAGGTCAGCATCTATAAATAAAAGATACTCGCCAGTTGTCGCCCTTATTCCGGTCACGCACGCCACGCTCTTGCCACGATTTATTTCGTGTTTGACATAACGCACATCGGTATATCTGGCCACTATTTTTTCGGTATCATCTTTCGAGCCGTCATCCACCACAATGCATTCTTCTACCAGAGGATGGCCAGAAACGGCTTTCAAGACGTCTCCAATGCGCGCAGCTTCGTTGTAGGTGGGAATAATGCAGGAGATACGCATGGGAAATTTTTAATTCCTAATTTTTAATTTTTAAACGATGTCTAAAATTCTAATTTTTAAACCGAAACATCGCCACGCTAGATAGTACCACGATAAGACACTTTCGGTTATACCCCCACACTAAGTTTCAGCTTACAAGTTAGAAGCATTTATTGCATTTTATGAAGGATATTTGTTTTGAACTTAGTGTGGGGGTATACTGGGCGATAATGCCCGCTAAGCCATTCTACATAACTACCACCCTGCCCTACGTCAACGCAGAGCCGCATATCGGCTTTGCTATGGAGATTATTCGGGCCGATATTATTGCGCGCTATAAACGACTGCTCGGATACGACGTGTTTTTCAATACTGGTACAGATGAACACGGTCAGAAGATTTATCAGCAAACCCTGGAAAAAGGAGTCGCACCGCAGGTGTATGTAGATGAATACGCCGAGAAATTTCACGCGCTCATCATCCCGCTCGGTATTTCCGAAGTAAATTTTATTCGTACCACTGATCCGGCTCATGTGGCGGCCGCGCGGGCTTTTTGGAAATTGGTGAACAAAAATGGTTATATTTATAAGAAAGTCTACAAGATTAAATATTGCGCCGGCTGTGAGTTGGAGAAAACGGAATCGGAATTGGAAAATGGACGTTGTCCTATTCACCCGAACCGCGAGATTGAACTACGCGACGAAGAAAACTATTATTTTAAATTTTCCGCATTCGAAGAAAAGTTATTGCAGCTTTATGCCGCCAATCCTGATTTCGTTCTGCCTCACTCTCGTCTCGGTGAAATACGCGCATTTGTTTCGCGGGGGCTCGAAGATTTTTCCATCTCACGCTTGAAGGAAAAAATGTCCTGGGGTGTGCCGGTGCCGAACGACGATTCGCAGGTCATGTATGTATGGTTTGACGCGCTGGTTAATTACATTAGCGCGGTAGGTTGGCCGAGCGATATGGAGAAATTCCAAAAGTGGTGGGTGGAGACTGGGGGAGTGGTACAGTACTGTGGCAAGGATAACCTGCGTCAGCAATCAGCCATGTGGCAAGCCATGCTCATGTCCGCGGGGATACCTCCATCCAAGCAGATTATTATCAACGGCTTTATCACTTCCGGCGGGCAGAAGATGAGCAAATCAACTGGCAATGTCATCAGCCCATTTGATATTGTGGAGAAGTATGGAACAGACACACTGCGTTACTTCGTTGCGCGGGAAATAACTACGTTTGAGGATTTCGACGTGACCCCCGAGCGGATTAAGGAAGCGTACAATGCGAATCTTGCTAATGGTCTCGGGAATCTTGCTTCGCGTATTATAAAAATGGCCGAGGACCAATTAATAGTTGGTAGTTGTAAGTTGTTAGAAGAAATACCAGAAGAAATAAAGAAAACGTTGGAAAAATACGAGATTCAGAAAGCCATGGATTATATTTGGGAGCGTATTCAAAAACTCGACCGGAGGATTCAAGAGACCGAACCGTACAGGATGGTGAAGACCGAGCCGGAAAAAGGAAAGCAAATAATCGGCGAACTCGTGTCCGAACTTTTCATTATCGCGCACTGTCTTGAGCCGTTTCTACCAGAAACCGCCGAGAAAATAAAAGAAGCCATCAGGGCCAACAAAAAACCGGAAAATCTTTTTGTCCGGAAATAGGAAATAGTCAACTTTTTCTTCTCGTCATAAATATGTCGTACGACATATTTATGACGAGAAGAGTTTGCGTAATGATTAACCGAAGAAGTGCATTACTTTCTGGTGCCATTGGCCAAGAATTCTTATACTTAAGACAGCTTTATAAGTTTAAAAAAGTAATTTATGAACAAACTCAATGCTCATAGAACAGGTATGGTGCTCGGTAGTCTGTTTGCTATTATGCACGCCGGGTGGGCGATATTGGTTGCTGTAGGGCTTGCCCAACGTTTAGTCGACTTTGTTTTTCGTTTGCACTTAATCGCACCGTCTTACACCATCCTCCCCTTTAATTGGGGCAAAGCGGTGTTGCTTGTAATCGTTACTGGTGTGATTGGCTATGTTCTCGGCCACATTTTCGCCTGGTTGTGGAACAAAATCCACCGGTAGGAAGATGGTAAATAGGAAATAGTAAATTTGAAATAGAAAGAAGCCTGGCTCTCTGCCCCAGGACTGTCCTCGGGCAAAAGCTTGACAGAATGGTATCGAGTATGCTAAACTTTCGAACGGAAGAGGCGTCATCCCGATGCCTCACGGTCTATTCCTGTACTCACTGACTCGGGGATCACTCCGGGCAGAAAGAAGAAAACAGGGCTAGAGAGGTCACATGGCTCTCGCGCTCATCGACAAGGAAGGTAAGGTGGCAAGCCGTCTTACCCTGATCAATCCTCCGGCCGACTTCGTGGTTCCGGAAGGGATGTTGCTCTCGTGGCAGTTCGAGTACAGTTTCATTCAGTCAAGTTTGGTCTTCAGCTGCCCACCACTCCTGGCTCATTTGACCTACAAGAGTGCCGTGGCGGAGATCACGACCAAAGCCTTCATGGGGTTCTTGGATGCAGAGTGTACAGTTTCCGTCACCGTCCAGGGAAAGGTGCCCAGTGACGTGGTTGTGCTCCGCGACCGGGTGCTCGAGCTTGTTCACCAGAAGAGCTGGCCCGCAAGGTTCGACTTCACGCCGAAGCTGGGTTTCATCGAGACCTTCTTCTTGTCTCTGTTCCCGAAGAAGGCCTAGCTCTCGAAGTTCACCCGGCCCCGCACCTACCAAGGTGCGGGGCCATTTCTTTTCAAAAATAGAAGAAAATTTCTTGGGGTCACTTACCAACTTATAGTACGATAAGTGACCCCAAGGTGATTCCAAGGTATTGTGAACTATTACCCTAGGTTCTAGAATGAAGTGCAATGAAATGTCTCAAAAGGTGTTAAATAGCCTAGTTTTTTCCTCGGACGGTGATTGAGTAGTTTCGTGACTCGA
>Ga0209541_10009318_pt1 | contig 15923 bp, 11 predicted proteins | sample RifCSPlowO2_01_FD_184027 | JGI IMG/M metagenome (GOLD analysis project Ga0209541, IMG submission 184027) | Groundwater microbial communities from Rifle, Colorado - Rifle CSP2_plank lowO2_0.1 (SPAdes) (version 2) | ecosystem: Environmental > Aquatic > Deep subsurface > Groundwater | place...
CGGTGCCGTGGCCGGCCCAGAGAAGCTTTCTTTGAGATTGTTCTGGATTCTGGCCAGAGGAAAGAACTTCTCGATATCAGAATACTTTATCTTCTTGGCGGTCAGCATAAACTCCTACCTACACAACAACTATAAAAAATTTTATATACTGACCAAGAAAATGAGCAAAATGCCTGAATTGATGCCTTTTGGAAAATATGCTGAAAAATCAGTAGAACAGATAGCATTACAAGATTATAAATATTTTCTGTGGATTTTAGATAAGACGGATATAAGAAAACCCTCGTTAAGAAGCCGATTCCAATTTGTTTATAATGTCGCCAACAAGTTTATTTCCGCTAAATCTTGTGCCAGATGTGAGAACCCAGCTAAATATCTAAGTGTCTACTACGGTTTTGATAATGTTAGGACTTCTTCTCTTCCGTTCCTTTATTGTTCGTCTGATTGTTATGACAATGATCCAGCTGTTTCTGACAGCAAAAGCAGTTTAGAACCGCTTAAGTTTGATACGGCTCTCTCTTTAGTTAAATTTGACACCAATCGCTTAGTAGAAATAATCGCAGAATGTATGGGGCTGAAAAAAGGCAGAAAAACAAAAGAATATTTAGAAGACTTTTTTAATCGCTGTCCTACCTATAAATGAAACATAATCTTTTTATATCACTCGTCAGTTTTAGCTAATCTATAGTAATGGAGTCAAAGTGTTCAACCATCTTTGTCCATTACTATATCCCGAAAGACGCATATCTACAATTATTTGTGTCTTTCGTTATATGCGCTGGTGGTCTAATGGCTAAGACTTCAGCCTTCCATTGATTGATTAAGATAACGGAAGAAGTCAGCTGACTATCCGGGTTCGAATCCCGGCCGGCGCATTTATTTTTTTATTGTAAAAATAAGAATAACGTCGGAATTCCTGTTAGTTTCGTCTGACCAACGGGAAGACCTAAAATTTAGTGCAACGTTCCGAAGGAAAATTTTAGAGTTTGAAGTTCGGGTGTAATTAGAGGTTGGCGTAGTATCTTAAAAGTAGCAAACAGTAGAAAGATTTAAATAGTTGTCGTTAAATTATACAGGGGGTAAATTAAAATGAACGAACAAAAAAAAGCAAGAACTTTGGCCGATGATTTAGTGGAAGGTGGATGTAAAGATAACTTTTATGTTCCTAAACTATATCATGAAAGCGAGCAAACTTTTTGTCAGATAGGTCAAATTAGGAGTTCTCATTTTCAATCAACTGAAGGGGGAATTGTTGCTGTAGTAAATCATTATGACCCGCTTGGGAATGTTTACCAACAATCAGAGAAACCTCTGTGGATAATTCTTAATTATGAACGAGTTCCAAAGGATCTTGTAGATAGAATGATTGAGAGAAGGAATTCTAGTCGGTGATAGACGCCAACCTCTTTTTATTATTTCTTCAAATCTTTGATTTGACTATTATTTAGCCCGAACTTCAAATTGAAACTAACTCCAAGTAATAAAAACTATTCTTTCTTTGCGTATTTCAGGAGTTTTTCTCCAAGACTTAAAAAGAATTCTGGAAGCTCCATCGTTTTGGGATTATAATCAGCTTTAAAATAATCTACATATTTAACATGATGAAAATCGCCTTGGCGATTCGTGACTGGCCCATCTAGAACTTGATATATTTCTATTTGAATGCGAAAACCACATTCTGTTCTCGTTCCTGGAGCTTTTATTCTAAACAGCAATCCATCAAGAGATTCTGACATCCACACTCCGTCTAATCTTTTATCAAATTCCTTTTCTATTTTTTTACGGGCGGTTCTTTCGTTCATATTTGTTTAATATATTTGGTGAATTTATAAAGCTTTTGTTTTAGTTTTCACTTATAAATTTCTCAAACTCTTTAATTCTTCCTCGTCTTGATAAAAACACTAAAGGCCAGCAGCACCAGTATCATCACACCCAGCCCTAAAAAGAAGGCTTTATTTGACTCCCAAAGCTTGAATCCAGCTGCTCCGCCGACCAATGCCGGTTTTATTTCCGCATTTTCACTCTTTAAAGTTTCGTTTGTTACATTCTTTCCCATAGTTCCTGCTGGCGGTGTTGTAATTGCCATTCCGATTTCACAACTTTCTTCTGCTGATGGTTTGACTCCTCCTTGTAAAATATCCGCCTTTCCCTGCGCCTTCTTTGCAGCGCAGTCATTAGCATCAGTACACACTCTGCTCTTTTTTTCGTCTTTGCATTCATTCCACGAAGTGCAGCTCCAGGACTGCTTGCAGATTACTGGATCTTTTTCTGTTTCATCCTTGGCAGATTCACAGCCCGGATCCGCAGGATAATCAATCAGGCCATCATTATCATTATCGCTGCCGTCTTCACATCCGGATTTAGCGCTGCTGCTAGCTCCTCCCCCTCCCCCACTTGAACTACTTGAACTGCTGGAAGAACATGCAGAACAATCTCCTCCGCAGTCTGTACCGGTCTCTGCGCCATTTTGCGCGCCATCTGTACAGGAGGTGATACTAAAAGTAAGGCTGGTATTTGTGGCATGACCAAAAGTATCATTCCGTTCTACAACAAAGGTATGGCTTCCGGCAGAAAGACCGGCCAATCGCCAGATATAATTCAAACTGCTCTGGCTGCTTGTGTTCTGCAATAATCCGCTAAGATATAATCTCGCAGAAGAAACATTGGTATAATCAAAAATAGTCAGATTGATCGTCTCATTATTACCCGTTCGCGTATCCTTGGAATAAGTGATATTGCTTATTTCCGGAGCGCTGGAATCATTGATAGTCAGATTAACAGAAGCAGAAACATTAGCATAGCCATCAGTTACGTTCAGCCAGATAAGATAATTACCCGAGGTATTAAACTGACGGGAAGCATTGAGCGTAGAAGCAGTTGCTCCGTCAAAAATCCAAAGATAAGTAAGAGCATCGCTGTCATTATCGACTGTCGCAGCAGTAAAATTAATTATTCCCCCCAATTCCTGCCGAGAAGTATTAGCTGGAGACGTAATATTAACTACAGGCACTCGATTCTGTACTACAAACGAATATAATTCTGTTCGATTAGTATTGCCGGCTGAATCATTGGCATAAAACCGATAACCTACTGCTTCTTGATTGGAAAAGTTGCCTGAAGTGACATTAAGAGCATACCGGCTGCCTGCGTCTAAAACTAAAGTATAATTTACCCAAGCTCCGCTCCAGTTGCCTTCTATCCATGTTTCATTAAGATGAACATCTGTAACATTGACAAAGAAGGTCGCATTATTGGTATTATAAACCGTCTCTGGTGTTTTATTGCCTCCAAACAGGGCCGGAACAGTCTTATCGACCCGGAAAGTATAATTAGAGATGCCATTGTTGCTTCGAGAATCGTTAACAAAAATAACGAGGGAATAATTTCCGTCAGTAAAATTAGCGGGAGAAATATTCACCAGGTCTGTCCAAGTAAAATTAGCTAAATCGATGCTCGAGTTGATATTGCTTTGCAGCATATTTCCGGTGGAGTTGGTTATGTTATAATATGAAGACGTGAGGTTAAGATTAGTAATAGAAATATTCAAGTAAAACAGACTACTCCAGATACTGTTATTGACCGGCCGATAAACTGCCACGACTGGAGACGAATTGTCCACTGTAATCATTCTAAAACTGCTCGCTCCCCAAAGCCCGGCACTATCATTGCCATGCACTCGGAAATTAACAGTCGTTCCTAATGGATTAAAAGTAATTGTAAACAGAGTATTGTTCAATTTAGTCATGCTCATATTGTTGATTGTGCCATTATTCCACTCCAACAGAGCAATTGAAACGTTTGTATCGGCTGTAGCATTAATGGTGATACTATTCCCTACCATGCTATTATTCGCAGGAGTGGGAGAAGTAAAATTAATAAACGGTTTGATAGCTTCCAAAATATTTATTCTAGGAAAAGTCAGATTATTTCGCGTATCAGTAAAAGAAACTCCCGTAATTTTCAGTTTATTATCTATCTCGGTTGGAGTGAGATTCTTGTTTTCCATAGAACGATGGTATTGTATCAACAGGGCAGCTGCTCCGGCCACATGGGGGGCGGCCATAGAGGTCCCGCTTTTACTGCCGAAAGTGTTGCTAAGAGTAGTAGAAACGATGGACGAACCAGGAGCCATCATATCAAGATTTGGACCGGTGTTGTAATTAGAATTTCCATCTGTTTTAGTTACAGAGCCAACAGAAGTGACATTTACTCCGCAGCCAGGAGAAGTGATTCCGCTGCTGCTTCCGAGATTACCTGCCGAAGCATCAACAAAGATACCGAGAGCCGCTGCTCCGCTGGCGGCACTAGCCAAGCCGCTGACATCATCGCTATCGCAGGTAGAATTAAAAATAAGTTCCACGCCTCCCCCGTTGGTAACTGCAAGACTGATAGTAATAACTGAAATGTTATAAACACTGCGATTATTCTTACACCAGTCAATAGCAGAGATGACATTAGAGGTGCTGCCTACTCCGGCATCAGTAAAAACTTTCAAAGCCACCAATTTTGCTCCTGGAGCTACGCCTCGATAGGTATCGTTTTCTGAAGCAACTATTCCGGCCACATGCGTACCGTGGCTGTTTACATCCATTGGATTTGTATCCCCGTTCCCGTAATCGTATCCTCCCAAAACTTTTGAACAGGTGCCTGCCAAAAAAGTATCATTTGTGCACCCTCCAAAAGACGGATGCGCGTAGTCTATTCCTGTATCAATTACACAGACTGTTATTCCCGTACCATTGATATTATTCCCTCCGACAGTTATATTCCAGACATTACTGGCATTAATTTGAAGTATACTGTCAGATAATGTGGGCATTACAGGATAATCATAAGCAATAGACTTAACCAACGGATCGTTTCGTAATTCTTCTAAACCCGAAGCAGTTACTAAACCAGAAAAACCATTGATTGTAGTATACCGATTCTCAATAAATAAATCTGTCTGTCTTATTTCTAAAGAGCTAATTGTCTTTTTTTCTTCTGGATTTATTTCTACCACCCTTAACTCTCCCAACACCGCATCTTGTTTTTCTCGGATTATTTCTTCTTGTTCATCTTCACTATTCATGCCAGAAGCAATACTCCCTGCGGAAGAATCATCTTTAAGCATGACAATCACCGGGATTATTTTGTCAGAACTGCCGGTAGCTGCTCCAGTAATCATTCCCCGCAAAGAAGAAGGCATTCTTCGCTCTATTTCTTTGTCTACAAGTACATCACTGGCCAGCCGTTCAGGATAACTCTGCGTAACTTGGCTGATTAAGGGAATCAACAGCCAAATGGCTAGTACTGTAAAGATTATTAAAGAGAGCCGTCTCTTCCTCTTTTTCATCAGGAAGAGTATTCTTCGTATATTTATATAGATTTCTTTTTATTTGATATCAACAGAAAGTTAAGTGCTTCTATTTAAGCAGCATCCCTTGTTCTTCTTGTACAAAAACAGAGCCGATTCCTTGGCCTATTTTAAACGAACTATCCGAAAAAACAGAAGAAAGCAGTTCCAAGAACGAGGGTTCTTCTTGATATCTGCGGTATTCTATGCTCGCTAGGCCTAATCTCTGTTTAAGATATGTTTCCGCCGTAGAAATGTCTCCCAACTCATCTACCAAGCCTAATTCTTTAGCCTCTACTCCTAAAAAAAATTCTCCGGTTGCTATTTCTTTAACTTTTTCTAGGGGTAATTTTCTGTTAACTGCAATCTCTTCAATAAAAAAGTTATGAATCTTACCCAGCTTCTTTTGGATAATTTCTTTTTTCTCCGCATCCAATTTCTCAAACGGATTGCCCATATCTTTATACTTTCCCGCCGTTAATTTTTCGTACGTTACTCCGTACTGCTCCATCAAGCCGGAAAATTCCAAATATGAAGAAAGAACTCCGATACTGCCAGTGATAGACATCCTATTAGCTATGACATAATCTGCTGCCGAAGCCGCCCAATAACCGCCGGATGCTCCTGCATCTCGGATTACTGCCACCACTGGTTTTTTTAGTTTCGCTTTTTTCACTGCAGAACCAATTTCATCAGAGGCTACAGCGCTGCCGCCAGGAGAATTAATCTCTAAAACTATGGCTTTAATCTGGCTGTTTTCTCCTGCTTCATGTAGAGATTTGACAATTTCACTGGAAGAGGCTACTTCACTAGAAAAATAAGAACCGCTTTCTTCGGTCATGATTACCCCGCTTATCGGAATCAGAGCCACATTGCCGGTTAACTGCGCTCCGTCAAAAAAGATTAAGGAAAAAACCAGCGGAAGAACCACAACGAAAAACAAGAATACGCCAAGCGGAATTAAAACCCATTTCCACCAGCTTCGTTTCACCTCTTTGGCCATAGACCAAGAACTTTTGTGAAGGTTATAAGCTTTTCCAAAGTAATTTTATAAATAAGCGAGTTATTCTGTTGCTTATGCCTAACTCTCCCACCATCGAAGAAATCTTGGACAAGGCCATGCAAGATGGTTATTTTCCCAAAGCCTCTCTTCTCTACTCCCAACATCATCATCTAGACAAAAAAAGAGAAGTGGTGCTTATTGTCCATACTGCTCGGCCGGAGCATCCTGCAAACTATCTGTTTACTTATTGCACAAAAAAAGGATTTCTTCTCAGCCTGCCGGGAATAGTGCAAAACAGCCGAGAAATTGTCCTGGTCTGTCCGTATATCACATATCAATCAGCCACAGAAGCCGAAAGAATTTACAGAACTCAAAGGGATATAAAACAGGTTCGTGCGTTTCTTTCTTCCTGACTCGACAGAAAATGATTTGACCTTCTTCACAGACATGTTTGAACACTGCATAATCTTTACGAAGGAGAAATGATTATTAAGAAAGATAACGCGTTCCTTTAGGGGCATTACAGCCGAATAGAACCAGTTGTCCGTCTTTCCCATCTTCTCCAACTTCTCCTCGAACAAAATATTTGCCCATCGATTCTGGCCCATACTTTTCTAATTTTCGTTTTGCAGTCATAAATCTGGAAGCATAAGTTTCAGGTATTTTTGTTCCGGGCTGGATCAGATTCACCCGTTGAATAAAGTTTGTTTCTAAATCCAAAAATTTGCGGGGAGGGAAAGTGTTTAATAGCCATTCTTCATTTTTTAATAAATCGTGGGCTGCATAGAAAAAATCACCTTCTCTGGCGTCAGATCCGTTTAGCCATGGTTTTTGCGGTTTTGCGTCTCTATCAATGTCTGATCGTAAATCATTGATCCAATAATATATTGTCGGGCAATAATGCATGAAGGCTCCTTCTCTCCGACAATCACCATCGGGAAATTCATTCGGAAGCGGATTTTCTCTCCTATAATTATCTATAGCTTCTCCGACTGGGGAAAGATGAATTAAAGTCTTAGCCGCCCGAGTTATAGCATATCTCCTATTCCTCAATTTATAGCGTTCATCATCTGGAAGATTATCACCAGATAGAGTAGGTAAAGGAGTTCTGCCAAAAGGAGCCCCGTCAATCATCTGGGATAAATAAACCATAGAAAACTCTCCCTTTTCTCCTTCTCTCAAAAATCTTTCCGGACTCATTCCGTAGATTGCATAGCTATAAAGAGTCCGGAGTATTCCGCAAAACTCACCAAACCTTTCTCGAAACTCGGGAGAAAAGCCTTCTGATTCTAATTCTGCGCTTCTCTGCTGCAAATCAAATTGGAACTGAAGTTGAGATGGAACCCATTCTCGTTCAATTAAAGAATCTAAAGCTGTTTTTGCCTTGTTTGTTCTCTGCCATCTCCTGAATGATTCAAACATTATTCCAAAGATAAGCTTATTATTTATAAGACTTTTGGGGATAATCACTATGAAATAGCAAATTATCTTCAAACGACAAAACGGGAGAATTTTTAGAAAAAGTTAAAAACACGAAAAAGATATAAACGTTAAGATAAACTATTAGATATCGATGATTAAAAATGGATTGGAAAGAAATGCTTGAGGTTATAATAATTATCATCGGTGCATTGGCTTTGTTAGCTTTAGCCTTGAGAGGATTGGAGATAATATGAACGTAAGAACCACCAGAATTATAGAACAATGAAAAAAATAATCCTGTTATTTTCAGCCATCATCTTTTTATTTGCTTGCACTACCGAGAATTCTTCTCAGACCCTTCCATTCGAAACCCTCGCTTCCGGCCAATACTCCGGCCTCGTAGAACAAACAAACCAGCTCATCAACAGCCAAGAAGAGTTAGATTTTATCTGGCAAAAAATTTATTCTATCCAAATCCCGACTCCTCCTGCCCCAAAGATTGATTTCTTACGGAACAGCCTTATCTTAGCAGCCAGAGGAGAACAAAAGACCAGCGGGTATGATATCAAAATAGCCGAAATCAAAGCTACGGCTCAATCAGTTGAAATCTCAACGGAGCAGGTTAATCCTGCGCAGGGCAATATTCTCCTTCCAGTTCTCACCCAGCCGTTTACGATAGTCAAAACCACAAAGATTAATAAACCGGTGCAGTTTGTAGAAACTAAGAACTAAAAAGGCGTTTAAACGCCGTAATCGTTAAAACTCTATAAAAGGTGATGCATTATGCCAATAGTTGGAGCTCAGATTCTTAAAATAGACGGAGAAAAGAAAAATGCCCTTTTTTCCGGCAAGGTAAACATTAAAAATGGCCTTAGTTTCCCTAAAGTTGAGGAAGTATCTTCTTTAAACACTAAAGAGCATGGGGGAGCTGCCTTCCATTTTAAATTTGTTTATGATTATGAACCAGAAGTGGCCAAGATGAGCGTGGACGGCCGGGTGCTTTACACCGGCAAAAAAGAAGAAGTTAAAAAACTTCTGGAAGATTGGGCTAAAAATAGTATTCTTCCTCCGGAAATCATGGAAAATGTAGCCAATCTGGCCATGAACCGGGCCAACATCGAATGCGTCAAGCTGGCTGATGTTTTGGACTTGCCTTGCCCGCTTCCCATACCTCGGTTTAAAGCTGTGGCCGAAGAAATGAAAGCTCCTGCTAAAAGCAAGTGAACATAGCTTATAATGAATAGGTAAACATAGAGTTTAGATTAGCGAAAAAGATATAAACTAAAATAATCTTTTACTTTAAAATGGTTGCTGTTGCCCAGTCTCTGGCTTTGGATGAGCGCGTAGAAAAGCTAAGAGCGCAGTACTTCCCCGAAGGGAAAGAAAAATCTTTGGATGAGAAAGGAAAAAGCCACTTGCATTCTTTGCTGGATGATTTAGGTTACGAAAAAACCGAAGGACTTTTTGTCAGAAAACGTGATAGTTCTATAGATATTTTTATGGAACAAGATTTGGATACGAGAAAAGAAGGATTTTCTTATCTCTGTTTGGCTTCACCAATAGATGTTTTAAAGTTTCAAGAAGGATATTCCAAATTCTTAGAGGGGGAAAGACCCAATTTTGGAATAGGTGTAATCAGTGGAATATTGGGGGGTATTTTTTTAGGAGTTGGTAGTATGATTCCTTCTATAGAAACATATAAGGAAATAAGCGAAGCATTAACAGGTAATCATGATGCTCTTAACACATTGACTCAAGGTACTTTTATGCCAGAAACCTCTTTTTGGTTTGCGGTTGGTTTCCCCATTGTTATCGGAGGGATTCTAGAATATGTAAACTCCAAAAACTGGGAGAAAAGCCACGAAAAAAACGACAAAGAGTTCCGGGAAAGGTATCTTGCCGCAGATAAAAAGTACGCTACTGGAAAAAATGCAGTAGCCTTGGCTTTAAGCTAAGCAATTCCTAAGTTTTTGTTGTTTGCGAATTAAATCTATCTCTTTTTGAAGCAAAAACTATTTAATCCACCAGCAAAAATAAGCTTAATCTACAGGTGGTGCCTTAAAAGCCCCAGTTCAAACCTCCTTACAAAGATATAAACCAATTAAACAAAACTCAATGGAAACGCTCCCCCCCCATCTTCCAAATCAGCCTGAACTGAAGCTGAAAGTAGCTGAAGCTGTCCAGGATGATGTTAACCGCGGCCTTGTTCGTATTGATTCGGTTCTTTTGAAGAAACTTGGCCTGAACTCAGGTGATATTGTAGAGATTGAAGGCGGAAGAAAGACTGTGGGTATTGTCGATCGTTCTTATCCGGGAGATATTAATCTAGGCATCGTCCGCATGGACCCCAACATTCGCAGAAATGCCAAAACTTCTTTAGGGGATATCGTTACTATCCGCAAAACAGCAGTAGTAGAAGCTAAGAAAGTGATAGTTGCTCCTGCTAGAAAAGATTTTATGATCAAAGCTCCTCCTGAAATGTTCAAGCAGGGTTTGCTGGGCAAAGCCTTTGTTAAAGGAGATGTTGTTTCTCTCACCTCTTTAAGAAGACGGCAAAGCTTGGGCCAGAATCCGTTCTTTGATGACATGGTCTCTGCTCTAAGCGACAGCCAGCTAGGTTTTGGCATCGGCACGTTTGGCGATCTGAAGTTTATAGTCATTAATACTCAACCAGTAAAACTGCCGGTGATTGTTACAGAAGAAACAGTAGTAGAGTATAATCCCGAAGCAGAGATAGAAAAAGAAGTTTCTGTTCCGGAAATCAGCTATGAAGATATCGGCGGTTTAGAAGATGAGATAAAAAAAATCCGGGAGATGGTAGAACTGCCGTTGAAACATCCAGAAATATTTGGCCGATTAGGCATTGAAGCGCCTAAAGGCGTTCTTTTGCATGGTCCGCCTGGCACGGGTAAAACTTTATTAGCAAAAGCAGTGGCTAATGAAACAAATTCTAATTTCATTCTTATCAATGGCCCGGAAATCATGAGCAAATTCTACGGCGAATCCGAAGCTAATCTGCGGAAAAAGTTCGAAGAGGCGGAAAAGAACGCCCCCAGCATCATTTTTATCGATGAGATCGATGCCATCGCCAGCAAGAGAGAAGAGACCCGGGGGGAAGTAGAACGAAGGGTAGTGGCTCAGCTTCTTTCAGTGATGGACGGCCTGAAATCCAGAGGAAGAGTAGTAGTCATTGCCGCCACTAACCGACCAAACTCTCTTGATCCTGCATTGAGGCGGCCGGGAAGATTCGACCGGGAGATTGAGATAGGCGTCCCCGGCAAAGAAGGCCGATTGAATATCATGAAGATTCATACAAGAGGTATGCCTCTGGCCAAAAATGTTAATCTTCCAGAAATTGCTGCTATCACTCATGGATTTGTAGGAGCAGATCTGCAATCCTTGGCCAAAGAAGCGGCCATGATTGTCCTGCGCAGATTATTGCCGGATTTCAATCTGGATGAAGAAGAGCCGATTTCAAAAGAAGTTTTAGAAAAATTATATGTCACTCAAAAAGATTTCAAAGATGCGCTAAAGATTGTCCGGCCGTCTGCCATGCGGGAAGTGCTGATTGAAACTCCCAATGTCACTTGGGAAGATGTTGGCGGTTTGGACGAAGTAAAACAAAAATTAGTGGAAGCAGTAGAATGGCCGTTGAAGCAGCCGCAAGTTTTCGAACGGATGGGTATCCGTCCGCCGAGAGGAATACTGCTGTATGGTGCGCCAGGCACTGGCAAGACCATGCTGGCCAAAGCAGTAGCTAAAGAGAGTGAAGCTAATTTCATTTTGGTCAATGGTCCTGGACTGCTGAGCATGTGGGTAGGGGAAAGTGAAAGAGCCTTAAGAGAAATCTTCAAGAAAGCCAGGCAGGCCGCTCCCACTATCATCTTCTTTGATGAGATTGATGCTTTAGCTCCCCGCAGGGGATTAGGAGATAGTTCCCGCACTGGAGAACGCATGGTTAATCAACTTCTTACTGAGATGGATGGATTAGAAGAATTGAATGATGTAGTGGTCATTGCCGCCACTAATCGACCGGATATCCTTGATTCTGCGTTATTGCGGCCAGGAAGATTTGATAGGATTGTTTACATTCCCGTACCAGATGAAAAAGGCAGAGAGAAAATATTGAATATTCATATTAAGGGTATGCCTCTTGAAAAAGATATCAACATCAAAGAGCTGGCCAAGAAGACTCAAGGCTATGCTGGAGCTGATTTGGAAGCTGTCTGCCGGGAAGCGGCCATGATTGCCCTGCGGGAAGACATTAAAAATAAAACTGTCAGTAATGCCCACTTCCAAAAAGCTTTGGAAGCTGTACGGCCGTCTGTTCCTAAAGAAGTGGAAGAAGCATACAAGAAGATGGAGAAGTTCTTTTCCACCAGGAAATCAAAGGAAATCGTCAAAGAGGCCAAGAAGGAGAAGGAAGAGCGGCCGGATTATATGGGATAGGTTAGATTTAGATTTCAATTCAATATCTTCTTGTGTTTTGAGTTAACAGCAATCTTTTTCTCTTCTTGGCTTACTCTTCGCCCAAGCTTTTTGATATCTTCTTCTGGAGGAAGTGTTTCAGGAACGATTCCGCTTTCTACCAATATACTTCTGACTCTCTTGTTATTCTTAACGTGTTCAGAAGTGATAATATTTTCACCATTAAGATTTTCTTTTTTAACATTAAAATTAGTTATTTCTGTTGCTAAATTCTTTGCAGTGATAGTTACGGTGGGTAAAAAATCAGCTATCGGCCTGTTTTGGGGGATGTTTAGTTTTGTTTTCATTTGTTTGGTATCTTTTCCACCAAATAATGCTTCATCTCCTTTGCTTCTGATTCGCCCAAAACCGGCATCATCAACACCCCGCTCGTAAATCAGCTTAGAGAGCTCTGTTTCTGATGCGATTAACTTATTTCTTGCTTCAAATCTCTCTTGTAAAACTATTCTTTGCTCTATCAATTCCTGTTTTCTGGTTTGTATTGCAAAGTAACTTTGGGCAAAGGCAATTTCTTCCTTTCTTGAGTCACCATTCTGTGCTATTAAATAACAGGCATATCGGGTAAGCTTATAATCTTCAATTTCTCGTTCTGCTTCCGAACCAATCTTAACCATATTGGCGGCTCCGACAAAATGGTCTTGTACATCATTATCGGAGTTTTTACAAGCTTCTTTTGCCTTTTCTAGTACTCCCAAAAATTTACGCCATTCCACATATCCCAATAACTTCTGTAAATCCCTTGCATACCAGAATTCTACTCCGTCTTCTTGGTGGGCATAATCTTCAAATGTTTTTTGCAGCTTTGAAATAAGATTTTTGTCCATTAAGTCAAAAAATGCATAAATCTATTAAAATATATCGGTTATGTAAAACAGAATTATTAAACCAGTTATTTCTTAAACCAAATCAGTTTAATCACTTCTCCCACTACCAGCACGCTGGCCGCCACCGGCACAATCACTAGCAGTTCTCTTGCTCCTAAAGGCACTGCGCCAAATAGCTTATTCAATGCCGGCAGATAAACTACTAATCCCTGCAAGACCAAAGAAACAAATACCGCCAAGAGCAGCCATTTGTTGGAAAAGAAACGGATTCCGTCAAACAAACTGCTTTTAAGGCTGCGGGAATTGAAGACATTGAACATCTGAAAAAGAACCAAAGCAGTAAACGCTCCGGTCATGGCAGTAGCATAATTCGCTTGCTTTAACAGGTAATAAAAAATAAACAAAGTCCCTAAAACAATGGTCAAGCATATCAACGTCAGATAACCCCATTCTTTTCCCTGCAAAATTTTTGTTCCTCTTCTGCGGGGAGCTTGCTTCATCACTCCCCCATTCTCTTTCTCAAAACTCAAAGCCGCTGCAGGAATAGTCTCAGTCACCACATTTATCCATAATATCTGTATCGCAGTCAAAGGCAACGGCCAGCCCATCAGCAAAGCAAAGAATACAATCAATAATTCTCCTACATTTCCAGCAAAAAGATATATTATAAACTTCTTGATATTGTGATAAATCTTTCTTCCTTCTTCCACCGCTTTCACAATCGAAGAAAAATTATCATCTAACAATATCAGATCCGCCGCTTCTTTGCTTACTTCTGTTCCCCGAATGCCCATAGCCACTCCAATCTCTGCTTTTTTCAGAGCCGGAGCATCATTCACTCCATCTCCAGTTACTGCCACCACATTGCCTTTTTTCTGCAGGGCTTTGACAATCTGCAATTTTTGCTCTGGATCGATACGAGCGAAGATATTAACAGAATCAATCAGCTTGTTCAAATCTCTTCGTTTCAGTTCTTCTCCGGAAATCGCCTCTCCTTTGATCCCTAATTCTTCAGCAATCGCTTTAGCTGTAGCCAGGTGATCGCCAGTGATCATCACTACTCGAATTCCCGCAGACTGGCATTCGGCCAGAGCCGTTTTCACTTCCGGCCGGGGCGGATCCTTCATCGCCTGCATGCCGGCAAAAATCATTCCCGATTCTATCTCTTCTACTTTTTTCTCTCTGCCGGTTAATTCTTTATACGCAAAACCTATCACCCGCAGAGTTTCTCCTGCCAGTGTTTCTTCTGCAAAAATAATCTCTTTATGTAGTTTATCTGTCAAAGCGATTATCTCTCCTTCCCAAAGAACTTTAGCGCAGCTATGCAGCAGATGCCCTACTGCCCCTTTAGTGTAAGCTAAATCTTTCTTCCCGGTATGAAGTATTACAGTCATTTTTTTTCGTTCAGAAGAGAACGGAATTTCCCTCAGGCGATGTTTCTCTAAAGAAAGTTTTTTCCTCTCTAATCCGAGCTTAGCAGCAGAAACAAGCAAGGCTGCTTCAGTAGGATCGCCAATCACCTCTTTTTCTCCTGTTAATTCCGCATTATTGCAAAGCAGACCAATCTCCAGCAACGGCCGTAATTCTCCTCTTTCCATTGGATTAATTTTTCTTTTGCCAAGAAATAGATTACCCATCGAAGAATACCCCTCGCCAGAAACCGTGAAGATTTTTCCTCCTGCCCATATTTTTTTCACAGTCATCTCATTCTCGGTTAAGGTGCCTGTTTTATCTGTACAGATGACATTAACCGAGCCCAGAGTTTCTACTGCCGGTAATTTTCTCACCAAAACTTTTTTCTGCAGAAGATATTTAGCGCCTAAAGCAAAAGAGATGGTAATCACTGCCGGCAGGCCTTCGGGAATAACTGCGATAGCTAAAGCGATTGCTACAAGCAACGTGTTAGCCAAGCTTTCCCCCCTTAAAAAATAAGAAGTAAGAAAAATGGTTCCTGCCATCAAAGAAACAGCAAAAATTAAACCCCTGCTAAAAGAGTTTATCTCTTCTTGCAGAGGAGTCTTTTCCTCTTTTACTTCTTTCAGTGAACGGGCAATCCTGCCAAAAGCTGTTTCCTGGCCGATGGAGGTTATTACGGCTTTCGCTTCCCCTCCGATCACTGAAGTGCCAGAAAAAACCATGTTGTCTTGATCCATTATTCCGGCTTTTTCTGAAACAATCGAGGAATGTTTCTCAGTAGGGATGCTTTCTCCAGTCAAAACTGCCTCTTGCGTCTGCAGTTCATATTCTTCAACGATACGGCCATCTGCCGGTATTTTATCGCCTTCAAAAAGAAGAAGGATATCTCCCGGCACCAGCCCCTCTGAATTTATTTCTTCTTTCTTTCCATTACGCAGGACTTTAGCTTTAAGGGTGATCATCCTACGCAAAGCTTCCAAAGATCTCTCTGCGCGATATTCCTGAAAAAATCCCAAAAGAGAATTAAGAAGGACAATTCCTCCGATTACCCCTGCATCGACATAATTTTTAACGATTAAAGAAACCACTATGGCCGCAGCTAAGATAGCCATAAACGGGGAAGAGAATTGTGAAAGGAAAACCTTCCACCCAGATGGACCGCCTTCTCTTTTTAATTCATTCGGGCCATATTGTTCCTGTCTTTTTTTAACTTCTGCTGTTGAAAGGCCGTTTTCTAAAGAAACCTTCAGCTCTTTCAATACCGCCTCTTTTGGTTGGGAATGATACCCCATGGGAAAGAGATTCTTCTGAGATTTAAAAGATATTCGTTTAACGGTAATTGGTTACCTTTCTGAAGCTATGATCTGATGCATGAACAGAAGCGGGTTCTGCTTCTGTAGTCTAGCAGTTTCTACTACTGAAAGCAGAACTTCTA
>Ga0209541_10009319_pt1 | contig 15921 bp, 24 predicted proteins | sample RifCSPlowO2_01_FD_184027 | JGI IMG/M metagenome (GOLD analysis project Ga0209541, IMG submission 184027) | Groundwater microbial communities from Rifle, Colorado - Rifle CSP2_plank lowO2_0.1 (SPAdes) (version 2) | ecosystem: Environmental > Aquatic > Deep subsurface > Groundwater | place...
TGGCTATTGTTATATACGGATCTTATACATATGGTTACTTTGATAAAAAGAAAAGTGATTATGATGTATTTGTTATTTTTAAAAATAAAATTCCAATGGAAAAGAATTATTTAGCTAAAAAATTCAAAAAAGTTTCTTTACAATATTTCTGTACTTCAGATCAACTAATTGAAAAAATCAGACATGGATATTGGACTATTTACATAACACTTCTAAAGGGAAGTAAGGTTTTATATTTTTCTAAGGATTATAGTCTTTTTCTAAAACAAATTTCGCATATTAATTTTTTAGAAGAAATTTTTGATATTATTGGAATGGAATATATAGAAAGAAAAAGGATGAAAATATTAAATAATCTTAAAGGATTTAAGGCTGCAAAATGGTGCCTAGCTGAGATAAGAAAAAGACTTCAGCTTTTAACTTATATAAGAAAGTGTAAATTAATCTGGGATTTTAATAAAACTGTATCAATAAATAAAGATTTATTTGATAAAAAAGAAAAGCAATTTCTGAATGCTTTGTATAAGAAAGTAATGCTCAGAAAAACTGATTTTAGCGATTATGAGAAAGAGTTTACTTTAAAATTGGTTAAAAAATTAGATGAAGAACTTATAATTAAAGAATTATTGGATTAATTTCATCACATCTCTTGATATTTTACTTGCTGTCTTTAATAAGTTATTTAATTTTGAATCAAAATTATTTTGTCTTTTATATAATGAATGTGTTGGTAATGATAATCCCAAACCAACAAGAACTTCATATACGGCTTTAACTTCTTTATTAAATTTTAATGATTTTCTGTCAATATAATCATAATATAAAAATAAATTTTGTGTTTGCTTGTTTAATATTTCTGATTCATATAAAATTGCCATTTCTCTATATCTAAAAGATTTTATTTTTGTTAATGCTTTATCAAAAAGGAATTTATAACCTAAATTTCCTGCAATTCCCAAAGTTATATTATTAAACTGGTGATTTGGTGGACAATATGTCTCTGGTGATTTTTGTAAATTATCTTCTATTATTGATCTTCCCTTTTTTATAAGTTCATATTGCCTTTCTTTATCATCAAATTCATTTTCAGAAAACTTATATAAACAACTGTTTTCATGCTATGGATTAGCAATTGTATGTGATATTTCACATTTGTGCTTATAGTCTCTTTGACCTATTAGTATATGCGGCTGTTTAGATACTTCTTTTAAAAGATTAATCAATCATTTTGGATATTTTTTTGCTGAACTTCCTTTTGTTAAACCTTCTGGAATAACTGATAAAGTTATAGGTAGTTTATCTTGCAATATTCTTTCTAATTCTCTTGGAGAATTTACATGATTAAAGTAAACATTTAATGAAATCATATTTTTATAATAAAGAAAAAATTATTAAATGCTATCCTTTTTGATTATCATTGCACTAAGCTTTCTAATTTTGATAATGCCTGATTTTTGTATGTTATTACTGGCTCTTTAAAGCTTTTAATTTCTGATCTTATATATTTATATGATAGAAATGTATAAGTTGGATGAAACATAAATTCAAATAATGCACCCATTGCTGCTCCCCATGCTGCAAAGCTTTTTGCTCCATTTATTCCATCAGTGAAATATCCTACTAAAGCCCCTATACCTGTTCCAATAGCAGAAGATCCAATTAAACCAAGAATAGACATTGGCCATGAATACTCTTTTGCTTGTTCATATCTTATTTGAAGAAGATCATTTACTTTTTCAACATATTCAGTTATAATTGGTTTATATTCTTCTTCCATTTGATATGAATCCACTAACTTAGAAGCATCAATTCTTTTCCAATTTCTAACATTCATATTTATCTCTTGATCTATTAATCCAAGTAGTTGTTTAGCTTCCATTTACATTCTTAATTATAATAAGATTTATTAAAGCTTATGTTTTTTGATTATTTATGCCAATTAATGCAGGTTATGAATATGCAGAAGCTCAAAAGAGATTAGACGATGCTAAAACTAATGAGGAAAAGATAAGAGCCCTAGAATATATGCTTTCAGTATCGCCATCTCATAAAGGGGCTGAAAAGCTAAGACTAGAAATTAAAACTAAGATTTCTAAATTAAAAACCAAAATTGAGAAAGAAAGAGCAAAAAAAACTGGAGGTTTTAGTATAGCTATAAAGAAAGAAGGAGCAGCACAAATTGCATTGATCGGTATTCCGAATAGTGGAAAAACTACAATATTAAATAAATTTGCAAATACAAAAGCATTGGTTGCTGATTATGAGTTTACTACAAGAATGCCTGAGGTTGGAGTTATGGATTACAACGGTATAAAGGTTCAATTAGTAGAAATCCCAGCAATATTTTTAGGTTTTAATGAAAGCAATAAAGGGCCAAGTTTATTAGCAATTGCAAGAAGTGCAGATTTGATAGTTATAATAATAGATGGAACAAGAGATTGTGAACAGCAAATAAAAATAATTGAATTAGAATTTAGTAAAAATTTTGTAGTTTTAAAAAAGCTTAAATCTAATAACAGAGAGGGTTATGAAACAAGGAAATGCTTAGTTATTGTAAATAAAATATTAAAGAATTTTAAATGTGAATATCCTGTTTCCTGGGTTGGCGATTTTAAAGATGCTGTATGGACGATGCTTGATTTAATTTATGTTTATACAAAACAACCAGGAAGAGAAAAAGATTTTCCTCCAGTTGCGTTGAAAAAAGGAAGTTCTGTAGGAGATTTAGCCAGAATTGTACATCATGATTTTATTGATAAATTTAAATTTGCAAGAGTTTGGGGTAAAAGTGTAAAACATAATGGAAGCAATGTCGGGTTAGAACATAAATTAAAAGAAGGAGATATAGTTGAGTTTCATGTTAAGTAAATAATTGATTGAAATATATTAGATACATAAAATTTTAGGTATTATTTATTTTACTAATTTTAAATAATCAAATATAAATAGTTTTTCAATGTTTGTTTTTAGAACTTTAGATATATCATAAGCTAATATAAATAGTAAATTTAAAATTCTGATTAAGCACCACAACCTGCAGCAGCAACTGAACCTCCTTGTGTGTCATAACCAAATCCAGGAGCAGGATTGCCAACTGAAGTGAGGTCCATTTCACATTCTACAGGCTTATTATCAAAAGCATTGCAGATTGATATAAGAAGGTTTTGGGCATCTCTCCTTGTCTCAATTTTCTTACCATTAATTACGAGTGTTGGCGAACCTTGCACATCATAATTTTTATTTTCAACATCATATACCTTAAATGGTGGAAAACTACCTGCCCATAAACTTTTTTTTGGATCTTCAAATGATTCACTTACTTTATATTTTTTATCAGTTTCACTAATACATGAATTTATTGATTCCTTAATCACTTCACTTGTTTTTATAGCTTCTTCTGAATTGCCATCTTCAAGAAACTTGCCAAGATAAGTTAAATATTTATCTTTGTGATTTTTTTGGATACAATATTGCAATAATTGTTCATCCAGTTCCTTTTTTCCATGCATAGCATAATTTACAAATTTTACTTCAAAATCGATTTTATCTTTTAATATTTTTACAACCGGAATAATACCTTTTTCAATCTGCGTACCATAAGGACAATGTGACATCACAAATAATTCTACTTTTGGTTTTTTTGATTTAGGAACATCAATTTTTATATTACTTGTTTCTGGAATTGTTGTCAAATCAATTACCTGAGGAAATAATAATCTGCCATTTTTTGTTACATAAGAATCTATATCTCGACCATCTATACTTAATTTTAAATTATATAACCCATTTGATTCTTCAATACTTTTTATTGCAACAGTAGTTTCTCTTTGGAGTATATTCTTATTGAGATATTCGATTGTTTTATCGGCTATTTCTTTTTCATCTAAAGTATCTGTCTTTAATATTGAAATATTTTCTATAAAGAGTGAACCAATTAATAATAAAGTTAATACTAAAGAAGCAATCTGCCAAATCCTAATATAATATTTATCTTTTTTATTGTCAGTGTGTTCCTTTGATCTAGCCATTTTATTTATCCCTCTTTTGGTTATAAAATGTATGAGTATTAAAGTTTGTTTTTTAAATAGCTATTGGAACAATCATAGAACTACTGTTTTTCAAATGCTTCAACAAAATTATCTACTAAATTATCTACAAAGCTTTTTTTATAAGTTATGATAACTTTAATTGTTTTTTCCTCATTCTTCAATCCATAATATCTTTGTTTTTCTTTTTCTAATGTAATTAAAATATTACTATTAATTAACTGATTAATATACCAGGTTACAGAAGATGGTGAAATCTTTAGACAGCCAATAATATCTTTGTGGGTAATGTTTTTTTCTTTTAATAATTTTAATATTATTTTCCTAAAATTTTTTTGTCTTAATATTCCTAAGATATTTCTCTCACAATCATTCAGGCCAATAGGATAAAATCTTTTGTTTCCTTTTGATTTTTCAATTTTAATTAAGTTTATTTTTTCCAGATAATTTAAATGATGATCTAAATTACCCACCCCAATATTATTTTTTCTTTGCAATTCCCTAAAATGTAATCCAGGAAATTCATGTATAGTTAAATATATTTTTTTTCTAATATCCAAATTTAAAGCTTTTTCTTCTTTCTTAAAATAATCATTAATCATTTTAATATTCCAAGAGCAAATAAGACAAGTATTAAAAGATCCAGAAAATGCGTAAGTACCATTATAGGATCTGTTCCTGCATTGATTATGTTAATCGCTAATATTATTTCCTTAATAGAAAATATTAAAAATGCACTGCATATAAACATAAATTTACTTCTTTTTGTTCTTAGATAAGTCAGTAATGAGATTATAAATAAAATTCCAGATAATGATGCAATTACTACATGCATAGAATTATGCCATAAAACATTTAATACCATTTTAAATAAAATATAATCTGTAATCCTATATAAAATATTTGATTATAGAGAAGTTTTCTAAGTTAGGCTTAGAAAGATATTTAAATTATATAACTAATTCTATATATTAGAAAAGAGGTTTTATGTTTAAAAGGAAAAATTCCCTTAAGACAAGTTGAGTTAATATATAGATTATATCAAATATATAGGTCATAATTATAAAGAAAGCTATATTCTTTTTTAAAATTGGGGCAAAAAACAAAATTAGAAGTTATTATTTATAAAGAAGATGTTTTTCTAGCTAACCCTAACCAATTTAGTTATTCAAATGCAGCTAAAGATAGTGTAATGTTTGGAAAAAATGCTTTTGAAGAAGGTAATTTTGAAAAAGCAATATTATATTATGATCATGCTTTTAAAACAGCACAGGGTTTACCTATTGAAACTGTAGATTTGAAAGCAAAATGCTATAATTTATTAGCACTTAAATGTTCTTTAAATGGAAATAAATTTCTTGCATTAACACATAGTAGAAAGGAAACAGATCTTGTTGAACATTATTGTGATCGCTTAATTGAAGCTTTTAACTCGATAAAACCTCCAGAGGAAAAAGACCTTGTATTTGATTTATTATTAAATGGCGCTGAACATTTCGCAATAGCTAAATTTGAACTTGCAAAAAATTTAATTGCAGGTTCCCAATCTTATATGCCTGAATCAATTTATCAAGTAAGTTCAGCATTAAAATTAGTGAATGACTTAATTAAAGATAATCATGCAAGTTGTTTTCTGCTTTACCAATCTGTGGAATCCTTAATCTATTTTGGAGATATTTTAAGTACTAAGGAAAGAAAAATTAGCAAATATTATTATAAAACTGCATCAAGTTATATTAATCTAATGATTCCTGATAAAGATTTTAATTTACTTAATCAAGTTAAGAGTGTTTTTAATATAAACCTTTTAAAAGAAAGATTAACTAATAGTCTTAGTTTTATGGAAAAGAGACGTGCGGCATAATAGATTTTTTAGTACCAAAAAGCTTAAAAGTTATGTAAATTTACTTCAAAGTTAGATGATGAAAAAAATAGGTAGCTTTTTTTTAGGATTCTTAGGAGTATTTAAGAAAAGGAAAAATGTAAAACTTGGTATTTATGGTCCTCCGAATGCCGGCAAGTCGACTCTCGCAAATAAAATTACAAAAGACTGGCTTGGAGAGGAAATGAGTAAGGCTTCTCCAATACCTCATGAAACAAGAGAGATTGTTGTTAAAGAAAAAATTACAATTAAATCTAAAGGAAAGGAATTAACTTTTAATTTAGTAGACACGCCTGGAATTGCAACTAAAATTGATTATGAAGATTTTTTAAAATATAAATTAAATGCCAAAGAAGCTAGGGAAAGAGCAAAAGAAGCTACTAAAGGAGTTATAGAAGCTATTAAATGGCTTGATAATATGGACTGTGTTCTTGTTGTTTTAGACTCAACTCAAAATCCTTATAGCCAAGTTAATATAACTATAATTGGTAATTTGGCTGCACGTAATATCCCAGTATTAATTGTTGCAAACAAAACAGATTTAAGGAAGGCTGATATTAAAAGAGTAGAAGCAGCATTTCCACAATACCCAACAATCGGCATATCTGCTGAGAAAGGACATAATTTGGAAGTGTTTTATGACAACTTATTTAAACTTATGAAATAAAAAAAAGAGGAGAGAATGTTAACACTACAATATATACCATATCATGAATTTGCACCTTTAACTTTAGATGATAAATTAAAAAGAGTATTAAAATCTGTTAAATTAGATAAAATAATTATAATTGAGGGAAGATTAGATGCTGTTGAAGAGTCTGAATTAATAAAGAGGACAATGCAGCAGATTGACAAGAAATTCAAAGGAATAGAAATTGCAAGCATTGATTATGATTTCAGGAGCTTAGATTTATTAGATAAGGTTAAAAAGAATATAGCTCATTTTTTATTAAACCGCAAGCCTGGATTAACAATTGTTGGGCCTGCAACTGTTGTAAAAGAAATAAGAAAAGATCCTACTAAAATCGAATTAATGACTTTAGATAAAAAAAATAGGTAATGAGGTGGATTAAATGGTAAAAGAAAAAGATGTAGAATCTTTATATAAATTAATTAGTTTTATACAGGGGCAATTAAAATCCAGTAAAGATGATTTGAGTTTAGCACGAAAAGATATGAGAAAAATTACTTTAAAAGACAATAATATTTTGGGTACTTTAATTAATATGGATAATTCGATAGATAATTTACAAAAAGCCTTAGAACGTGTTGCTGATACACTACGATTAATAACTAATGTAATTAATGAAGATTCAAAGAAAAAATAATTTATTAATTTTATTATAATATTAAAAATTACCCAATCTTTTAACTGTGTCTTCTATATTAAGAAATTCTATTCCATTAACGTCTCTAAGCATTCCTAAAGCACATTTTAATTTACCAACATTATTTGTAAAAGAATAATCTTCTAATTTAGAATTATCAATTCTATGATATTTTTCGCCACAAAAATGTTCTCCAGATACATTGCAATCATAACCATTTTGTCCTGGTTCTTCTCTGAATCTAATGAATTCTACATCTTCTATGAAACTGTAAAACTGTGATGCAAAATTCAAATTTTCATCCTTTCTGTATTTAGACGAGAAACTCCAAAAACACTCTAAGTTTTTCCCTTTCGGATTCTCTATTTTTCCATTATAATTAATTAAATGTATTTTTGATTGAACAATTATGTTTCTAATGCCGCCTTCAAAGTCTAAATCTAATTGATCTCTTAAATGTGATAATACTCCATCTTTTGTTGCATTTGATCTTTGATCTGAGTAAAGACCTAATATTTTCTTAAATTATTTTCGTTATTTTTTTCAAATTCAATGGCAACCTGCCTTAATGGCCAAATTATCTTCTTTTCGGTTAATTCACTATATTTTAATTCAAATGGATAAATTTCAGAATTTTTTCCACTAAAATTTATCATGCCAATTTTTCTGAAGTTAGCAATTTTTTCTCTTCTTATAGTGTACAGACTTTTGTTTATTGCTATAAATGTTTTTGGATTTTGTTTATCAAAAAATATATGATATTCACCATTTGTAAATTTACAATCTTCTAACATAATAAAGACAAATAAATTTTTATTTATAATTATTGTTATATGAAGAAATATAGGCTGTAAAATGCAAGTTTAAACTATTATACCTCCAATTTCTAGTTCTTCTTCTAAAATTTTATCATATTCTTTAAGTTTATTTTCACATCTCATTATTTCATTAGATATATCATTCTCAATAAACATAATATTTTTACTTTTATTATCTCTAGCATATTCTAAATCTTTTTTAAATGATCTAATTTTATTGTGTATTTCATTTTGATCTGTCCATAAAATTTTAATTCTTTCAACTAATCTTGGATTTATTTCATATTCTTGTTGTGTAAAATGGTATTTTTCTGGATCTGCAAATATTATTTCCTGATATTTAGTTAATTCTTTTTTTCCTATTAAAAGCCATGAACTTTTATCTCTTGATATTGCGGCTAATTCTGCTTCAGGAATGTAGAAAATATTTGTATTGTTGTTGACTAAACTTGTTAGTTTCACAATATTTATAGATTTATTTTTAATTTATGCTTTGTTCTCTTTGAATATATAGTTTGGTATTTATACTAATTTAGATATAACTCTCTAGGAAGATTTATAAAACTGCATTACTATAAGAATAATAGGAGATTATAAAATGCACCAATGCGTAAGATGTAGTACTATGTATGAGGATGGAAGTAATCAGATCCTTAAAGGCTGTAATAATTGCGGCGGAAAGTTCTTTTTCTTTGTAAAAAATGAAAATTTAGAACAAGTAAAAGAAGCTACAAGCCAATTAACAGCAGAAGACAAACAAAAGATAGAAAAGGATGTATTGGATATAATTGGTTATGAAGAAGACAAGCCTGTAGTTTTAGATTTAGCTTCTGTAAATATATTAAAGCCTGGCAAATTTGAATTGGATTTAGTCAGATTATTCAAAGGAGAGCCTATGGTCTATAGATTAGATGAAGGTAAATATATTATTGATCTTGCTGAAACTTTTAAAAATGCTAAGAATTCTAAGAAAGAATAACTAATAATTTACTAAAGTTTTGCCATTTCCTAATTTGGAACTTAAACTTTCTCTTAATTCTTTTCTTGATAATGGTTTAGATTCCCAATTCATTTCTTTGTATTCCTGATATTTGTTAATATATTCTCTAAATCAAATTATATCAGAGTAAACTTAACTTCGTAATATCGTTTTTAATTCACTTAATCCAATTGATCCCCGCACTATTCTCAGGATAAGAACATTCTAATCTGTCCCGAAAATCTTTTTCTCATTCAATGCCTTTTCCTTTACAATATCCATGAATGTGAAAACCAAAGGCTTTTTCTTTGACAATGATTTCTGCTATTTCTAGTGCGATTGTTACACTTAATGCATTAACTGAACCATTATTAGTTATTAATTCTAAACTTCTTGATAAAATATCAAAATTTTTGTTTGAAGATTTTTCAGTATTTATATTACCTAGTGTAGTCTCATATTTCATAAAAATGTAAAAGCGCAAATATTTATAAAATATGTGGTTATTATATTATTAATTAAATTTATTTACTTTCTATAATGTTTTTCTTTTGGGCTAACATCTTGTTTTTTATAGTATTTTCCAAATTTTTGATATTTATTGCCTTTGCCTGAATTAAATCTTATTATTTCTTTTTCACTATTTATCTGATATCCAGTTTCTTCACTAAATTTTAGATAACTCTCAAATGTTGGTTTATAACCTTCAGTTTCCATTCTATGAATTACCTGCCTTGCTGTGCTGTAGAAAATTTTTATTCCTGTGGCTTGTTCATATTCATCTCTAAATTTAAGCAATTTTTCTTCTCTAGGCTTTCTACGATATAAATTATTGTTTCTTTTTTTATCTGCAGTTTTTGTTTTTCCAAGCATATATCTTTCAAATTGCAAAGGATTTTTTTTTGATATAATTTTTTTAGTATAAATGCCGCCTTCACTATGTTTTTTTACTTTATTCTCATAATATCCATTATCTAAATTATTATTAGAAATATCACTAAACTTCCTGATTTTTGTTCTCTTTGAATCTTCCTTTTTCCAATTAGTCAGTATAGTGTCTAAATCTCTTTTTTCATCTTCTAGAATTGTTGTATCCATTAACAGTCCAAAAAAAGGACTTATTTTTATACTTATCTAGATTGTATTATAATTATTTTAAAGAACATATCAAATCTTTATTTCTATTTCTTTATTTATATTTAAGTCTCTTGACAATTCTTGACCTAACTTAGATTTTTTATTTATTTTTATTTCTGCTTTTTTTCCAACTGTATAAGTTAAAAGAAAGTGATTGTCAACATAAATCTCAGCACTGGTTCCTGAATATTCTTGTGGCAACCTGAATACTATTGCTTTTTTTGTCTCTTCAACTTTATATCTTATTGGTTGTTTGTTTATATTCTCATTTTCAGTTTTTATTTTTACTGATTCAAGTTCTTTTACTGTTATTCTTATTCCTAATGATTTTTCAATCTGGTCTATAGTTTTCCCTTCTTTTCCTATTACCCTTGCAATATCCTTTTCTGGAATATAGATTTCTGCCTGGTTACTACCAATCACCTTAACTTTTAATTTGTCTACATAATTCAAAAGTTCTTTTTCAATTTGTTTTGCTGCTAATAATTTTGTCGGATCGTGGACAAATTCTTCCTGAACCGGAATTACTATAGTTTCTTCACCATAACTGTAAATTTCAAATTCTAATTTATTTGTATTAAAATCCTTAACTTCAACCACTGGTCTTGCTAAATCTGCTTCCTGCATTCCCGATGGTACTTTTACTATCATCTGTACAGTCATTATTTTTCCAACATTACCATTTTCTATAAAAATCAAGGTGTCTAAAACTGATGGAATCATACCAACATCTAAACGGCTAATAAATCTTTGAATTGCGTCTATTGGTGTTGCTGCATGCAATACTCCAAGAACATTACTTCCTCCCAATCTTAAATCTGTATATAATGCAAAATCCGGAGTATTACGCATTTCATCAAAAACAATATAATCAGGCCTTGATAAAAATAAAATATCATGAATTTCATCTTCTGTTGCCAAATTTTTACTGTATTGTGTTATGTCTTTACTTAAAATTAAAGATCTTGGACTTTCTATTGTTTTTGTAACAAAATTATTTTTAGAATAATATTCTGCCAGGGATTGACAAAATGTACTTTTACCTGAGCCAGTAGTTCCAGCTATTACAACCCCACGTGCTTTTAATTTAATTCTTTCAGAAATTTTTTCAGGCAATTTATAATCTTCAATATTCAGAACTTTAATTGGTTTTACAGCAGTTATTTCCCAGCCATCAGAAACAGGAGGTTTAGCAATAACTATCCTATAATCTTTGTATTGAACTATTGTTGAGCCCGGTCTTGAAATCTCTATAAAAGCGTTAGGCTCAATTCTTGATCTTTCTACAATTTCCTTTGCATAATCCTGTACTTCAGATTGTTTTAATGGGGTGTTTGATAAATCTAATAATTTCCATTCTCCTGGTTTTCCTTTTTTTGCTTTTGGATTACAACTTTCTTTTAAATGTACTGACATAGTTGTAGAATCAAAATAAGCTTCAATTTGTAATTTTTCTTTTAATTCCTGTCTATGGTAATAGATTACTTCAACGCCTAAAGCTTTAGCTGCTTCTGATTGTATTTTATCTGCTGAAATTAAGATTGCATTTTCGTTATATGCTATATCACGTATTAATGCATCTATTTCTCCACCTGATTTTGCATTTGTTATCTGATACAAATTTGGTCTTTCTCCAACATAACTTAATTCTATTTTTCCCTGTTTTGATAATAATTGTAATTTTTGTAATTCTTCTAAACCCAGAAATCCAATTTCCTGTCCCTGATTTGCCTGATGTTCTAATTCTGCTAAAACTGCTTTTGGGATTATTATCTTGCCTGATATTTTCTTAGAATTTAGATATTGTGAAGGAATTCCTTCTATTACGACTGATGTATCCATAACATATGACTTTTCTTCCATTTATTTTCAAATTTATGTTAAGTTCTTTATTTATTAAATATTTGGTTGTTTAACTTATTGATAGTTAATCCTAATTTTTAATAAAAGAAAGGTTTAAAAGTAAATTAAATCCTGAAATATTAATGGTAAGAAAGGGACAAGAGGCTGCAATAATTGCTGAATCCTTAGAATTAAATCTTGTAAAACAATCGATTACATTGAAAGAGTTTAAAAATATATTTTCAAGTGGTTTAAAAGATTTAAATGAAATGTTAGAAATGTTTAAAAAAGAGATTCCGAGAGAGAAAAATTTTGGCTTGGCTCAGAAAATTCAAGTAAATATAAGAAGAATAAATACTTTGTTATTGCAATCTCCAGATTATGTAAATTCTTCTCTACAAAGAAATACTGCAATAACACTTGGACAATTAAATACTTTTATTCCAATATTAAAACGTAATACTTATACTGGGAATTCTCTAATAGAATGGAAAGTTGCATTGGGTGATAATATAAAGAAAATTATTGATGGATTTGTTCAAATAAAGCTAAAAATAGACAGGTTATAATTTTAGATAATCATAAGCTTTTTATAACTTTCTAGATGTATAAATTGATGCTAAACTATGATTTAATAACAATACAAAGATTATTAGAGAATATAAATGTTGAAAGTGGTGAATTATATATAACTACAAAATTAACAGATTTTAATCCAAAAATTCTTCAAATTAGTGCTATATATAGATTAATTGATAATGGGGGGGTTATTCCACTTACAGAAACAGAATTTTCTGATGTTTATTTTTATAGTAAAAACCCAAGAATAGATGGTTTAGAAAATTTGGGTTATGAAATAACTGGCAGATATTCATTATTAAAAAACCATGTAAAAAATATTAGATTATATGGACCAAATAAAAAAGAGATTGCTCCAAATGGAAGGATCATCTTATGTTCTGACTTAAATTTAGATTTAAAATTTAATGATGATCTTAAACTAAAATCTTTTTCTCAATTCCAAGAATGGTCAAACCTTGATGAAAGCTCTCTTGATGCAATAAGCCAAGGCATTAAAAGAACACTTGGTTAAATTTTTCTAGCAAATACTAAAAAAGCAGTATGCCCAAGCATATGGTTATTTGGTCTTACTTTTAAATTATCAACTGTCCATTCTCTTTCTAAAACTTCTGAAATTTTCCATAAATAGAAATTATTATCTAAATTTTTAACTAATTCCATTACCTGTGTTATTGTTGGCAAATAGCAGACTAAAAAACCACCAGATTTTAAAGAAGATAAAACATGGGATAAGGCACGCCATGGTTCTAATAAGTCTAAAGTAATTAAGTCTACATTCTTTTCATCAATTCCATTATAAATGTCTTTGTTTTTTATTCCTACTTTTAATTTTAAATTTTCTAAGTTTTCTTTTGATATCTGGTAAAATTCAGGATTAAGTTCATAAGTTGTAACTTCGCATCCAATCCTTGCTAAATATGCACTTAAATTTCCAGAACCAGAACCTGCATCTATAACTTTAGTTCCAACACCACAGCCTGTAATTGTTATTATAAGTCCTATGTCTTTATAATGTGATGTTGCAGGTCCTCTTTTTATTTTAGTAAGATTATCTATAAAATCAGCATCAAAAACAGTAAAATCCTTTCCAATGTTACTTTTAACAACTCCAGATTTAATATCTGCTTCTTTTAGTGTGCCAAATAAACTGTGAAAATCTCCTTTTTTATAATAACTTAAATTTCCTTTTCTGTCTATAATTATTTTCTTTATCATCTAAATTTAAGAATTAAGAATCTTTAAAAAAGTGACTATTGCCCTATTTTGGACATTTTATTCACTAATTGACAAATAAAGATTTTTAGAATGAATGCGGGGAACAGGATTCGAACCTGCGTAGGCCTGAGCCAGTAGCTTTCTTAATTTTACTTCTTGAGGCTACCCCGTTTGACCTAACGATAATTTTAAATTACCGATGTTTGGCCGCTCCGGCATCCCCGCATAGTAAAAATATCAACTTATATCCCTTTTTAAAATTTTTCTAAGACTTAATAATCCACAGATTTAATTTGAGCCAATGCTTTTGCAATTGCTTCTCCAAATTCTTTTGCATATTTAGGACCTTGTGCAGTAATTATCCTGCTGCTTACCTCAATTCCATTTTCAGTATATGTTCCACCATTTTTTTCAACAAGCGATTTTGTGTCTTCCCATCCAGCTGCTTTTATTCCTTTTAATAAACCTGCATTTGCCAATATTCCTGTTGCTAAACATATAGATGATACTATTTTTCCTTTGATTTTAGCTTCTTTAGCTATGTTAATTGCAGTTTTATCTTCCCAATATAATTTGCTTCCTATTCCCCCAACAAAGACAATTGCATCATATTCACTTACTTTAACCTCTTCTAAATCTAAATTTACTGCAATTCTTGATCCAAGTATACCTTTTGATTCTTTAACATTCTTACTTGAAATAAAAGTTTTTGCATTGTAACTTTCTAAAAGTCTTCTTGGCTCAATAAGTTCTTCATCTCTATAATCTTTTGGAGGAATAATAAATAATATGTTTTTGTTTCTTAGATTCATAGATTATTAATATAAATAAGAATTATTTAAGTTTTTGTATTAGTTCTTTTAATTGATTAACAATATTTTTAGCTTCTTCTTCAAATATCTTCTTTTTATAATATCGTTAAATTTTAGTATTGTATGGGCTTTCTATGCAAAATTAATGTATAACTTATTTTGCTAACTAACATCATGGGTTATATCCATATTATTAGTCCAGGATTCAACACATTTCTTACATCCAGAACTTTCCTCATATTCATTTTTAACTTCTTTTTCACAAAATGGGCATTTCATTTTTATTAAATAACTTGTAAAGTATAAAAAACTTTTTATATAAGTTTAGATTATTTCTATTAAAATGGAAGTGAAGATTACTTTTGATACAGAAAAAGAAAATGTTGACGACTTAAAAAGATTGGTTGCTGCTTTGCAGGATTTAATTAATAAAAGAGAAAAAAGCAGTTCTTTAGGAAATCCAATGGCAACAGCAAATATTAAAACCCCTTCACAAATTAGGGTTGAACAAAAACCACAAGTACAGCAAAATCCAAATCAAGATCCTGCAAAATATACAGGGCATGGAAGATTGATTCCATATGAAGATATGTCTGGAACTTTATCAAGTATATTCTCTGGGAGACGTTGAATTTTTTAATCCTTTTTAAGGAATAGCTTTATAATTTTTTCTTTTTAATATATTTTATGAAAATTGATTTAATACAACCAAGGCATAATTACGCATCTGATACTGGATTAGGACAAATATATATGCCAACATCTTTATTGACTGTAGGTGCAAGGTTATTAGGACAAGGGCTTGAAGTTGAATTTCATGATGAGAATATAAGGCAAGCTAATATAACTTCCGAATATGTTGGTATAAATTTACTTGGAGCACCATACATTCCAGAAGCAATAAAACTTCAAGATAAAATCAATAAAGAATTTGGAAACAAAACTTATTTTATTGGTGGTCAGGTGATATCTGGATTAACAGAACAGCAATTTAATAAGTTGTTTGGGGATAAAACATTCAATGGGAATGAAGATAAAAATTTAACATCTATTTTGGGAGTAGTAAAAGAATTACAAATTTTAGAAAGAACTTCGTTAATTCCAGCTTATGAAATATTAGAAGATAAAGATATGCGTGAATATTTGTCAAAAGAATTTAGTTTATATGTGTCCCAGGGTTGTAAATTTGCATGTGATTTCTGTGGTGCAGCAAGAACAACAAAAAATCCATTAACAGGAAAAAACATTAAAGTTAAAGAAATATATAGATATATAGAAAT
>Ga0209541_10009320_pt1 | contig 15921 bp, 13 predicted proteins | sample RifCSPlowO2_01_FD_184027 | JGI IMG/M metagenome (GOLD analysis project Ga0209541, IMG submission 184027) | Groundwater microbial communities from Rifle, Colorado - Rifle CSP2_plank lowO2_0.1 (SPAdes) (version 2) | ecosystem: Environmental > Aquatic > Deep subsurface > Groundwater | place...
ATTCCTATGGTCTATCCACAATTTTAACAAATTGTCGAACAAGAAACAATAAACTAGAAACATTAAACATTAAAATATAAGTTTCTAGTTTAAAGTTTATGATTTATGATTCTCTAGAGTGGTGACGCAAAGTGCGGCATAAGGACGTTGAAGAGGTAGGAGACAATTGGGAAGAGGATTTTGCCTATTGCGCCGCTAACCAAAAGCAGCAGAAGAATAAAAATCCCGTACCTTTCTGTTTGTACAAAATCACGGTACCAATCGCGCGGGAGGAGGCCTGCCAAAACTTTAAAGCCGTCCAGAGGATGAACAGGGATCAGATTAAAAACTCCCAGCAAAAGATTGATGAGAATAATGGGCGAGAGCAATTGGTACAAGCTGATAATTGTTAAATTAATACTGTTCGTAAAAAAGGCAACTAAATAAGGAAGCGAAAGAACTGAAGCTAAAATAAAGTTAGATACTGCTCCGGCTGCTGAAATTAAAGCGGAATCTCGCTTTACATTTCTTAGATTAAACGGGTCAAAAGGTGTGGGTTTGCCCCAGCCAAAACCGATTAGAAGCAATGCCAGAGTTCCGATTGGGTCAAGGTGAGATCTCGGGTCGAGAGTTAAGCGTCCGGCCAATTTGGCAGTTGGGTCGCCAAGTCGGTAGGCGACAAATGCGTGGGCTGCTTCATGGATAGAGATAGCCATTATCAAACCGATGACAAAGACGAGCGCGGTTATTGGGTTTCCTTGCAAAAGGGCGTTAATTAGCATAAATTAGTTGATTAGCATGATAGCGTTTAGCATCTAGCGTTTAGCGTCCAGGGTAGAGCAAGTAAATAATAATAATTAATTACTAAACGCTGATTGACTAGACGCTTAATTCTAGTTATGTTATATTCTAACAACTTTTTTCAAGGAATCAAAAATGAGAAGCTGCGCGCTTTGCGGTAAAAAATCTTTAATTCAAAAGTCCGGTGCTCACCAATACGGTGGTGGTTGGGCTATGCGGGCGACCAAAAAAAGATTTGAAAGAAGAGTCAATTTGCATAGTGCAAAGGTTACTTATTTGGGAGTGCGCAAAACAATGCGTCTTTGCACAAAATGTTTAAGACGCGTTAAAGAAGAGATGAAGAAATTGGTAGAAAAGAAGAAAGAAATAAGATTCAAGAAAAAATCGGAATCTGTTCTAACTTCTGTTGTTACTGCGTAAGTTTTTCTATTTTGGATTTTAAATTCGGATAACCGTTTAAAAATTCTTCAATTGTTGTTGCCCTTTTTCCTTCCATTTGAACCATGCCTTTCGGCAAAAACTTAATAATTTTTGAATTAATTTTTGTCCAAACTGTTGGCCATGGGTAAAAAGCATTGATCATTCGCTCGAGTTTTTGCTTTGATGGCGGATTTTCCAGATCGATTTGACCGTCAGCTTTTGTGATTTTTTTAGTAAATGTTGCATCTTTGTGATTTTGTTCTTTGGGTTTAATTTTACCACTCAAATAATCGGGGAGAGTAACGAGCAGCAAATTTGCGCCAATCAAACCAAGCTTTTCAATTAATGATTCGTGAGTGTCTTCTTTTTCAATTACCACTTCTTGTTGATTTAGAATTGGGCCATGATCGACTTCTTGGTCGAGTTTGATAATGGTGACGCCGGTTTTTATTTCCCCTTTAATAATTGCTGATTGGATTGGAGAGGGGCCCCTGTATTTTGGCAGGAGCGATGGATGAACGTTGATAAAACCGAACTTTGGAATTTTTAGAATCTCTTGAGGTATGATTTGGCCAAAGGCAACAAGAATTGCAAGATCAACCCGATCACTGGTTTCTGGTACCTGGTGACTAGTTTTGATTTTAAATTTTTGAGCAGTTTGTTTTACAGGTGTCGGAATTTTATTTTGGCCGCGTCCCACTTTTTTATCTTGGCCGGTGATAATTAACTGCGGTTTGTAGTCAGAATCAATTAAATTCTCTAAAATTATTTGGGCGAGCCTGGGCGTTCCTAAGAAAACAATCTTCATGCATATGCGACTTCTAAAAGTTGTTCCTTGCCTCGTTTGTCTTTTTCCACTTTGAACATTTTGCCATTTTGAGTGTGAACATGGTCGATAAATAAAACTCCATTTAAGTGGTCGACTTCATGCTGAATGATTCTGGCAGGCAAACCTTTGTAATGGCGAGCCGATTTTCTGCCGCGTACGTTTTGTGATTCGAGATCAAGCTCTGCGGGTCTGGCGACATGGCCGTAAAGTTCGGGGACAGAAAGACAGCCTTCTAAAATTGTGACTTCTTGACGGGAAAATTTAATAATTTTCGGGTTGACAAAACCTTTGATTTTGCTTCTGATTCTTCCTACAAAAACTCTTTTTAAAATCCCAATTTGTGGTGCAGAAAGTCCTAAGCCCGGCGGATCTGTCTGAGTTTCAAGGGTTTCTGTTAAGTCCTCAATTAATTTCTGCAGATTTTTGTCGAAAGATTTAACCTCTTTTGATACTTGTCTCAACCTTTTATCATCATCGGCAGTTGTGATAACTTTTTGTTTCATGTCAGTTTAGACTAGCAGGTTCAACAGTAATCTGGACATTTTTATCGACTTCTTTCAGGATGGGAGAAAGTTTTTGTATCGCCTTTTCCCTCTCTGCCAAATTATATGAGCCCAGCTTATATTTGATGATTATATTAAACTTCACAATTTTAGAAAAGAACACTGGTTCGAATGGGCCAAGGAGATTAATTGTTAAATTGCTCGCCTCGCTGCGAAGCGGGTTATATTGTTCAATTGTTGAATTGAGAAAACTGAAAGTTGCATGGGCTAATTTCTCAACTTTTTCCCGGTTTTTGCCTCTAACAGTTATTTTTATAAGTAATGCAAATGGAGGATAGGAGAGGGACCGACGCATTTCAATTTGATTCTCGTAAAATTTTTGATAATTATTTAAGGCCGCGGATTTAAGAGTTTCATCGTCAGGATTATAAGTTTGGATTATTAAAGTTCCATCATCTTTTAATATTTTTTTTAGACTAATAATTTGAGAAAATAAGATTTCGGGGCTTGCAAAGTCTGCACGATTCAAAAGCGAATCCGGTTGGATGTAGGCGGCAAGATCATACTTTTTAATTTTGGGTGAGTAAAAAACTGTGGCGGTTTTAATATCTGCTGAACGCTGAACGCTGAACGCAGAACGCTTTAATATCTTTTTTACATCTAGCGCAAGTGAGTCGACATTTAGAACGTTAAAGTAGATATCCTGTGATTTGCATTTGGGGCAACTTTCCGGTTGTTTTTCAAAATAGTCATTAAATTTACAGCTTTTACAATACATGCTGCCGGATTCTTTTTTCTTATTTAAAAAAAGTAATGCGTTTTGGTTTTTGTTTAACTGGTTTTGCAAAAAAGAAGAAATCGGCGAAAAATTGCCTCTGAGTTTTTCGTCAGCCATATTAATTATTTTTGTTTGAATGTCGAACTTTTGCATTTTAATGTGATTTTTAAGATCAAAATATGTTGAGATTTTTGGGGATGCGTCAACGATTTTTATTTGAGCACTTGTAACTTCCGATAATTTTTGGGCAATAGTCAGCGTGTCAAAATACGGTGATCTTTCGTCCTTGTAAGCACTGTCGTGTTCGTCGTAAATGATTATTTCTTTTAAATTTGGGGAGGGTGTGAAGATTGCGGAGCGGGAGCCGAAAATGTAGTCACATTTACCAGATAAAATTTTGAGCCATGTTGAAAATTTTTCTGAATTTTTTAGTTCGTTGTGATATAAGGCATAATTTTTTGCTTTTGGGAATTTGGCCAAAGTTTCGGGGATTTGGTTAATGGTGGGGACGAGAATTAGGGATTGACTAACGTCTAACGACGAACGATTAATGTTATTTTGAATTTTTTCTGCGTTAGTCATTAGTCGTTTAGCATTTAGCGCCGCCACCGGCAACATCGCCTCAATGCAATTGACCATTGGAGTAAGGTAGTAAAAACTCATCCATTTAAGCAATTCGACCTGATAGGGAAGAAGAAGTGGCTGATTAAGGACTACCGAGCTGATTTCTTTAATTACTATTTTCTTTGTGTCATCCTCAACTTGATTGAGGATCTGATCCTCACTTTCGTGAGGATGACTTCCAAGGGATAACACGACTCCCAGCGGATTTCGTTTTCCAAACGGTATTTCGACAAGCTGACCGATTTTGATTTCCTTTTCTAAATTTTTCGGTATTTCGTATGTATAAGAATCAATGTCCGGAGGTTGATAAGTTAAAACAACAACTTGGGCGTACATAGCAAGTAGAGTTTAGGGTTTAGGGCCTAGGGGGTCAAGCTTGCTTATTGTAGGCTTCGAGGAGGTTTTCAAACAGTGATGCGACGGTCATTGGGCCGATGCCGCCGGGTACAGGGGAAATTGCTGCAACGATTTTGGAAACTTCTGCAAAATCTACGTCGCCGACAAGTCTGGTGCTAGGCAACTCCGATTCAGGCTTGTTACTCTTCACCTCCGAGGTGAAAGAACCTACACCTCGGAGGTGATTTTGATTGACTGCATTAATCCCAACGTCAATGACTGTTTGATTTTGTGAAACATGGTTTTTGGTAATTAGATTAGGTTTACCAGCAGCCACTATCAAAATATCCGCATTTTTAGTTTTTTCCGGCAGTTTTTTTGTACTGGAGTGGCATATAGTCACAGTCGCGTCCAGATTAACAAGAGCCAGAGCCGTTGGTTTACCGACGAGAGATGACCGGCCTATGACTGTAATGTTTTTTCCCGAAACGGGGATTTTGTAATGATCTAAAAGTGTGAGTATTCCTTTGGTGGTTGCGGGAAGGTAACCGAAGTTGTCTTTGTCATTCTCGACTTGATCGAGAATCTGATCCTCACTGGAGTTTACCCCGATTTCCGCATTCGCGGGAATGACAGAGGGGCGAGGGTGACGGAAAGAGGGGCCTTCAAATAGCAATTTGAGGTTTGTGGCGGTTTGGCCGTCGACATCTTTTATTGGATCGATTTTATTGATGATTTGACCTTTGTCGAGTTTATCGGGAATCGGCAGTTGGACAATGATCCCGATACAATCGGGATCAGAATTGAGTTCTGAGATCATAGTTAATAGGTCTTTTTGAGAAGTATTTTCTGCAAGTTTTTTGTGCTGCACAATAGCGCCGATTTTTTCTCCAAACAAAATTTTTTGACGGATATAGGCGTTAGATTCTGGCTCGTCACCGACTTGAATGATTACGAGTTTGGGCCGAAGGTTCTGAGAGCTTATAGCTTGAAGAATTTCTTTTTTGAGCTTTTCTGCGATTTTGTCACGGACAATTTTGCCGTCTAGAATTTTTGCGCTCATGAAATTGGGAATTGTTTTGTTAATGATTGGACCTCTTTTGCAATAGATAAGAGTTTTTTATTATTTGAATATTTATTTTTGAAATCCTTCAGGAAGCCTGAGCGCTTTTCTTTTAGGCCCACAGTCGAAGATGAGGACCGCAAGCTTTGCTTATCCTCCGGTAATTTTTCGTTTTTAATTTCATCGACAACTTCTTTTATCCAAACTGCAATTTTTTTCATCTCTGCTTCTTTCATTCCGCGAGTTGTAACAGAGGGTGTGCCGAGTCTGATACCGGACGGGTAAAATGGCGGCATCGGATCAAAAGGAACGCCGTTTTTATTGACTACGATACCGGCAACTTCCAGAGCAAAGGCAACCGGTGCGCCGTTCAGGTTGAGGTTTTGTAAATCGATTAGTATCAAATGGTTCTCGCTGCCGCCGCCGGAAAGTGTGAATCCGTGTCTGGTTAATTCTGATGCCAGGGTTTTGCTGTTTTTGACAATTTGCTGTCCATATTTTTTAAATTCTGGGGTGGACGCTTCCTTCAGGGCGACAGCAATAGCAGCAGTTTGATTGTCGTGCGGTCCTCCCTGCAGACCGGGGAAAACTGCCTTGTCAATTTTATCAGCAAGTTCCGGATCTTTTTGAAGACCCTTTTTGGTAACCATTAACATTGCTCCTCTCGGCCCTCGCAAAGTTTTATGAGTTGTTGTCATGACAACGTGGGCGTGGGGAGCAGGTGAAGGGTGGGTGCCGGCAACTACGAGACCGGCAATGTGGGAAATGTCAGCCAAGAGATAGGCGCCAACGCTGTCGGCAATTTTTGCAAATTTTTCAAAATCGACGGTTAGGGGATATGCCGTAAATCCGCAGACGATTATTTTGGGCTTTTCTGATTTGGCAATTTTTTCGACAGCTGCGAAATCCAATTTGCCGTTTCGTCCCAGTTCATATGGCACAGTTTTAAAATATTTACCGGAAATGGAAACCGGGGAGCCGTGAGTTAAATGCCCGCCGAAGGCAAGAGAAAGACCCATGATTTTGTCTTTGTTGGGTTCTAAAAGAGCCAGATAAACTGCAGTGTTTGCTGGCGAACCGGAATAAGGCTGGACGTTCGCATGAGGTACATTGAATAATTTTTTGGCGCGTTCTTGAGCAAGTATTTCAATATCGTCAACGAATTTATTGCCCTGATAATAGCGCTTTTTGGGGTAGCCTTCTGAATATTTATTGGTAAAAACTGATCCGAGTGCTTCCAAAACGGCAGGCGATGTGTAGTTTTCCGAAGGGATTAGCTGCAGCACATCCTGCTGACGTCTTTTCTCGTTATTAATTATTTGGGCAGTTTGGGGGTCGACACTAGATAAATTTGCCATAATCTTGCGTTATTGTAATTGGTTAATCACTACTTGATCAAGTAATTGTTGGGCTTCCAAATACTCTGGTTTTAATTCCAAAGTTTTATTGAGTGACGCGATTGCAGCTTTATTATCTTCTAAAATCACGTAAATTTTAGCATTGGTCAGATAGGTAGTCGGGTAGTTTGGTGCAAGTTGAGTCAGCTTTTCTGCTATATTTTGCGCTTCGTCTTTAAAATTTTCGTCAATGCCTGCTAGCAGTGCATAAGTTTTGGCAACGCGTTGCGCAATTAAGAAATTGTTGGGTGAAAGTGCGAGCGCTTTTTGAGCCAGCTGATTTGATCTTGCAGCCAATTCGTCTTTTTGATTTTGGTCTTCAACTGACACTGCTGCCAGTGCCATTGATGATGAGTAGCTTGCAAGCAGATAAGGATTGGGGTAAGGGAAGGCACGGACCGAATTAGTATAGGCAGCAAGTTCTTTTTGGAAACTGTTGTCTGCGCGGTTTTCAGCACGTTTTTCAAAAACATTGGAAAGGTAGGACCGCAGCACAAAACTCAATACAAAAAGGCCAATTAGGGTAGAAATTAAGATTAGAGGGTATTTAAAATTTTCTTTGAGATGAATGTCGATTTCTAATTTTTGTTGATTTTTGGCAAGAATAATTACTGCCGCAACAAGAGTGAAAAATGTGACTTGAGTGGCAACAGTTGAAAAGCCAAAAAATATGGTTGTGAGATATCCGATGAGAGCGGCAAATATTGCCTTAGCAATAAGTGAATTTTTTTGAAGTTTAAAAATTGAGAGAAGTGATGCTATTAAAAATAGAGCATAAGAAATAAATCCCACAGCGCCGGTGTTTGCAAGATAATTTAAGAATTCATTGTGGGCTTTGTTGTAGAAAAATTCCCACTCACTGGTTTGGTTGTGAGCGTTCGGGCGAAACATAAAATAACTGGATACAAAAGTTTCCGGCCCTGATCCAAGAATGGGTGAGTGTTTGAAAATATTAATTGCCCCTTGCCAGACGATTAACCTGATTCTGCCGGATTCAGTGCCTTCAGTTGTCAGAGCTGTTTGGCTCGGCTTGTTAAAAGGAGCTGGACGCTGGACGCTGCCGCCTGTTTCTTGGATTCTGGTTGCGATGGTTGTGCCAAAAAATAGGGCAATGGTTGCGAAAATTATTGTAAGAGGAAGAATCGTCTTTAAATTTTCTTTTAAATTTTTTATGCCAAGTAAAATTGCAAAAATAACTAAAGAGATTGCCAGAGCTAAAACTCCGGCTCGGGAATTAGTTAAAATTATTGCCCAGAAAATAAGAGTTGTGGATATGAAGAAAAAAATTCTGGATTCTTTATTTTTAAAAGTTAGCAAAAAGGTTATCGAAATTGGCAGAATAAGCGTTAAATAGGAGGCAAGCCAGTTAGGCTGCCCAAGAGTTGAAAAAATTCTAAGAGTCGGGTTGAAATCTTCTTTCCAACATGAAGACGTTAACTTACCCGTCAAAACAAGGCATGAAGGATCTTTGCCAAAGTGCGCGGGAATTCCCCAGAGAGAAACGGCAAAAGCAGAGATGACAGTGGCAATTAGTATTTTTTTTGCCTTTTCAAAATTTAAATTAACTGCCGCGCTGGCAAAAATTATTAAATAGGTAAACTGAGAAATAAGCCCGCCGTTTAAGCGAGATGGGAAACCGAAGATGGAAGTAAATTTGTCTATTGAAAAGAAGGTTGAAACGAGTTGTACCAGAACAAATGCAGCGAAAATTATTAAGAGGGGATTTTTGGGGATAATTATCTTGCCAAGAAGAATGAATTTGGCAATAGTTAAGAAAAAAATGACAACTGCAATCAAATAAACGAAATGCATTTTGGGTACTTCGTAAAGTTCGGTGTTGAAGTTCGAAAAAATAAGCGGGGTTGCTACTGCCAGTATTGTGAAAACAATGAAAATTGTTTTATTCAGCAAGAGGATGAGTTTATCCTTCACGCCAAGATGATAGCAATGAACTAGTTACAATGGCAATTGAGTAATAGCTAATTTTCCGCTATACTTTTTTCGGCCTGTTTATGATTCCAGTAGTAGATCACATTTTAGGACAATTTTCCCGAGATTTAGGAGTAGATTTAGGCACAGCCAATACGCTAATTTACGTTGGCGGCAAGGGCTTGGTTATTCGTGAGCCTTCAATTGTTGCCCAGCACAAAAAGACCAAGCAGGTTATAGCAATTGGCGAAAATGCCAAAAAAATGATTGGCAAAACTCCCCTTTCGATTATTACAGTTAAGCCCTTAAAAGACGGGGTAATTTCCGATTACGATACAACTCTTGCAATGCTTTCATATTTTGTTAAAAAGGTCCACAGGAAGCCGGGTGTGCAATTCAATTTTCCAAGACCTAAGCTGGTTATAGGTGTGCCGTCGCAAATTACCGAAGTCGAAAGAAGGGCAATATTGGATGTTGCCAGTGAGTCCGGAGCCCGCGTTGCTTATCTTGTTGAGGAGCCGATGGCTGCTGCAATCGGTGCCGGTATCGAGGTGGATGAGCCGGTGGGCTCGATGATTGTTGACATTGGCGGAGGCACATCTGAAATTGCCATAATTTCTCTGGGAGGAGTTGTGGTTGGCCGGTCGCTAAAAGTTGCCGGAGACGAAATGGACCGGGATATTATTAACTATGTGAGAACGCGCTACGGTTTGGCGCTGGGAGAAAAGAGTGCCGAAGACGTTAAATTGCTGCTGGGAAGCGCCTATCCGATGCCAGTTGAAAAACAAATGACTGTCAGGGGACGTGATTTAGAAAAAGGACTGCCTAAATCAATCAGACTTAATTCAACTCAAATCAGGGAAGCTTTGTCGCCAACTATCAGTACTATTGTTGACAATATTCGGGACACAATTAACGATGCTCCGCCTGAGCTGGCCGCCGATGTTGCCGAACGGGGGATTGTAATTTGCGGAGGCGGGGCGCTTATTTACGGTTTACCGAAATTAATTTCCGCGGAAACAAAAATGCCGGTAACAGTTGCAGTTGATCCGCTTTCCTGCGTGGTTCTGGGATGCGCCAGTTTACTTAAAAACAACGAGCTTTTGGAAAGAGTTAAAATAGCCCGCACAGCGTGATTTTTAGCAGTACTTAATCCTAAAGGCGCAGATATGAAGAGGACAAAATTTCGACTGCCATGGTTTGGGGACTCGATTAGCAAAAATTCAGGGAAAAAGTTATGGAGCCGGCAATGTGCGTTTGAAGAAGTCGGTCTTGTTGATAATTCAACTCGCAAAATAAGTGCAAACAGGCTTTTTGTATTTTATATAGCTTCTTTTATAATTTTACTCATTTTTCTTGGCCGACTTTTCCACTTAACTGTTATTGCCGGCAGTGAGAACAAGAATTTAGCAGAAAGTAACCGGATTAAGCTTATCGAGAGAGAAGCGAACAGAGGCGTAATTTACGATCGCCGCGGAAATGTTTTAGCAAGATCAGCCAATGTCTATTTGCTTATTAAAGACGATGAAGTAAAAGAAATTACCAAAGAACAGGCAGAGCAGTTGGAACGGGAAGGCCTGGCCAGTGAAAACTTCGAAGGAGATTTGGGGACAATTAGCCCGGAGGTCAAAAGAGAATATTCATTGCGCGAAGCGGCCGCCCATGTTTTGGGTTATACAAGTGAGGTTCAAGAAGGAGATTTAAAAGAAAACGGCAGTTTGTCACCAGTTCAGTCAATCGGCAGGTTAGGACTCGAGCAAAATTACAATAATTTTTTAACCGGCAAAGTGGGCAAAAAACTAGTGGAAGTTGATACGTTTGGCAAGAAGGTTTCGATTTTGGGAGAGCAAGAATCAACTGACGGCCAGGATATTCAGACGACACTTGACGGGCAGTTGCAGGAGAAGGCCTATGAAGCTCTCAATAAACAGGCTGGTTTAGTTGCGACAAAAAAAGGAGCGGTTATTGTTCAAAATCCAAATACAGGAGAGGTTTTGGCGTTGGCGTCTGTTCCTTCGTTTGATCCTGAGGACATCGGCAAATCCGTTGCCGATCTTGAAAAACCTTTTTTTAACAGAGTGACTCAAGGCAGTTACCCGCCGGGTTCAGTTTTCAAAATTGTGACGGCACTGGCCGGTCTTGAATCTGGCCAAATAGATGAGAATACAGAAATTGAGGATGTCGGTGAATTTGAGCTTGGTGGCAGTAAATTTTCAAATTGGTTTTTTAATAAGTACGGAAAGACGGATGGAGTTATAAAAATTCAAAAGGCGATTGCCAGAAGCAACGACATTTTCTTTTACCGCGTTGCCGAAAGGATTGGTCTAAAAACTCTTCGTGATATGGCCAAAAACCTAGGTCTTGGACAAAAGACGGGGATTGATCTTCCCACAGAAGTCGTTGGTTTGGTTCCGGACGAAGTCTGGAAACAAAGTGCATATGGGGACAACTGGTATCTCGGCGATACTATGCATCTGGGTATAGGTCAGGGTTTTTTGCTAACTACCCCGATTCAGATGAATGTGGTGACGTCGTTTCTGGCGACAGGAAAATTAACCAAGCCTTATTTGGTTTCCAAGATTAGTGATGAGAATGGGGAGCTTGCTGAATTTAGTACAAAAGTTTTGGGAGAAAATATAGTAGAAGTCAATAATTTACAGCTGGTAAGAGCCGGAATGAAGGATGCCTGTAAACTTGGCGGCACGGGCGCGCCGTTTTTTAATGCAAAATATGAAGTTGGTTGCAAAACCGGAACTGCCGAGAAAGAGCTTGGTAATCCGCATGCATGGTTTACGGTTTTTGCGCCGTTTGAGAATCCACAGATAGCTTTAACTGTTATTATCGAAGACGGTGGAGAAGGTTCTTCGGTGGCTGCGCCGGTTGCCAAAGAGATTGTTGATTGGTGGATGGAAAATCGAAGATAGAAATATGAAGTTGCCAAAAAGCCTCGAATTAAATCTTAGAAAGCTTCAGGATCTTCGTTATGGTGAAAACCCACATCAGCAAGGAGGTTTTTACGATGAAGGTAAGGGGAGTGGTTTTGAAAAATTGTGGGGTATAGACCTTTCTTACAACAATTTAGAAGATGCCTACGGAGCTTGGAGGTTAGTTAATGATTTTGGTGAGCCAACTGCGGCAATTGTTAAACATGGCAATCCCAGCGGTATTGCATCGCGCAATAATTTGGCCGACGCTTTTAATCTAGCGCTTGAAGCTGATTCAATAAGCGCATTTGGTGGAATTGTAGCAGTTAACCGCGCGCCGACACTTGCAATGATTGAGGCAATGCGCGGCAAGTTTTTTGAACTAGTGGTGGCGCCCGATTATGAGCAAAAAGTTTTGGAAAGGCTAAAGAGGCGAAGCGAGAAGATGAGAGTCATCAGGGCAAATCCCCAAGTAGCTAATCTGGAAATTAAGAGAATTTTTGAGGGGTTTTTAGTGCAAACTCCAGATACTTTAAAGGAGACTCCTTTGAAGTGGAAAGCAGTTTCTGGTAAAAAGCCGGATAAAAAGACACTTGCTGATTGTGAGTTTGCTAATAAAATAGTTAAACATGTAAAGAGTAATGCAATTGTCATTGTCAAGAATTTAAATATGGTTGGTGTGGGAATCGGTCAGCCAAATAGGATTAACTCAGTAATGCTGGCTACAACTCAGGCCGGTAAGAAATCCAGAGGTGCGGTTTTAGCGTCTGACGCGTTTTTTCCGTTTGATGATAGTGTGAAGTTAGCTGCCAAAGCGGGAATTTCGGTGATTGTTCAGCCGGGTGGATCAATACGTGACAATGAAGTTATTGCCACTGCCAAAAAACTCGGTGTGACTATGATTTTTACAGGAGTGAGGCATTTTAAACATTAATGAATATTTTTGCGGCGGTATTCGATAAATCAATTTTAGATCCGCTTCTTGAAACTTTGGATCCAAAATCAACCAAATTCTGGGGAACAGAGGGGACAGTAAAATATCTAAAATCTAAAGGATTTGAGGCGCAATCTGTTGTTTCTGGTTTTGATTTTGATGGTAGGGTAAAGACTCTTGATAAAAAAGTTTTTGCTGGAATTCTGGCAGACAAAAAGAAGCTTAGTCACTTAGAGGAGCTTAGAAGATTAGCAAGAGACACCTCCGAGGTGAGCTCTGACTCCTCGGAGGTGGAAAAATTGCCGAGTGAACCTTTCGATCTAGTTATTGTTGATTTATATCCTCTTGATAAAAAAAACTTTCCGGAATCTATGGATATTGGTGGGCAAGCGCTGATTCGAGCAGCGATTAAAAATTATAAGGGCGTCGCCTTGGCGTTTGACAAGAGCAGTTTAGAGAGCTTAGTCAGTGAGTTAGTTAGTAGTGATGGGTCAACCAGTTTTAATTTCCGCAAAACCCAAGCCCAAAAAGCCGTAAAGTTTATTGCGGAAAGGGTTAAGTCAGAAGCGAACTTATTTTGACAAATCTCCGGCTTCATGAAAGAATTTCTGACGAATGAACAAAGAACTTTCGTACTGGGTTGCGACGTCGGCGATTAGCGGTGTAGGGACGCAGACGTTTAATTACATCTTAAAAAAATTCAAACGATTGCAAAGATTTTGGGAAGCAAGTGATGGGGAAATCCATAAATTAAAAGTCGATTCAAAAACTCGCGAGTCGATTATTGATTTTCGCCAGAAAGTTGACCCCAAAGTTTATCTTGAAAAAGTTTATGAGGTTGGGATTAAAGTTACATCACTAATTGACCGCGACTACCCGGCCAATCTTCGACAAATTAGCGACGCCCCACCGGTTTTATATTACAAAGGCACATTAATACCAGCCGATGATCTGGCAATCGCTGTTGTTGGTTCTCGTGGCGCAACTGTTTACGGCAGGCAAGTGACGGAGAAGCTTGTTAGCAGTTTAGTTATGAGCGGGCTAGTTATTGTCAGCGGGCTGGCGAGAGGAATTGATGCAATTGCCCATCGAGCAGCGCTTGATGCGGGCGCAAGGACGATTGCGGTTTTGGGAAACGGCTTGGATACAATTTATCCGCCGGAAAATAAAAGGCTGGCTGAAGAAATTATTAAAAACGGAGCCTTAGTAAGTGAATTTCCTTTAGGATTTCCATCGGTGCCTTCAAATTTTCCGGCAAGAAACAGAATAATTTCCGGTTTGTCACTTGGGGTTTTAGTAACAGAAGCGGCGGTTGATTCAGGTTCATTAATTACTGCCGGACAGGCTGCCGAACAAGGCAGGGAAGTTTTTGCGGTGCCTGGGCCAATTACCAGCCGCATGAGTGAAGGGGTCAATAAACTTATTAAAGAAGGCGTTCATCCGGCAACAGAGGCTGCTGATATTTTAGAGATTCTAGAGGTTGAAAGGAAACAACGTCAACTAGACGTTAAGGAGTCTCCTTTAAAGGGTAAGCCGAAGGATAAAATTCAGGCAAAAATCCTAAAAGTTTTGGACGGGCAAACAAAACACATTGACATTATTTCCCGCGAAACAGGACTTTCCATTGACAAAGTTAGTTCCGCTTTATCGATGATGGAGCTAAATGGTTTTGTAAAAAATTACGGAAGTGGGGTGTGGGGAAGTTAGAAGTTTATCTTACTTGACTCCCATTGCCAACTTTTTTGTCAGGGTGAAGAAGAATAAGCATTAAATTGATATCCCCCGAAAATATCACACAAGTTTCCAAAGTATCAAAGGTGGGATATAACAAAACTTGACACGCGTGATAAAAAAGAGGGACAGTAAAATTTACGTATGCCGGTTAAAAACCTTGTTATTGTAGAAAGCCCGACGAAAGCTAGAACCCTTTCACAGTTTTTGGGAAAAGATTATGAAATTACTGCTTCGATGGGGCACGTGCGGGATCTGCCAAGAGGCGAATTTGGCGTGGAAGTCGAAAAAGGATTTGCGCCCATTTATGTAATCCCTAAGGAAAAAATTAAAGCCGTTAACTTGCTGGCGAAATCTTCAGAAGGTGCTGAAAACCTTTTTCTGGCAACCGATCCGGATCGTGAAGGCGAAGCAATTGCATGGAACCTTTTGGAAGTGATAAAACAAAAAACAAAAAACAAAAAACAAGATTACCAGAGAGTTGTGTTTCATGAGATTACAAAAGATGCAATTGATGAAGCATTTAAAAATCCCCGGAAAATTGATGATAATCTGGTTGAAGCGCAGCAAGCCAGACGCGTGCTGGACAGATTAGTCGGTTACAAACTTTCACCGGTTCTTTGGAAAAAGATCAAAAGCAAGTTATCTGCCGGTCGGGTGCAATCGGTGGCGCTTCGCTTGGTAGTTGATCGTGAGCGGGAAATTGAGGCCTTTAAAGCAGAAGAGTATTGGGAGGTTTTTGTAAAAGTGGCACGAGGAGAGGGTTCAAAGGGATCAGAAGGTACAAAGGTTGCAGAGGGAGCAGGGGAATTTGAAGCAAAACTGATTAAAATCGGTGAGGAAAAAGCCCAGATTAACAATAAAGAAAGCGCCGATAAAGTTGTTGATGATTTACAAAAATCCGCCTACAAAGTTTTGGATGTTAAGGTTAAAGATGCGCGTAAGTATCCTAATCCGCCTTTTACCACTTCTACACTGCAGCAGGCAGCAGCCAATCGTTTAGGCTTTGTACCCAAGCGAACAATGAGGACAGCCCAGAGCCTATATGAAAAAGGTTTGATTACCTATATGCGAACCGATTCGGTAAATTTGTCGCCACAATCCATAGCTGAGACGCGCAAATATATCGAGGAAAAATTTGGCAAGGAATATTTGCCCGAGCGTGAAAGACACTACAAAGTAAAATCAAAACTGGCGCAGGAAGCCCATGAAGCAATCAGGCCGACGAGTATAAAGGTAACAAGTGATAGCGCACAGGTAGCAGGCGATGAAACAAAACTTTATGATCTGATTCACAAAAGAATGCTTGTTTGTCAAATGGCCGAAGCGATTGTTGCCGAGACAACAATTGATGTTGAGGCAAACGCGGGTCCTGTCAGTTCTTTCCCTCCCGCCAGTGCTCAGTCAGATCAAAAATCGAACCGCAGTGGTGATGATCAGGCTGACCTGCGCGCTGTCGGGGACCCTTCCAGAACTGCCACCCGCGATTTTAGGAGTTATCTTCTGCGCGCAAATGGGCAGATAATTAAATTCGACGGCTGGTATAAAGTTTATGCTAAAGCCCCAATTAAAGAACAGGAAGTACCGGAAGTTAAAGTCGGCGAGAATCTTGATTTAAAAAATATCAACCCAATTCAAAAATTTACCGAACCGCCTCCGAAGTATACAGAAGC
>Ga0209541_10009322_pt1 | contig 15919 bp, 16 predicted proteins | sample RifCSPlowO2_01_FD_184027 | JGI IMG/M metagenome (GOLD analysis project Ga0209541, IMG submission 184027) | Groundwater microbial communities from Rifle, Colorado - Rifle CSP2_plank lowO2_0.1 (SPAdes) (version 2) | ecosystem: Environmental > Aquatic > Deep subsurface > Groundwater | place...
GGAAAGTTTGGAATCAGTAAAAATTCCAATCGCCGCGCCGATGACAGAAGCGTTCCACGCCAGAATAAAAATAACCCCTGCCCCGAAAATCAGAGAAAACACCAGAGTAAAAATCAAAACATACATATTATTCGTGAAAATCAAAAACAATCTCTCTTTATTTGTCAGGAAAGGAGTCGTAACCGTCGTGTCCTTTATTCCATACTGAGAAACACACTCATTAAAACTCGCCGGACGATTAATCATGCAGTAAGTTTCAATCTGCTCCCTGAAAGAAGTTGTCGTCGGTAAAACAGCGTACCAAAAAGCAAACGCAACTGTAAAACCGAGGAAGAGCCACATAAACGCATACATAGCATGCCTGTGCTCTTTAATCAGCCCGATGCTTCCCTTCCTCTGCGTGATTCTGTTTTCTTCCAGTCTAAGTGTATAATAAATAAAAGGAATTGAAAACATAACCGTAAACAAAACAACAAGAATCCCAGACCTCTTTGACAAAACGCTGTCCTGCGCAAAAATCCAATTAACCAAAAGCAATGACAGCGACGCATAAAGCAAGCCGATGAAAAACATTTCCCACGGGCGCCTCTCAGCTTTCTTAGGGTTAATTAGCATCTCTAGCATTTTTTATTCTCTCTTTTTATTTACTGCCTCTCATGCCTTAAATAGTTTGTCATGAAACTTCAGGAAATAATTAAGTATTAACTTCCCAAATATAAAATATAATTAATGTAAACTCGATATGATTTTATAACACAAGGCGTAAATGTTTGCCTAACACAAGACATAATTAACATAAATTCGATACGATTGTTACGTTGCCGGTGGTATTCTCAATTAATCATTGTTCTCCAGGGTATAAACAAAGAATATTAGTTAAAATTTAATGTCTCTTGTTATATATTGCCGAATGCATTCAGTTAATTTTGATTGGTTATAGTAAATGAAAAGTACCTGTGAAATCTATTATTAACATAAATTATAGACGATTTTTTCTTGCCAAATGACTTAATCATACTTCTATCTTCGTTAATTCTTTATCCCAATCAGCAAACAAAATCCTTAAATATCTCCGAATCGTTAATTAAAAATGCAAAAAAGAGGACTCGGTTCAGCGTTGACAATTTTAATTATCATAGCAATAACTCTAATCACCGCAGTCAGCGTTTATATTCTTCAGGAAGAAGTTCTCCTCTCTCCAAAAGATAAAAATCTAAACTTGCAAGAAGCACAGCCAAGACCAAATTACATTATCCAATTCACGGAAGAGACAGTTCTTGAGAGATTAAAGGCAGATAAAGACAAGAACAAAGCAATACCACAAAAGGACAAAGTTGAAAAACAGCAGAAAAAATTTGTAAAAGATTTTCCTGAAATTCGAGTTGGGCATAGATACCAGAACGTCTACAACGGCATTTCAGTTTATTTAACAGAAGAGCAAATAGCCCAAATAAAGGATAAGAATTACATAAAAGAAATATATCCTGTCCGTGAAGGAAAGTTAGACGTTATTGAATCAATACCAAATATAAGAGCAGATAAAGCATGGGTGCTCAACCAAAATTTGCAGACAGAAAGATGCGGATTTTTCTCAGACGTGAATCTTGATGGAAATGTTAATCTGATTGATTTTGCTTTAGTTAAGAGCAAGAATGGATGCACCAATATAGGGGATTATAATTATAACAATGACGCTGCTTGTTTTAGGAGTGATGTGAATCGCGATGGGCAAGTTAATACAATTGACATGGCTTTGGTTAAGTCACAAGGAGGGAAACCCCTTAACGAGGGAGAGTGCTTAAGCGGAAAAGGCATAACAGTTGGAGTTCTTGATTCAGGTGTTGATTACACTCATCAGGATTTAGGAGGCTGCCAGGAAATCTTAAGATACAAAGACGCATCAAAAATCTGCCAGACTTCTCCCTGCATTGCAGACGAAACCTTAATAGGAATGAGGTATGAAAGTGAATACAGCTATCCAAACACAGTTGACTTTTGCGGAGACGGTGATCGTCCCGTGGGCCCTGTACCGCAAACTTTTGATAACTCAATAGAAAAAATAGAAGTAACCGGCTCAGGAGTCTTTGCAAAAGGACAGACAGTGAGTATAGCAGTAACAGCAAGCTGTTATTATCCAAATTCAATAATAAACCTCGTCTACAAAAACGAGCAGAGGGACTTTGAAGTTATGGATACAGGCTCATGCAGTGGCACCGGATTAAAAACATTCAACTTCCAATTAACATTGGATAATACAGACGGCTATCACATAATAAGGGCAGTTATTGACAGTGTTCTTCCTATTACAAAATGTGGAAATGCCGGTAGCGAAACTTCTGATACAGATGATATTATCTTGGAAGTAAACCGCCCGACGGTTTTGCCTGAAAAATGCACAGTTATAGGAGGTTACAGAGTAATAATTTACCCAGAAGAGCAGACTAATCTAGAAATCATGGACGACAACGGGCACGGAACCCACGTCGCATCAACCATCGCCGGAAACGGAGTGTTAAAGGGTGTTGCGCCAAAGGCAAAGATTTATGTTTTCAAGGTTTCAGCAGATGACGAAACGATATTTGAAGACGACGTTATAGAAGCAATTGACACAAGCTATGACTTGGACAAAGACGGATTTATTTATGGTATAAATCCTGAGGAAACAGATGAAGAAGACATTCTTGATATAATCAGCATGAGTTTCACAAGCGGTTATACCAGTCCTTCGGGCCCTGTTCCAAGCTCGGTTGATACCGCCTTTTCAAATGGCGTCGTTGTAGTGGCTTCTGCTGGAAACAGCGGCGCATATGATGACAGAACAATTCTTGAGCCAGGTTTATCGCGAGACGCAATAACAGTAGGAGCATCTTTTACAGAAGCGGCGGCAGAAAAAGATTTCAGCAATTGCATTGACACAAATATAGAGGTAAATGATGTCACATGTTTTAGCTCCCGAGGTCCGGTCTTATGGAGCGACGCCACAGGTTCCCATGCTTTAATGAAACCAGATATAGTTGCTCCAGGCGTATCTATTTGCGCAGCCCAATCCTCTCAAGATATAACCTGGCAAAGAAAGCTTGACGAAACCGGAATAGACACGCACTGCATTGACACAAAGCATCTTGTTAAAGATGGAACCAGCATGTCAGCGCCGCACGTCACAGGAGTAGTCGCTCTAATAAAACAAGCCCGCCCAGATTTCTCTCCGGAAGAAATTAAAATGTTGTTAAGAGCAACAGCAGTTGACACCGGCGCACCAATAAATGTTCAGGGCTACGGAAGAGTTGACGTTATGAACGCGCTAAACTTCCCCGGAATTCCTTCAATAGCAGAAATTGAAACAGGCGGTTACATAACACCAGGACAGCAGATTGATATTATCGGAACCGCATCTGGCAGAGACTTCCACTCATACACTTTGTATTACGGCTTGGGAATACAACCAACAGAATGGACGCAATTAACAACTTCAACAACTCCAGTTGAAAACGGAATTCTCTATCAGGGATTTGACACTTCTGTTTTCGGCTCAGCCCAGACATACAATTCCTTAAGATTGGTAGTTTCAAATAATGCAGGCGGAATTGTTGAAGACAGAAACGTCTTAATTCCACAAACATGCAGAACCATAACAGCCCAGGGAACAACAATCACTCTAACAGGAGACGTAACAACTGGTTCAACATGTTTTGTCATAGCAGCAAACGACGTGACAATAGATGGAAATGGCTACACAATAACAGGAGACGGTGAGGGAGGAAGTGACTACGGAGTCCTGATTCTCGAAGGAATATCGGGCACAGCAGTTAGAAACATAAACATAAAAGGTTTTGGATATGGCGTCGGAACGCATATTTTTGAAACAGCATACAACACATTAATAGAAAATTCAAATATCTCATTAAATTCTTACGGAATCGGGCTCTACTACAGCGAATCAACAGCAATCAGAGAAAACAACATAAGCAATAATTTGGATGCTTCTGTGGGAGATGGGATTATACTTCACCAAGCAAACAATAACATCATAGAAAATAATTTAATAAACTCAAACGCGCAAAAGGGAATTTACATAATATTAGACAGTTCAGGAAACACAATCCAAAATAACGAAGTTAAGTCAAACGGAGAGTATGGAATCTTCCTTAGCTACGTCTCGAATTCAAATTTCCTTAATAATAACGTCTGTGGAAACACCGAATTTGGCGGGGAAGACTTTTATTGCGTCTCTTCAGAATCAAATACAGGCGATGGCAACTCTTTCTACATAAGAAGCGGATGTGCCTGGGCAGACACAAACAAGCAAAACTGCGGAATAGCAGTTCAGGAAATAAGTTCATGTCCTTCAACTTTAGACCAGCCAAACACTCGTTATGTCATTACAAACGACTTAACCACAACTTCCTCTTGCCTGACAATATCCGCAGACGATATTGAAATTGACGGGCGAAACCCTCAGGGCGGATTCTTTACAATAACCGGCGACGGCTACTCGTCAGATTACGGCATCAAAAGCCCATTGCCAAGAACAAACATAAAAATACGCAACCTAAACATCAATAATTTCGGAAGAGGTATACAAGCGGTTTCTTTAACGAACTCCTTAATAGAAAACATAAACTCAAATAATAATATAAATGGGTACGGGATTTACATAGGAGCAACTCAAGGCACAAATACAATATTAAGAAACATAGTTGCAAACGGAAATAAATTCGGAATTTCTTTATACAACTTTGATAACGGTGTAATAGAAAACGTTCAATCAAACTCGAACTCTAACAGGGGGCTTTACCTCTACCAGTCTGGAAATAATAACTTCATAAGCAATACTTTTTGCGGCAATCCTACAGATGTTTACTGCTACAATTCAGAGGCAAATATCGACCCAGGAAATAATGCCTTAAACACAAAAACAGCTGCATGCACATGGCTTAATCCAATTCCTTGCCCTTAGTAATACTATAAAAATATCTAAATAAATCGCAGATTGTCGCGTTCTAGTTATCTTAACCTCGTAAAGAGATGTCAACACCGATGATAAATCAAATTTAGATAATTATTTCAAGTTGTTAATAAAAGACAATTTTGTCATGTCTCGTTATCTTGACTCCTAACTCCCTAACAAAAAGTTTAAATAACTATCATTCATGCAAAATTCATGGGAATAAAAAAAACACTTGCTTCAATTGCAGCTGCAGTAGTGCTCTCACTTCCGGTATCAGCAAGAGCAGCGGCAATCCCTCTATCAAATGTTTCATCTCCAAATAACCCCGCCGACACAACCGGCTTTGGTTCAGTCCCCCACTCCTACTCAATAGGTAAATACGAAGTAACAAACTCCCAATACGCAGATTTTCTAAATTCAATCGCTAAATCAGACCCATTAGAATATTTCAATTCAGGAATGCAAATCGCAAGAACCGGAGGCTCAGGCAATTTTTCTTACGCCCCAGCAGAAGGCAAAGAAAACAATCCAATAACAAACGTCTCTTGGTTTGATGCAATGGCTTTTGTAAATTGGCTTGAGCTTGGACAGCCAACCTCAACAAATCCGCACTTTGTAAGAGCAGGAGCAACTTATGATTTGACAAGTTTCTTCAATCTTCCAACATCTAGAAACCCTGACTCAAAATGGGTTCTGCCAACAGAAGATGAATGGTACAAGGCAGCATATCACAACGGAAATACAGACGCATTCTGGCTTTATCCAACCCGCTCAAGCTCAGCCCCAATCGCAGAACTTCCCCCAGGCGGAATCAATTCAGCAAACTACAACAACCTGCAAAATCAGTCAACAGAAGTTGGAGTTTATCCAGAAAGCAAAAGTTTTTATAACACATTTGACATGGCCGGCAACGCTTGGGAGATAACAGAATTTCCAGGAGTTTTAAGGGGAGGCTCGTTTGATTCGTCAGATTTCGCGCATTCAGGGAAAAGGTTCGTAATTACAAATCCATTTGAAGAGAATGATGAGTTAGGTTTCCGCGTCGCCTACATTCCCGAGCCAGCATCTCTCACAATGCTCGCATCAATGTTCCCATTTCTAAAAAGAAAAAATAATTAGATTAACGATATCACTCATTCACACTGCAGCCAATTTAGATTAATTGAAAATACAATCTGTAATAATAATCGTATCGAGTTTACATTAATTAATTTTTATGCTTAGAGGATATTTACATCCTTTGCTATAATTATCCCCCTTGAATAATCTCAAAATCACAGAAACCTGTTAAGTAAACCCAAAATGGTAACATCCTATAACAAAAGACTTTAAACTTTAACAACATATTCATTTATGCTGCAGTCATTTAGATTATTGAAACACCGACGGTAATAAGCAATCGTCTCGAGCTTAAGTTAATTATGATTTGTGATGGGCAAAATTTACATCTTGTGGTATAGTGTAGCGCAGCTTACCATTCTGTCTATGTAAATGTTACATTGTGAACTTGATTGAACAAACAGTATCTCCGCATAGGAATTTTCTTGCCTGTTTTTTCAAGGTCTCCATTAATCAGATATTACTTAAACGAACTGCTTATCGAGGATAATGAAATTATGAAACTGAAAGAATATGATTGTTAATACTCTATTTTAGCTGTTTTCAAGTCTGTGCGGAGATACTGACAAAACCGCAAACCTTTTAACCTCCCGCAAATCAAGAATTCTATGACAACACAAATAGAACTTGAAAACGTAGCAAAATATTACGAAATGGGTGAGGAGCTAGTCAAGGCAGTAGACGGCGTCTCAATAAAAATTGAAGAGGGAGATTTCGTAGCAATCATGGGCCCATCAGGTTCAGGAAAATCCACGATGATGAACTTAGTTGGCAGTTTAGATTTAGCCACAAAAGGAGACATCTTCCTCGACAACAAAGACATCGAACATTTAGACGAATCCCAGCTAGCCCAAATAAGAGGAAAAAAAATCGGTTTCATCTTCCAGTCATTCAACCTAATTCCAAATCTGACAGCCAAAGAAAATATCATGCTCCCGATGCTGTTTCAGGAAACAGAAAAAGAATTTAGAGAAGAAAAAGCAGAAGAGCTCCTGAAACTAGTTGAATTGGAAGACAGAGAAAACCACTATCCAAATCAGTTGTCAGGCGGACAGCAGCAAAGAGTTGCAATCGCGCGGGCTTTAGCAAACGACCCAGAAGTAATTTTAGCCGACGAGCCAACAGGAAACCTCGACACAAGAACCGGAGAAATAGTCCTCACCTTCCTGGAAAAACTCAACAAAAAAGGCAAAACAATTATCATGGTAACCCACGACCCAAACGTCGCGCTAAACCACGCAAGAAAAATCTACTGGCTCAAAGATGGCAGGGTAGACAAACTCACAGTAAAAGAAAAAGGCAAGTGGAAAATTACAAAGAAATAATTTCCCCAATTCAGGAATTAATATTTTATAGATATAGCCCATTCAAAATAAAAAACAAATTGTTAATATAAAATGTTAACCTTTAACCAACGTGATTTTACCGCATTACCAATTTCCCCTAGCAAATCAACCGCCAACCACTCGTGATTTTACCCTATTATCCATCTTCTTTCTCAATTTATGTTAACTATCAACTGTGGTTTACAGTATTATTTATTCCCATCAGAGAACTAAATCTTTAAATATCTTACATTTCTTACAATTAAGGAGATAAAATGCAGGAAGAAATAAGAGAAATAAGAACAGTGAAGATAACAAGAAAGGGGCAAATAAGCATTCCTTCAGCAGTCAGAGCAAGGGCTGGTTTTGAAGAAGGCGCAAAGGTTAACGTTATCGCCTACGACGACAGAGTAGAGTTGAGACCAATGAAAAAAGAAAAATTAACTGACGGGATGATGGCAATGTTGGCGAGTGAAAAAGCATTTGCGAAAAACTGGCTTTCAAAAGAGGATGAAGAAGCATGGAAAGATTTGTGAAGGGAGAAGTTGTCGTTTTCCCGTTTCCATACACAGATTTGTCAGAGACAAAGAAAAGGCCTGCTTTAGTTGTTGCGAAACTCAAAGGCGAAAATATCATTTTAGCACAAATTACAACAGTTAAAAGAGAAGACGAAGATTTGATTTCTCTTTCAAAAAAAGATTTCGCATCTGGATTTTTGAAACATGACAGTTTTGTTATGACTTCAATTATTACAACTGCCGAAAGCTCTTCTGTCTTATATAAAATTGGAAAGCTCAAGCAAGAAAAGATAGCAGAGGTTGAAAAGAAACTTTGCGAGATTCTCACAAGATAAACCAATCTCAACTCGGCATGATTTTACAGATAATTATCCTTCAATAAACATCAAATTATGTAGCCCTTTCCAAATAACTACACACCCAAAAAACTTAAATACCTGCATTTACAGAAATTTCCATGAGATTCGGTGTAAGAGAAGTTAGAATTCCGGTTCTGGAAGATGGAAAGCTAGCGTATCACCTTCCATTTGAGATAGTCGGACCATCAAGTTGGAGAGAGTTGCACGAAGTAAATTATGGTATTAATCCAGAGAACGGCTCTCTATTAAGACGACAGACATTTCCAGAAGCAATCCGTCTTGTAACATTTGCTTTGAATCATAGAAAAGACAAAAGATTTGAGCCGGTTATAGAGGCGCTTCATACCTACGGTGTTACAGCAGACACTCTTGACTTATGGACACCTCAAGGATTATATGGAGTTGACCATCCAAAAGGATTAATTGAACAGTTAGGCAAAAATGACCAAAAAAAACTGCGAAGAATTCAAAGCGAGCTCGACACGAGATTGAGCGGAGCGTCAGGAAAGAAAGTTATTACGAGTGAAGATGGGCTCGTGAGGTTTACTCATAGGGACAACATAACATACAACGAAAGCAGAAATGTTTTTGGTAGAAATTCTGGTTTAATAGTTCATGCGGGAACCGGGAAAGATGCTAGAGATTTAGCAAAAGCCTCAAAGGCATATAGATTTAAACCAGCATTCTATGGATTTGAAAAAAAAGATAAATTATTTGTTGGGGTTCCTGATGTCTACTCCTGCGGCTTCGTTGGCTGGTTGATCGTCGACGGCTACGGCTTCCACGTCGATGGCGTCAGGTGTTCGTTTGGGGTATCTGAAACCGCCGAAGGCGGCGCACCGAAAAATCGCAGGAGAAATAAAAAATGAAATCAAAAATCCTAACCCTAACACTTGCAATCCTCTTAACTCTAAACCTAGCCTCAGCCGTAATGATCAATTCAATAGACGTCCCCCAACTAGCACCCGGGCAAGAAGGGCAAATCAGAATTGAAATTGAAAATATTTTAACAGAAGACGTTCAGGACGTATCACTTTCATTGTCATTCACAAACCTCCCATTCATCCCAATCGGAACTTCCGAGCAGTCAGTTGACGAAATTCAAGAAGACGACGAAGAAAACTTTGTTTTCAGAATCAAAGCAAACTCAAACACCATTCCAAGTGACTACGAAATCCCGTACACTCTGAAATATGAAGTCAACGGGGAAGCAAAAGAAAGAAAAGGAACAATCGGCGTCAGAGTCTCAGCCCAGCCAATCCTCACATATTCAATTGACACAGAAAATCCAGTTGAAGGGCAGAAAGGCTCAGTTACGTTGAGAATAGTTAACAAAGGTTTTGCCGACGCCAAATTCTTCTCAGTCAAGGTTCTGCCAGACGGACTTACCCTCTTGTCAGAAGATGAAGTCTACATCGGCGAAGTCGCCTCAGACGATTTTGAAACCGCGGCATTCGACGTCTTATTCAACAAAGTAAACGCCGACTTAACAGCAATAGTTGAATACAAAGATTTCGACAACAAACTAGTCACAGAAACAATAAACCTTCCTGTAACCGTCTACTCAAAAGAAAAAGCCCTAGAGCTCGGAATAATCCAGCCAAACAAAGTTCCTTACTACATCGGCGGAATCGTCTTGATAATAATCCTTTTCATAATTTACCGCTCAATCAAAAAGCGACGCAGGTTAAGAAGAAGCATGCAGTCCGAGAGGAAATAAAATGCCAGAAGAAAATAGAATTTTAATAATCAGAGAATACACCAGAAAAAATCCGCCAGGAAATGTTTATGCTGGAAAAGGAAGTATACAAAATTGGAAAAGATTACTAGGAAAAGAACCAACAGCAGAAGAATATAGTCTAACTCAAATCACTACTTTCGGGGATAGCGAATGTCTTAAAATACGTCAAGAATCCAGAATATCCCATGACAATTATAAACAAAGTGTTAATGCTACCCAAAGCACATTAATTCTTGATGATGAGCGTTCAACAAGTGCACTATTGAAATTTCTTACAGAATCTCTAAAACATGCGCAACCCCGAGGAGAAAGGAAATAAAATGCCAGAATCAAGAAAAGATTATATAGTAATTGAAGAAGCAATAGATTCTGAAACAAAATATTCTAAAGTTATTTATGCAGGCAGAGGAGAACCCTACGAATGGAAAAGAAGACTAAGAAAAAAACCAGAATCAGATTCTTACTATGTAACAAGTCTTGCATTAGACGGAGAGGACTTATTGATAGATACCTTCCGATTTAATCGTGGCAAAAATGGAAAATTCTCCATGACCCGTGTAATTCATTCTGAATGTCCTGCATCCCCTTCTTTTGAGATGAATTCCCGAACCCGCTCCCTTCTCAAAAAAATAATTGCAGATTCAGAAAAATTAGAACAATCTCAAGGAGCAAGATAAAATGAAACCAGTCACCCTAATAGAAAAAATAGAAAGGCACGGCGTTCAAGATGGAAAAGACTTTTTTGGTTTGTGGACAAGGCAAGGACCTGCAAATTACAGAACACTTTGGAGAGCAAATTATGGCACTAACCCCGAAACAGGAGAACAATTTCATCAGGCAACAATGCCCCAGACAATAAGATTAGTTAATTACGGAGTTGTGAACAGAGCAGATGAAAGAAATGCTCCAATAATTGAAGCAATTCATCGTTACAGATTAACAGGTAGGTCACTTCTTTTAGGAGACGGAATAAAAGAAATTTATGCAGTGGACAATCCTTCAGAAGAAATATTTGGGCAATTAAATGTTAATAATAGAGAGCGTTTAACAGAAATTATGAGGCAGCTTAAAGCAGCTCTTGGAGCAGTAGAAGCAGGCGGAGTTGTTTTTAGCCCCGACGGAAATATAAGATTTACTTCCTTAGACAAAATTAAACAAGGAGCACAGACACTAGAGCAATTTGCAGTTAATCCTGGAAATATTCTCATCGCAGGAAGTTTAGAAAACGCAGAGTTAAATGCGCAAACTGCAGGATTTTTCAGATCAGACCCAAACTTAAATTTATATTATAACAAAGGTAAACCTTTTGTTATCGTTCCTGTTGGCGGCTCCGGCGACTTCGATAGCAGGTTGGGCGTCGGCGGCAGCGACTTCCTTGACTACGACAGCAGGTGCTCGTTTGGGGTATCTGAAACCGCCGAAGGCGGCGCGCCCGAAAATACTTCTCAAGATAAATCAGGAGAAAGGAAATAAAATGCCAGCAGAAAATAGTTTATTAGTAATAGCAGGGTATAATGATTGTAAAATGGATTTTTCAGTACAGGACGAATCTATGCCAAGAAGAGTGGTGCGGGGAGTAGATTTATACAAGTTCTTATATGAAGAAGGATTTCCTGGAAAATTATTAAAAAAATTGCCAGAACAAGACAGGGACAAGGAGGCGTATACACTAACACACATATCAACTCTTAGAGATATTATTAGATTGAATAGACGTACCATATTCAGGAGCCCTGATGGAAAAGGGTATGATGGCCTTGGTATTGAATCTATTGATTTACCCCGCACCCCCGAAGTTGACGAATTTCTAAGAAATATATTAAGCCAGCCAGTTGATAGCCAAAGGAGCTAACCATGCTCATCGACTATTTTCTTCTCGCATTAAGGAACCTCCGCAAACGTGGAATCCGCTCCTGGCTCACAATGCTGGGAATTTTCATTGGCATAGCCGCAGTTGTTTCTTTAATTTCATTAGGACAGGGCTTGCAGACAGCAATCGCCGGACAATTCGGCGCAAACTTAGCAACAGACATCTTAACAGTTTCGTCAGCAGAAACCGGCTTCGGCCCTCCAGGCGCAACAGCCGTCAGAAAACTCAACGAAAACGACCACGACTTAATTGAATCAATCAAGGGAGTAAAATCAGTAATTCCGAGACTAATCAGAATCTCAACAACAGAATTCAACGGTAAAACATCTTTCACTTACATCGGCTCAATGCCTGAAGAGCAGGAAGACATCGACGTAATCTATCGCTCACTAAGCATAGAAGCCTCGCAAGGAAAACTTCTCTCAGCATCAGACAGAGGCAAAGTAATTTTGGGAGATGATTTCTTATCGCAGGACTTGTTCGGAAAAAAACCAAAAGTCGGCGACAAAATAAAAATCAGCGGAGAAGAATTTGAAATAGCCGGCTTCATGGAGCGAACAAGCACGTTCACAATCAACTCCGTAGTCTTAATGCCTGAAGAAGACATGAAAAAAGTTCTGAAAATCGGAGACGAAATAGATTTAATTGTCGTAATCGTCGAAGACGAAGACAGAATAACTCAAGTCGCAGAAGAAATCGAAAGAAAAATGCGAAAAGACAGAAACCAAGATGAAGGCGAAGAAGATTTCGCAGTCCAAACCCCCGCTCAATCTCTAGAGTCGGTAAACACAATCCTAAGTGTAGTCAACATCGTCGTCGCAGGAATCGCAGGAATCTCCCTCCTCGTCGGCGGCGTCGGAATCGCAAACACAATGTTCACCTCCGTCTTGGAAAGAAGAAAAGAAATCGGCGTGATGAAATCAATCGGCGCGCAAAACAAGGATATTTTGTCAATCTTCATAATTGAATCTGCCTTGCTAGGACTCGTCGGCGGTTTAGTAGGCGCGGCAATCGGACTAACCCTCGCCATAACAGCCGCATCCGCGGCCAACTCAGCATTAGGAAACCAAATCTTCACAGTCTCGCCTTCCTATCCTCTTCTCCTAGGCTCAATCGCATTCTCTTTAATCATCGGCGTAGTTTCAGGACTTGTCCCGGCTTATCAGGCATCAAGATTAAATCCCGTGGAGGCGCTAAGACAATGATAAATAGATTAAATGAAAAAATAATTAATAATAAACCAGTCCAGCTATTAGCCAGCGCCTTCAGTCAAGAGTTTTCTTATATTACCGAATTCCCCCAATTGATTTTATTCAGAGGTTTTTCACAATGAATAGAGAATTAGTATCTAAATTCGCGAAAGGTTTTTTCAAGCCGCACAAAGTCGCCCCATACGCCTCGGCTTTCACAGCAGCAGGTTTAGCACTAATCACTTTAGGAAATTATTTGATCGACGATAAAGTAACATCTTTCTGTGGAGAATTAGTCACAACATTCGGCACACTCTCTCTCCTCGAAGCCTACACACACAATTTTAGAGCTCTTAACAATATAATTAGACATAGAAGAGTAGACAAAAAATATTATTCAAAACTTGGGACGCCTTGTTCTAAGATAGCATACGAAACAGCAGCAATAGATTCTGGTTTGGAGCGCGAACTGGAAAAAATTAAACATGAGGTTTGTAGAAGACAATGAAAAAACAAATAAAAATAATTAATAAAAAATCCAATCTATCAGACAAAGTTATATGTCCTGTCTCATTATCCCGCAAAGATTGTTTCCATATTACCAAATTCCCCCAATTAAATTTATCAACTCCAACTCATAAAGATTGTTTCCATATTACCGAATTTTCCCAAGCAATAAAAGGAATGATTAATAAAAAATCAAATATCTCAGTTGTAGTTAATTCTCCTATTAATCATTATCAAATAAAAAGTAAATCAACAGCAAAACCTTCATTCGGATTCCATATTACCAAATTCCCCCAATTAAATTTAGCAGGCAATTGTTAAAATGCTCCAAGACTTCTTCACCCTCGCCCTAAAAAACATTCGCAAAAGAAAACTTAGAACTTTCTTAACTCTGTTAGGAATCCTCTTAGCAATCGCAACAATCTTCGTCCTCATCTCTTTATCACTGGGTTTAGAAATGGCAGTGCAAGAGCAGTTTGAAAAACTCGGAGCCGACAAATTCTTCATACAGCCCCGAGGACAGCTCGGTCCTCCAGGCACAGCCGGCGCAGTCCAGCTCACCAAAGAAGACATTGAAGTCATAGAAAAAATCCCGGGAGTTCAGGAAGTAACTTACTACACAATCGGCAGCGCAAAAATAGAATTCAAAGACAACATAAGATTCGTTATGGTTTCAGGTTTTCCTTTAGAACATTCAGAACTCTACCTCGAAGCATTCACAACAGAAGTTGAAGACGGCAGATTCCTTGAAGAAGGCGACACAAACGACGTCGTCATCGGCTCGCAATACAAGCACAATAATTTCATCGGAGAAGAAGTCAAAGTCGGAGACACAATAACAATTCAAGGCAGAGAATTCGAAGTGCAGGGAATTCTAGAATCTCTCGGAAGCCCGCCCGACGACAGAATCATCTCAATGCCTGAAGACGAATTCAGAGAACTATTCCAAATTCCGGAAAGAATTGATTTCATAATTGTTCACGTAGAAAATCAGGACGATATAAACGCAATAGCAGACAGAACCGAGCGCACGCTATTAAAATCCCGCAATCTAAAAGAGGAAAACCAAGACTTCACAATCCTCACGCCCGAAGAACTATTGGAAACAATCGGGCAGGTTCTCAATATCATAACTTATTTTCTTTTAGGCATTTCAGCAATCTCTCTCCTCGTCGGCGGAGTCAACATAGCAAATACAATGTTCACCTCGGTTTTAGAAAGAACAAGAGAAATCGGAGTCATGAAGGCAATCGGAGCCAAGAACAACGATATCTTAACAATCTTCTTGATTGAAGCCGGAATCTTAGGGCTCGTCGGAGGAATTTTAGGAGTTGTTTTAGGATTCGCCGTTAACAAAATAATAGAATATATCGCAGTAGTTCAGTTTTCAGTAAGTTATCTCCAGACTTCCTCGCCAGCTTGGCTTATCCTCGGCTCGCTCGCATTTTCATTTCTCGCCGGCGCACTTTCCGGCTTGTGGCCTGCCTGGCGAGCGACACAAATAAAACCAGTAGAAGCACTGAGGTACGAATAAATTTATATACTCCAAAAGCTCAAACAAGTTCAGAATGGCGTCAGCAATAACAGAAGAATACGTGGCGGGAACGTTCTATTCCATACTTGAAGATGGAGAGCAACCACGCCGCTTAACTTCCCTTCAATCCAGCCCAAATTTAGAGCATCTGGGGGAACTTGCTCCCGAACTTAATGATTCATTTTCAGTATCAAGACAGCCAAGAACTCCCGCACCAACAAAAACAGAAAAATCTTTTTTTATTTCACGAGGATTCCGTCCAGTAAACTTTGAGGGATTAAGATTAATGGCAAGACAATGCGAGACATATGTGTTTAATGGAAGACATTACGAACCCTTTGACTTAAGTTCTGTTGACGTAATAGTTTAACCCTTTTCTCTCAGATTCTCAATTTCCCCAATCATGCTTCTTAGTTCCTCGTTATAGCTCTCAAGTTGTGAAGCAATCTGAACCCTCGCATTTTCAAATCTTGCAATCTGCTCTTCAACAACTTTCATCGCTTCAATAGGTGTTTTCTTCACAATCACGCCAGCCCCAACTTCAACAAAAAGTTTTTCCCTGTCTTTAATCTCGCTTTTAACATAAACTCCTTTTCCTAAATTAGCAAGAATCTCTTTCTCCTTGCTCTCTCTGAAACTCTTCAAGCCTTCTTTAAATTTCTCCAGCTCAGCGATTTGCTCGTCGACAAACCGAAGCTGCTGCTCCGTCTCTTCCGATTGTCTTTGAAGCATAACAGCCTTTTGAAATAATTCCTGTCTTTCCATCACAAGCCAAGAAAACCAGGACTTTTAAGTTTTGTCCTCCCCC
>Ga0209541_10009325_pt1 | contig 15917 bp, 15 predicted proteins | sample RifCSPlowO2_01_FD_184027 | JGI IMG/M metagenome (GOLD analysis project Ga0209541, IMG submission 184027) | Groundwater microbial communities from Rifle, Colorado - Rifle CSP2_plank lowO2_0.1 (SPAdes) (version 2) | ecosystem: Environmental > Aquatic > Deep subsurface > Groundwater | place...
CGACATACTTGACTCAGGAAATATTGGGTATGCTGTCACAAAACTAAAAGACATTCATCTGGTGCAAGTTGGGGATTCTCTTCTAGCCAGAACTCCGCACGTGCAACCAATTGAAGGGTATCGCAAAGTCAAGCCAATGGTGTTCAGCTCGATGTTCCCTACCGACCCCGACGAGTTTCTTCCTCTTAGAGGCGCTCTTGAAAAGCTCACGTTAAATGATTCGGCATTAAGTTTTGATCCGATATTCAGCAAAGCTCTTGGGTCTGGGTTTCGTGTTGGTTTTCTTGGCTTACTTCACGCTGATGTTGTAAGACAACGATTGGAAAGAGAATACGACATGAGCATTGTACTGACCTCTCCGACCGTTGAGTATCATTCAGATGAGCATGGACAAGGCACGAAGCACGACGCGTTCAAAGAGCCGATCGCCGATGTTACAATCGTTACTCCAAATGAGTATGTTGGCGTGGTTATGAAGCTGTGTGAAGAAGCACGGGGCATTTTTGTCCATATGGACAATAAGTCGCACGTAGTTATGAAATATGAGATTCCACTTGCAGAGCTGATTACTCATTTTTTTGATCGTCTAAAAACGGTTACCTCTGGTTATGCGACGCTTCAATGGGAATTTAAGGAGTACAGATCGGCAGATCTTTCTAAACTTTTGATTTTGCTCAACCTTGAGCCGATTGAGGAATTTTCAGAATTTGTTGTAGCGGAAAAAGCCTATCAGAGAGGTCGAGATCTTGTCGACACATTAAGAGAGCTTATTCCTAAACAGCAGTTTGAGGTTAAGATCCAAGCTCAGTACAAAGGGAAAATCATCGCAAGCGCACGAGTTGCTCCATTTAGAAAGGATGTTACTGCAAAGCTCTATGGAGGTGATAGAACTCGGAAAGATAAACTATTAAAGAAACAGAAAGCAGGCAAGAAAAAAATGAAGCAGATCGGATCGATTGACGTTCCAAAAGACGTATTCCTCAAGCTTTTCAGACAGGATTCCTAAGTTATTCGAAGTTGTTCTGAAGTTTCCACGCCTTTACAAGGTTATACATAAGGAATGCAACATTCAACGGCCCTATACCATTTGGAGTTGGAGTATATGCAAGAACCTTATCTTTTATTTCATGATCTTCGTAATCGCCCTTCCATAGATCTCCGTCCTTTCTCATCCCAACACTAATGAGCACAGACTGTGGTTTTATCATATCAGGAGTAATGATTTTTTTTCCAACTGCGGTGATGATAATGTCACCTTCTGAAATGAATTTGCTTCTTATATTGTTATCGGTTGAGCTATTAATGCTCACATAGCTGATTTTTGCTTTCGAAAGCGTGTTGCCAATGGGGATGCCGCCAGTAGCTCCTCTTCCCAATAGAACGATTCTTTTATTTTTCATTGCATGGCGTATCCCGTTATGAAAATCGTGAATCGAATAGATGATACTTTTTTCAGGATTATAGATTGAACTGAGTATCGTAAGAACAGCAAGACCAATTGGATAATCAAATATTGGTTTATGTGAGAAGCCCTCAATTTCCTTCTCAGGCGGAATACATCTATTCAACGTTGATGAGAGAAATGCTGTTGGAAGAGGAAGTTGGATAATTGCTCCAGTTGCATCGGTGTTTCCGCACAATTCCTGCACCGATCTCATGAAATCTTCGAAGCTTGGCGCTGCTTCATAAATCTTGATCCCACAAATCGCGCCAATTTTCTCAGCAGCACGTTTCTTATTTTTCATAAAAACCCGTGTTTCCTCATTTGGTTCAATGGCAAAAACAATAAGTTTTGGTGGTTGTACACCTCGTGAAGCGATCTTTTGAATAGTTTTGTGGAGATCGTCTAGTATTTGATCCGCGATCTCTTTTCCATTTATTTCCATGTCTTAAAGAAATGTCGCACTCACCACTGCGTCTTCGTTTTTATTAAATCGCATCAATATAACACCTTTTGCTGTTCGTGAAAGCTTCGGGATATCTTTGAGTGGAATTTTAACTACATTTCCTTTTCGGGAAGTGATGACTAATGTGTCTTTATCTGACTCAACGATGCTTGAAAAAGCAATTGGTCCGGTGCGAGAATCAATATTTGCAATTTTTACTCCTTTGCCTCCTCTTTTCTGAACTGGAAACTGAGTAATTTTTGTTTTTTTACCAATTCCATTTTCGGAAAGTACTAGAAGCGTCTTATCTTTGTCGCTTGGATCAAATACATCCATTGAGCTTACAACGTCGTCTTTACCCATGCGGATACCGATAACGCCTTGGCTCGATCTTCCTGTCGGCCTCACGTCGGTTTCCTTAAATGTAATTGCCTGGCCCATTTGAGTAGCAAGAATAATATTCATCTTATTATTTGTCATTTTTGTCCAAAGCAGTTCATCATTTTTATCTAAGTTAATTGCGATAATCCCACTTGAACGAATGCTAAGGAACTGACTGAGCTGTGTCTTTTTAATTGTTCCCATTCGTGTGCACATAAGAATGCAGCCGCTTTTCATTGATTCTGCATCTTGTTGATTGTATGAAAGGATAGCCGTTACTTTCTCGTCCGGCTGTAGGGGAAGCACATTGATAATCGCTTTTCCCTTTGAAGTTCGTTGCCCTTCAGGAATGTCCCAAACACGAGTTTGGTAGACTTTTCCCTGATTAGAGAAAAAGAGCATTGAGTCGTGAGTCATTGCTGCAGTAATAAGTGATACGTCATCCTCATCTTTGGTTGTAAATCCAGTAACACCTTTTCCTCCCCTATTCTGCACCTTGAATGTTCCTCTTGGAACGGTCTTAATGTATCCTGCCTTTGTAAATGTTACGATGACTTCCTTATTTTCAATGAGCTGTTCCTCAGTAAACGTTCCCGGTCGGTGCTTAAATACTTTCGTTCTGCGTTCATCGCCAAATTTCTGTTTAAGTTCTAGAATCTCCTCCTTAATCATTGCGAGGAGCTTCTTTACATCATTAAGTAAGCCTTCAAGGTAGCTAATCCGCTCTCTAAGAGCTTTAAGCTCTTCCTCAATCTTGGCTCTTTCCAATCCGGTAAGTCGCTTAAGCTGCATATCAAGAATTGCTTGAGTTTGAAGATCGGAGAAGCCAAATTTTTTCATTAACTTTTCTTTTGCCTCGCTTTCATTTGCAGATTTTTTAATAATCTCAATGATCTCATCAATGTGATCAAGCGCTATAAGGAGCCCTTCAAGAATATGAGCTCTGTGCTTTGCTTTTTCAAGTTCAAAAAACGACCTATTCGCAATAACTTTAACTCGGTGCTTAAGATAATGTTCAAGAATAGTCTTTAATGAAACTGTTTGAGGTGTGTTGTCAATAAGGGCAACCATGTTAACTGGATAACTTGTTTGAAGTTCGGTATGTTTATACAGATTATTAAGAATCTTTTTATATATCGCATCCCGTTTGAGTTCAATAACGACGCGGATACCATCTCTATCGGACTCATCTCTTAAATCAGCTATCCCAACAATCCTTTTATCATGAACAAGGTCGGCAATTTTGATAACAAGGTTTGCTTTATTAACTTGATATGGCAATTCGTCAATAATGATCATTTCTTTTCCTTTTCGAGAGGTTTCATGACTTACGGTAGCCCTTACAAGTATTTTTCCTTTTCCAGTAGCATATGCCTGTTGAATCTCATCAATTCCGTAAATATTTGCTGCGGTTGGAAAATCCGGACCCTTGACATGCTCCATGAGCGAATTCAAGGATGTTGTAAAAGCGACCTTATGAGTATTTGATGAATCAATTGGAGAAGTATATTCAAGAGAAGGCATAAGCGATGGATCTTGGCCTTTCTTCTTTTCTGAGAGCTCCACGGACTCATCAATAATCTGGACAATCGCATCAACGAGCTCCGATAAATTATGAGGTGGAATCTTTGTCGCCATTCCAACAGCAATTCCTTCTGCTCCCATGAGTAAGAGGTTCGGTAGTTTTGCTGGAAGGAATATCGGTTCCTGGAGCGTTCCATCAAAGTTATCTCTCCATGAGATCGTATCCTTATCAATGTCATCCAAGAGCTCTTCAGCGACTGCGGTAAGCTTTGCTTCGGTATAACGCATCGCTGCTGGAGGATCCCCATCGATTGATCCGAAGTTTCCTTGACCAAGCACAAGCGGATATCTCATCGTAAAAGTTTGGCCCATTCTGACAAGCGCATCATATACTGCCGAATCTCCATGAGGATGGTATTTACCCAAAACTTCTCCGACAACCTTAGCTGATTTAGAAAATCGGGATTTATGAGTCAAGCCAAGACGGTACATCGCATACAAAATTCTTCGATGAACCGGCTTTAGACCATCACGAATATCAGGAAGCGCGCGTGCCACGATAACAGACATCGCGTAGTTCAAATAGGAACGCTTCATTTCATCCACTAACGGAGCAATCGTTTTGTTACCAACAGGCTCCTGATTCATGGTGATGTTCTGGTCGTTTTCTAATTCCTCATCTTCCATACTATTTCATCGCTTTTTTAATGGCGGCGAGAGCGTCTTTTTTCGAAAGGAAATTTCGCGTTTTGACCCACTTTCCTTCCTCAAGATCTTTATACCGATCAAAGAAATTTTTAATCTTTGCTTTCGTAATCTCCCCAATGTCTTCAATATCCTCCGTTTCTCTCATGAATGGATCAATTTTTTTTGTCGGGACAGCGATAATTTTCGTGTCGATTCCTTCCTCGTCTTCCATCTCAAGCATCCCAATCGGTCGGGCTTTAATCATTGTTCCAGGCTGGACAGCATATGTGGAAATCACAAGTACGTCTATCGGATCTTCGTCTTCGGCATGGGTTGCTGGGACGAAACCGTAATTAAACGGATAGAACATGGCTCCGTATCCGAACCGGTCAACCATAAGCATCCCTGTATCTTTATCGAGTTCGTACTTAATCGATGATCCTTGAGAAATTTCAACAAAAACATTGATTTCTTCAGGAGCTTTATCTCCTGCTGTTAATTTTGAAACGTCCATAATTTAATGTGGAATTTATAATGCTTACGCTCACGCTAGATTTCTCAGTCGCTTACGCTTCTTCGAAATGACAAACAAAACTATCAAATTTAATCTATATATCCAACTCCGCATATCGAGCATGACTTTGGATAAATTTTCGTCGCGGTGGAACTTGATCTCCCATCAGTATCGAAAAGATCTGATCGGCTTCTTCCGCATCCTCAACGATAACCTGCTTCATTAAACGGGTTTCCGGATTCATTGTGGTATTATACAGCTGATCTGGATTCATCTCCCCTAGACCCTTATAACGTTGCATGCTTACCTCGTCCTTAGATCTTCCCATTTTTTTAAGCGTTTCTTCCCGTTCTTGATCGTTATATACGTAAAACTCCTTTTTGTTATATGAAATTTTATACAATGGAGGCTGAGCGATGTACAAATGACCTTTATCAACAAGATCTCTCATATGTCTGAAAAAAAATGTCAGAATGAGCGTTCTAATATGCTCTCCATCAACATCTGCATCTGTCATAATAATCACTTTGTGGTAACGAAGCTTTGCATAATCAATCGTATCTCCTATTCCCATTCCTAGAGCGATAACCAGATCCTTTATTTCTTTAAAGTTAAGCACTTTATCAAGGTAAGCCTTTTCGCTATTGAGAATTTTTCCTCGGAGAGGGAGAATGGCCTGGAATCGGCGATCGCGGCCTTGTTTTGCCGATCCACCTGCAGAGTCACCCTCAACGATAAAAAGTTCTGATTTTGCAGGATCTCTTTCCTGACAGTCCGCGAGTTTTCCAGGTAGAGCAGCGCCTTCTAAGGCTCCTTTTCTTAATACGGCATCTTTTGCGGCTTTCGCAGCAAGTCGGGCTTTTTGCGCGAGCATCACCTTTCCGACAATGGCCCGCCCAACTTTAGGCTGTTCCTCAAAAGCCATATCAAAAAAACGATTGAGTTCCTGCTGAACAATTCCCTGAATCTCAGGATTTCCAAGTTTAGTTTTAGTTTGACCTTCAAATTGGAGATCCGATGAAGGCATTTTGATATATATAATTGCAGTAAGTCCTTCTCGGACATCATCCCCGCTCAGCGAACCTCCATCTTTAATAAATCCTTCTTTTTTTGCATAGGCGTTAATTGAGCGCGTAATTGACGTTTTGAAGCCAGTTAAATGAGTTCCGCCTTCCTTTGTATTGATGACATTGACAAAGGTATGGACGTTCTCAGCAACCCCGTCGTTGTATTGAAGCGCAACTTCAAGCTCAATTTGGCCAGATTGAGTTTTACAATAGAGTGCGTCGTGAAGAACCTCTTTGTTTCGGTTGAGATCTTTAAGAAGAGACAAAATACCACCATCAAAATAATACCCAACTTTTCGGTCTTCCTTAATATCATGAATAGTGAACATAACAGAAGGGATAAGATAAGCACGATCTTTGATGCGTTTTTGGACTGATTTCAAAAGAAGTTCTATTCCTTGGTTAAAGATACTTTTATCTGGAACCCAGGAGATTGCGGTAGCTGACTCTGACGTAATACCGAGCTGAGATTCCTTCACTTCTTTGACCGTGTATTGAGGCACGCCTCGTTTATATTCCTGGCGGTAAACTTTTCCATCTCTTTTTATCTCAGCGATCAGATGATCCGATAGAGCATTTACACAGCTTGCTCCAACTCCATGGAGTCCTCCTGATACCTTGTAGGTTTCGCCGTCAAATTTACCTCCGGCATGAAGCTTTGTCATAACCAATTCCAATGCGGAAATGTTATATCCAGGAACTTTGTCGGTAGGAATACCCCTCCCATCGTCAATGACGGTAATGTAGCCTTTCTCTTCGAGTCGGATAAAAATATTCTTAGCAAAGCCAGCCAGCGCTTCATCGATTGCGTTATCAACGATTTCTGCCAGACAATGATAAACTCCCTCGATTGATGTCGTGCCGATATACATTGCCGGGCGCTTTCTGACAGGCTCAAGTCCTTCAAGAACCTTAATGGATTGACCTGTATAGTCCGACTTTTTTGAGGCTAAAACCATAGGATATTATTATAGCTGAAATGAGTCTGGAAAGCAACCTAGAACGCATCGTATAAGCTAGCTATTTTCTCCGACTGCACCCTTCTGCCAGAAGAAGTCTTCAAAATCTTGAGGCGGATGATATCTTACTCCTAAGAATGTGTCGATTTCTTCAGCCGTGCCAACACAGACTCTTCCTATAAACAAATGAGGTGCGCTGGCTATCAAGTCGTCGAGTGTCACTTTAAGAAAACGTGCAAATTGACCAAATGTAAAATCAACAATAACTATTGTAGGTCCTCGAGTTGCGAAATAAGCATGATTTAATCGTACGCTACCTATTTCGACGATGCCCCCAGACCTTACAAACCCGAATCCCTCAATCGTATCAATGTCAGGAGTAGTTATCGCGAGGCGACAGCTATCGCATGAAAAAGGGTCATCCCGATGAGGATTGGCCAGAGCTATAGAACTGTCAGGATGTTGTTCAGCAATTCTGCCGATATAATCAGCTCTTCTCTTAAGGCCTGGAACAATTTCTTCGGAGACTGTTTCAACAAACGCGCTCACAGACCGTTCAAGTAGCATATATACTATTTATTAAGATCAAACCTCCATAAGAAGGTCTCTAAGGGATTTGGCTTGACGCTGTTTCTTTTCGTCATTTTTTTCTTTTCGCTGTGCAACAGATTTTTTGTGTTCCTCAGCAATCTTCTGCTTCTGTTGGAATCTGCCAACTTGTCCAAGTGTATCAACAAACCGTTTTTCACCCGTGTAAAGTGGATGGCATTTAAAACAGATTTCAACGCGTATTTCTTGCTTTGTGGAGCCAGTGACAAATGTATTTCCACATGAGCACACTACTTGAGCTTCATCGAAATATGTTGGGTGTATACTGCTTCTCATAGGGAAACTATTATAACATAAATGCTACATTATGAATTGAGAATTTTCTCCCACTTCCCCTGATCAATGACCTGGTCAAGATTATGATAGCTTTTCCCAGTTCGATGATCGGTAATTCGATTTTGCGGAAAATTATATGTCCGCATTTTTTCAGAACGATCTCCTGAGCCAGCTCCTTCAACAAATGAATACCGAAGTCCCTGGCGCTGTTCTTCTTCTCTTTGTAGGAGTTTAGCTGCAAGAAGTTGAAGTGCAATTTGTCGATTTGCCTGCTGCGTTCTTTCCTGGGAGCATGTCACGACAATCCCTGTTGGTTTATGAATAAGCCTTACTGCGGTTGAAACCTTATTAACATTTTGTCCTCCATGCCCGCCTGAACGGTAAAAATCCCACTCAATTTCATGCGGGTTAATATGAATATCATTTTCGTTAATTTGAGGTAAGGCGAGCACGACTGCGGTTGATGTATGAATTCTTCCTCTTTTTTCTGTATCTGGAATGCGTTGCACACGATGTACCCCGGTTTCCTTTTTAAATATTTCAAATGCGTTATCACCTTTGATTTTTATGATATTATGGTCCATTTGGGTTACTTTGAAGCTATTTTTATCTGCAAATTTGACATATGAATTTAGAAGATCCATCATCCAGATTTTGGATTCATCTCCACCTACTCCAGGATTAACTTCAATGATGGCAACGTTAGGATTGATATTCATCTGGTTACGATCTAAGAATTTGTAAGACTTTGTCGAAGTTAAGTTCTTTCTGCTCACCTGTTTTCATATTTTTGAGTTGTATGACATTTTTTTGAGCTTCCTCTGGACCGATGATAATGACGTAGGGAATGCCTTTTTTGTTTGCATATTTAAGCTGGCGGTCAATTTTTCCAGTTGCTTCAGTTGAACACTCAGTCGCAATATTTTGATCCCTAAGTTTTTTGGTCATTTCAAGTGAAAGACTGGTAAGTTCATCAGAAAATACTGTAACAAGAACAGTAGTCGATGTGATGAAGCTTGGTACCTTGCCTAGTTCCTGTGCGGCCTCGAGTGTTCGATCAAAACCTAGACCAAAGCCGACGGCAGGTATATCAAATTGGACAAGATCATTAACGAGCTTGTCGTATCGGCCTCCACCTCCAACTGATCCGACTGTATATTCAGGGATCATCCCTTCAAAAATAATTCCTGTGTAATAATCCAGACCCCGCGCAAGAGAGGCCTGATAGACTAATGCATTTTCTGGAACACCCAATTCTATAGCATATTTAATAATTTTCTTCAATTTTTCTGAGGGTTCGGATTGTTTAAGTTCTTTAAGTAACTTTTTACCTTTTTCTTGAGAGATAGCTTTTTCTTCAAGTTCTTCAAGAATCTCATCTTCAGTTTTTTTACCTAATTTATCGATTGTCTGAATAACCGAAAAAATATCTTTCTCAGAAATTCCATTATTTTGGATTATTTTAATAAGTTGTTTACGATCATTAAGAGCGATCACAAAAGTGGAGATTCCGATATTTTCATATATAAAATAATATACTGAGAGAATCTCTGCATCGGCGATTAATGACTCTGATCCGAAAATATCCGCATCGCACTGAAAAAACTCCCTATATCGTCCCTTTTGAGGCTTATCTGCTCTCCAAACAGGTTGTATCTGATATCTTCGATATGGAAAGGTGATCTTATTTTGGTATTGTGCAACGATTCGGGCTGTTGGAACAGTCTGATCATAACGAAGAGCGACTCTTCTCCCCCCTCTATCTTCAAAAGAATAAATAAGCTTGTCTGCTTCTGCGCCATATTTTCCTGTAAGAAGCGACTCATATTCGAGCGCAGGGCTTTCCAAAGGCTCAAACCCAAATTTTTCAAACACTTCTATAATCTTTGCAATAAGCCATCTCCGGTTCTGTGCGTCCGGTCCAACAAAGTCTCTAAACCCCTTTAATGTCTGAAGCTGATTTTGGCTTGACATAGGGTAATTATAGCAGAGTTCTTGATGTTACTGAAAGCTTGTGAGCGTGAGGATGAGTTCGGAAATCTTTCCTTTTCTCCACATTTTTATTTTCACTTTATCTCCGACTCTTTTCTTAGAAATCATTTCCTGGAGACTTTTGATGTTGTCACTCTTTAATTTTTCTCCATTAAACTCCATGATGACATCTCCTTTCTGAAGACCTGCTTTTTCTGCGGGGGATCCAGAAATAATTTCTACGATATATCCTCCCTGAGGAAGATCGTTGAGAACTGCGGTATCCTGGGAAATCATTTGGTAACGGACTCCAATAAATGGTCTTACAATATTTCCTTTCCCATCAGTAAAGTTTTTAAGAAGATCCTGGATAATATTGACTGGAATTGCAAATCCTATATTTTGTCCTCCTTCTGAAACGGCAGTATTGACTCCAATGACCTCGCCTTTTGAATCAATTAACGGTCCGCCTGAGTTACCAGGGTTAATCGCTGCGTCGGTTTGAATAACATTGTCCAGACGTTCTACAAAGCCCTCAAAAGGCGATCCAGCCGTAATTCCTCGTCCTAAACCAGAAATAATTCCCGTGGTGACTGTGTTTGGAAATTCTCCCAAAGGTGTTCCGATAGCGATTACCAACTGTCCCAACCTGAGCCTAGACGAATCCCCAAGTTCTATAGGTTGGAGATTATTTGTGTCGATTTTAAGAATAGCAATGTCGTTAAGCGGATCTCGGGAAATATCAGTTATGTTATATGTTTTTTTATCACTTGTTGTGATGTGGAACTTAGCTTGAGTGTTACTTACAACATGTTTATTTGTCACAACAAGGTTTTTCCCAATCACAAAACCGCTTCCGATACTATGATCTGTTTTTTGCTCTGTGCGTGGAACTTGTTTGAATGGATTTTGAGGATCAAAAGGATTAATTTCAAATCCTCCGCCCGACGTAGTAGTTTCTGTGATAACAACAGTTACGACCGATGGAAGAGCTTTATCAATAGCAGATATTACTGCCGATTCTTCAGAAACGATACGAATATTTTCCTTAATCTGTTCAGGAACTATTGCGGTTTTTTTTACTTCAAAAAGATTTGAAGTCTTTATAAAACCCTTGATGCTTCCAAAGTAAAAAATGCCGATAAGAATGATAAGAAGCAGCAATAATTTTTTCATACCTTTTATTTAAGTGTCACTGTCGGACAATTTCAATTGCTTTTTTGAGTTGCAGATCGTTTTCTTTAGTCAGAGTATTCCCCTCAGGAATCTCATTTTTAACGACAGTCTTGGGTTCAATTCCCTTTTGGTGTATCCAATCTCCTTTCGGGAGAATCCATTTTGAAATCGTGACATGGACACCTGCCCCATCCTTCAAATCAATTGCCTGTTGAACACTGCCTTTACCAAATGTTTTTTCACCAACAAGCGTTGCTCTCTTATAGTCTCTTAATGCTCCTGCGACGATCTCAGCAGCCGAAGCTGATCCCTCATTGACAAGAACAACGAGAGGAATTGACAAAAGTTTACCTTCACGTTTCGTTAGATATGTCTCAGTTGGTTTATCTGCAAATTCCTGTTTGACAACGAGCGAACCTTTAGGGAGAAACTCAGAAGCGATATAGACTGCTCCATCAAGATATCCTCCCGGGTTTCCTCTCATATCCAACACGATGCTGTCAACATTTCCTTTTTCTTGAGCATCTACGATTTTGTTTATCGCCTGATCCCATAATCGATCTGTATCATCGCCAAATCTGCTCAACTCAATAATAGCAGTCTTTTCTTCATAACTAAGCTCGACAAATGGAACATTGATTTGATCCCTCACCACACTTATATCAACCTCTTTCTCCTTACGACTCATCGTCAAGACGACCTTTTTTCCTTTTGGTCCTCGTATTTTAGAAACCGCTTGATTGAGTGTCCAATTCTTTGTTGATGCTCCGTCGACCTTTGAGATAATGTCACCTGCTTTTATTCCAGCTTTTTCAGCTGGTGAGTTTTTCAGCGGTGTAACGACAACGATCTGGTTATTTTTAAGACCAAGTTCTGCCCCAATGCCTTCAAAGTGCCCGCCTAAGTCATCCTTACTTTGCTTATTTTCCTCTGGCGTAAGAAAAAATGTATATGAATCCCCTACCGACGCAACCATTCCCTTAATTGCTCCATAATAAAGTTGATTTGGATCTAATTTTTTTTTGTCAACATAGTGGTCTTCAAGAGCGTTCCATGTTTCCCAGAAAAGGGAGAAATCGATATCTCGAGTATTTTTTTCCTGTAAGTTTTTTACTTTATATGAGAACGAAGGCTCTCTTTTAGATTTTTCGATTGAATACTGTCCAGTCCGGAAACCTAAAGCAAAAATGAGAAGAATGGCGACAATCATGATTATTTTATTTGTTATTTTCTGAAGTTTCATATTGAAGAATTATATCAGATAAAGAAGTGCTTTTTTTTCGAAAGATGAAAAGATGATGTGTGAATATTTTCCTGAGCGAAGGACGCCATAGTCTTCAATGCTTTTTATTTTTATGTACGGCAAATCTGTTGATGGTGTTCCTTTTAGAAAGGCGTATCCTCTAATCGAGAGCGCTTCGAGTTTAGGTTCAAAATGGAGTTGAGGTTCATCTAGCACGATAATGCTTCCGGAAATCTGTTCTTCAGTGAGGGTAAAATAATCTGTCTCAGGGTTAAGAATGCATACCTTTCCTCCACCGTTATTTGATACCTCTTTTAATTCGATAGGTTTAGCCTTTCCAATTTCAATGGTAAGAAGCTTTTTTGATGAATCAAATGTCTCGATGATTCCTTCAAAAAAAGAAGGAATCGCCTTTTTTTTACTTGTTGAAGTGGCGATGGTCATTGTGCCGGAAGTGTGGTCAATATGAGCAATCTTACCTTCGTGTTCGCTTGAAGCGCTTGACATACCCAAGAGCCCCCTTTTCTCAGCAAGAATCGTTCCTTTCTTTACCTCGTCTCCAATAACAACGCGGAGGTGTTGAAAGATCTTCTCAGGCTTAATATTGAGTTTTTCGCTTAAATGGACTGTCTCAGTAAGCTCTTGGCCTTGGCTGTACAGAGGGTCACCAATTAAAACTTTTCCCTCTTTCGCTATAAGAAAGCTATCCTCAGGAAGCTGGAGTTTGATCGTCATATCATCATTATAACATGACCACTCATGCCGAATGAGCGGCCATGTTAAAAGATCGCTAGAAATATATTAATGCACTCAGGAAGTCTTATTTTGCTCAAGATGTTCAGATTGATATGACGTGTAAGGAATCAGTGCTAGATATCGAGCGTACTTAATTTGTTGCGCCAGCCTTCTTTGAGTCATTGCTGTAAGGCCGCTTTTCTCTCGTGATTTGATCTTACCTCTACTCGTTAAAAATCTTTTTAATGTTTCGGCATCTTTATAATGAGGTTTTGTACCGGTTTTAATGAAATAATCTTTTGTCATAATTAAAATGGAATATCGTCAGGGTCAACCTTCCCATCATTAGTCGATCCACCTGGCGTCTCTTCAGGTTCAGGAAGATCGTGATCTTCATGTGACGCAGCTGTTGTGCTTGGCTCTCCTTCGGCATGGGTCCCATCTGCTGATCCGTCTTTTCTCCTATCATCGAAAAGAATAAAATCGTCAATAATAATTTCAGTAATTTGACGTTGAGCTCCGTCTTTGCCTTCATAGCTACGGTATATGATTCTACCTTCAAGGTATACTTTTCTCCCTTTTGATAAAAGATTTCCGCATAGTTCAGCAAGCTTATTCCATGCAACAATGCGGTGAAATTGAACGTCCTCCTTTATATCACCGCTCTTGGTTGTCCAAGCTCGGTTTGTCGCGAGTCCAAATGAGCAAACGGCTGTTCCTTGTGGAGTATATTTTAGTTCAGGATCTCGAGTGAGATTTCCAATAAGTGTAACTTTGTTTAGTGATCGTGATGCCATATTATGATAGTAATAATTTTTAATCTTCGTTCTTTAATAAGAGATATCTAATAATCTGCTCTTCCAGATTGAATTTATTCTTCAATTCTTTTATCTTATTTTGCATGAGTTGGATTTTCCACACATGATATGAGCCCTGTGTAAGGCCTTTAATTTTGTAGGCAAATTGTTTCATACCTAAATCTTCCTGTGAAGTAACTTTTCCTTCGAAAGATGAGATAATTTTTTCTGTGTTCTTAAGGAGGGCAATATCTCCATCCTTTGTAATAAACACAAGTTCGTAAATATTCATAGCTCTGATCAACGTGTTAATGTAACAAATTATAGCTAAAAAATCAAGTAGAAACAGCTTTTACTACAATATGTATAGTTAGTTATCACCTCCTATCTTCACAATAGAGTAAGTTTTAATCAAGCTCATATCACGAAGTATGACATATGAAAATTAAAACTCTCTAAACTCTAAGAAATGCTTTTTTGAGAAGATAGGAACTGTCGGTATCCTCAATATCATAGCCTTTTTCTTTAATGAGTTTCCTAAGATCGTCAGATGCTCTGAAATCTTTCTGTCTGCGTGCTTCTAAACGTGCTTCAGCAAGTTTAATAACCTCTTCAGAAATCTCTGTTTTATGAGAGCTTCTCAAGCTGAGACCGAGCACTTCGTCAAACGCATAAAGAAGATCAAGTTTGTCCTCTGATGGAATATTAGATTTAATTACTTCCCAAAGAATAGCAATTGCTGACGGGGTTTTTAAATCATCATTCATATATTCATCGAACGTATTTTTGAACGTCTCTACCTGAGAAAGCTTTTCTTCACTCAACTGGGCTCTCTGGGTTTGTTTTTTTAGCTGATCTATTGTTTCATATATCTTATTAAGAGCGATTTCAGCTGATTGCAGTGCTGTCCATGTAAAATTCATTGCTTGGCGGTAATGTGTCTGAAGAAAAAGAAATCGCATCGAAATAGGGTTGAAACCTTTCTCAAGAACATCTTTATACGTAAAAAGGTTCCCAAGCGACTTACTCATCTTTACCCCATCAACTAAAAGAAATTCAGCATGAAACCAGTATCGTACAAATTCTTTACCAGTTGCTGCTTCTGATTGAGCAATCTCGTTTTCATGATGGGTAGGTATATGATCAACACCGCCTGTATGAATGTCGAATGTAGGCCCGAGATACTTCATACTCATAGCCGAACATTCAATATGCCAACCTGGAAATCCATCTTCCCATGGTGAGCTCCAATGAAGAATGTGATCTTTAAACCTTCCTGTTTTTTTAAACCAAAGTGCAAAATCTGCCGGATGTTTCTTTCCTGGATCAGAATAAACTTCTTCACGAGCTTGCAGTTTTTTCTCGTCAAGTTTTTGCTTACTCAGAACTCCGTATGCATGGAGCTTCGAAATATCAAAGTAAACAGCTTCTTCTGTTGAGTAGGTAAAGCCTTTCTGTTCAAGAATTTTGATCAAATTAATCATTTCCTTGATGTGAACCGTTGCGCTACAAATAATATCTGGGCGGATAATATTTACCGAATCTGTCGATGCAAAGAAAAAATCAGTAAAATACTTCACAATCTCGTCAATTGATTTTCCAAATTTCTTTACTCCCTTTTCCATTTTGTCTTCACCCGAATCATCGTCTCCTGATAGATGGCCCACATCGGTGATGTTCATGACGTGTTTCACCTCATATCCATTATTGAGAAGCGCTCGTTTAAGAACGTCCGTATACACGTACGTTCTTAAGTGCCCAATATGTGAATAGTCGTAAACTGTAGGTCCGCACGAATACATTCCGACCTTATTTGGAACAAGAGGATTAAAGGTATCAATAGTTTTGGTTTTTGTGTTATAAAGCTTCATAGTTATTATTTCAATTATACATCTATTTATATCCCATACACGCTTGGGCCAGCATTCCCAATACGAAGTCGTGGAAGGTGAAATATTGTTGATAGACAGTGGTATGTCCCCTTTTCAACGGTAAATGCGGCTTGATAGCCAATCTTCTCAAGATACTTCATCACATGATCGTTATATCTGCCATATGGGTACACGAGTATCTTTGGCTGCTTACCTAATGT
>Ga0209541_10009326_pt1 | contig 15915 bp, 12 predicted proteins | sample RifCSPlowO2_01_FD_184027 | JGI IMG/M metagenome (GOLD analysis project Ga0209541, IMG submission 184027) | Groundwater microbial communities from Rifle, Colorado - Rifle CSP2_plank lowO2_0.1 (SPAdes) (version 2) | ecosystem: Environmental > Aquatic > Deep subsurface > Groundwater | place...
TTACTTTTAAATCGCTTCATTTGTTTTAGAGTATCCTTTTCGTCCAATTAAGTAAATCGAGACACTAATCAAAATTGTCAGAAGAGAAACAATCACACCAATGTTTCTGATCCTTTGAGGTTTATAAAATACATTAATTTCATAATCCTGGGGAGTGGATTCAATAAACCAGCCATTGGCATAAAGATTAGTAGAGAAATGGGGTGGATTTAAAGGAATTGGTTTGCCAAATTTATCGGTTAATTTTAATTGCCACTGGGGAGAATAATTTTCAGAAAATACAATCATGTGGGGACCAGTCGCATTACTTACTTTACCCTGGTACAAAACCGGGGAAATTTGTTTGAAAGTGACTTGTGGTTGAATAAGTTCATACAGTGGTTTTTTAATCAAAATAAGATTATTTGTAAATACCGGGTAAACAATCAAGTCGTCATAAAGAATTCTGGTGCCAAAGACATTAGAGATAAAAGGCGAGACCAGGCCAACTGTCATCCCTGATTTGGTGGGAACCGGCCTAAAATAAAAACTGTAAGTTTGCCAATCTACCGCGTTGGGCAAACCTTCGGAAATTTTTTTAAATGTTGCTTCACTTTTAGATTGGAACACATCGATTAACGCAACATTTCCATAAATCTCACGATATCTAACTTTAACCAAATAGATTGCCAAAGGATCAAATTTATTTACACTGAATCTGGCCGCTGGTTCGGGGGCAGACATATTTTTGTTCGTTATATCAAGATATTTATTACCCTCACTTTCTATAATTTTGAAATTTGCTCCACCTATTTTTTGGAATTCCTCCCCGTGTTCAAAACTCCCCCCGGAAATAAGATTTTGATTTTGTATATTAAATGTCAAACGGTGTAGTCCGGATTTGAGATAAATTGGATAAAAATTGATGTATGATTCGGTTGTATTAGCAACTTCCAAAGTAATATTTTGGCCATCCAGTTTGGCAGCAAACGATACGCCGAACTTTTCTAATCCATATTTCTCTAAAACCGGATCATATAGTCCGTCCTCCTGCGCGGTAAAATCAAAGTTTACGAGTGACAAATCCCTATCCACAACCCGGCTAATGGTGGTATGTTCTAGGGTTTCAAAATTTAACAAATCCCGAGCTTGTGAATTTTCAGCCATAATAATTTTACCAGATTCTCGAGTCAACTCTGGAATATTCCCGACTACTGTATCTGCGGGATCTATCAAGACTTGGTCTTTAGTCAAAAATGACAGGAATTTTGCTCCAGATTGAGCTGGATATCCAAAGAATATAGTTCTGGGAGAATAAAACTTCGAAACAAAGTTTTCTTCTCCGGGGAATTTATAGAATTTCCAATCCCCGAAACCGGCAATCAGAGATTCCTTTATCTCCTTTGATAACCCGTAATTAATGGTCTTTTGATCCTCCTTATCAAAAATTAATCCAATACTTAACTTACCGGCTAAATTTTTGGCTTGCCCAATCTCATTTCTTCCCAAACTTTGATAGAGCTCCCTAAGCAATTGAGAAATAGGTGACTCGGGAGCATTTAAAGGCGCGAATAGGGTTTCCACAGGTGAGATCAAAGACAAGATACTGTCTATACCGTTGTATCCCCACTTAAACCTTTCTATTTCATCCGCGGGGTATGAGAGGACCCTGCCCAGGGAGCCAGGGTGGGTGGATAACAGCCATTTTTGAGCTTCAAAAACGTACGGAGGAAACTTTATAAAAAAATTATCAGGCATGGTGGGCCTGAAAATTTTACCAGTTACCAAGGGATAGCAGTAAATCAAGTTGCCAACGATTAAAATGACCAATCCTAAACTGGATAATTTAGTAAATTTTGATTCCAAGTTTTCAAAAAATATGCCTAGGAGTCCGGCGTAAGCCAAAGCAATTAGGGGGGTAAATATATACCAAGGGCTGCGGAATAGGCTAAAAAACGGCACATGATTTAAAAACAACCATCGAAAAAAATATCCTGTGGGTAAATGAGTCCCCGCTCCCATAAACGTGCCAATCAAAAGCAGTAATCCAAAAAATAAGACCATATTTCGATCCTTTTTGGCATAAAACACAAATGCTAGAAAAGCTATGGCAGGGATTAACAGGCTAAATAATATAAACGGCGTGCGGTAAAAATAATTGACCGTGTATGGAATATAAGTAGGCTGGCCGGAAGATTCAAAAGCATACCAATCCCACGCACCCTGTAATCTCAAGACATTAAGTAAACTAGTATTTTGTGACAAGCTATCAATCCAATTGGTATAACCAACTTTGTCGATGCTGCCAAATGGGCCGATATTTTTATAAACAAAATTGATGGTTGGCAAAATCCAAAAAGCATTGACGGCGACAATTGTGAAAAAAACCATTACCGCGTTACGAACAGTCGAAGAGACCAGATTGTTTTTTAGATTGGCTACAATTTCAACCAGCGTATACAGCCAAAATACTAAAGCAAATACCAAAAAATAAGCGGGGTTTATTCCCCCACCAGAAACAAGTAATCCCGCTAGACAGGAAAAAAGCAACGCCGTGGGGCGGGAAATCTTGTTTTTTTGTAGAGAGGTTAGGATCGTCAGGGATAGTGGCAGGGCGATGACTAAGGCAATATTGGAAACTTTGGCATTTTCCCAGGTATTAAACATATAGGGGTTGAAGGCGTAAATGGTAGCGAAGGCTAATTGAACCAGTGGTTTGTCTGGCCAAATAATTTTGGCTAGCAAGTATCCAGAAATGAGTATTAACCCAAACCAGAAGACGAGGCTGGTGATCTGGGTCGCTTGCAGACTTAAACCCAGTTTATATGGGACGACCTGAACCAAATGAAAGAAAAGCCCTGCGGTGGAAGACGAAAAATCAGTGCCGGCGTTGAGGGCCGGGTTCCATACATATAGTCGTTTACCAAACCATCCCACCGGATCCAGGGGAAAATTAGTATCGGATCCATCAATAATTATTCCAGGCCGACTTTGAAACCAGATGAGTGGAACAAAGCTAAAGACGACGACAACTACAAGGGGCCAAAATTTCAATAACTTTTTAATTAAAAGTTTCATATACTTTCAGTTCGTAGATAACCCATGAAGAAAATTTATGACTGCCCACCTGCTCAATACGAACGTATTTGGCCAGTGTCGGTAAAAAGGTCAGGCGGACAATTCCGTTGTCACCGGGAGGATCCCTCTTTGAATAAAACACATCCTGCCAGGTAGTTTCATCTTGTGACAAAAGGACTTTGTAGCCTACTTTATCCTGATTTTTGTCCGTAGACGAATCTATTTCTAGCGCACCCACTTGAGTAGGCTGGGACAAGTTAATTTGAAAATATTGGGCGTTTTTGTAAGCCAGATGAGAGTCCCATTTGGTACTCATGTCTCCATCAACCGCAAATTTGGCGTCTTGCGAGTAATGTGATGCGGTAGTCGAAAAATTGTAAGTGGGGATAGCTGACTTTTTGGATAATGCTCCGGCCAATCTTCCTCTCACTTCATCAGTCATATCTTCTAATTTGTTTAGCTCTGAATCATATCGATAACCAATTACAGAATTAATAGGTAACTTATATTGTAAGATAGCAACCTTTAGTTTCTCGTAATCCCGGAAATATCCAAAACCGACATTATCAATTTCCTTATAATCCTGTGAGGCCATGTCCCAAAGATAATCATCTTTAAAGAAATCTTTGGGAAACTTGTGACTATCCTGATACCAAACCATTAATGTTTGACCTAAACCAGATTGAAAAGGTAATAGTTTTTCATCGTCAGGCAGTCCATAAAAGGATTTATCACTCTCGGTATAAAAAACTGTTTTGTTTGATAGGAGGGGATACTCAGATTTGATTTGACGTAGTATTCTCTCGCGAATTCTACTCTCAAAAACAATTTTTGATAAAGTTCCATTAAGAGAGAATAAAAGGAAAATAAAATACAGTCCAAATAAGAAACTGTATTTCCGATTAAAAGTGGTAAGGAATTTTATAAATATTGAAATATATAACATGATCCCGATGGCAGGTAGATATAGATTCCGAGATTCAATCTCATGGATAACCCCATACTTACCTGGAGCAAGTATGTAAATTAACGAATTGATGAAAGTCCACCCTAAAGCAGGAAGTGCCAGATTAATAACCAGGCTTTTATCTCGAACCCACATAATAACAAGAAAATAAATAATCAGAATAAAAACGATAAAATTTAGAGGCTCAAAAAATTTATCCTCCACTAAGAGATCAAATGCCGTAGTTCCGTAATTTGCAGAAATAAAACTCTTAAACTGATTTGCAATTCCATAGGCCATCCTATACATTTGGTTTCCAGGTATAATCGACTGTGCAATCGCTTTTATTGGTAGCGTCAAGGCCGAGTAGGCAATCTCGGAGGAGTTTCTTAGGTACGTGGATGGAAATTCTTTTGCGATCTGAAAATAAATACCCAATGAACGAACAGTTATATATAGCGCGGCACCGATCAACACAAAAGCACTAGCTTTGATCGCAAACCTTTTAGATCTTGCTTTAATAAACGCTAAATAACCCAACCATACAAAGACACCCAAGGTTATTTCTTTAAAAAGGATAGACAATAATAAGCAGGTCACAGATAAGGCTCCAATTAACCATTTTTCGGTCTTAAGGAAATGTAAAAAAATCCAACTACCCAACACTGAAAATATCAAGGCTCCATGATTAGAGGTGTCTGCAAATACCCATGAAGTGGCTTGGTGGGCACTGGTGCTTAGTACAAACAATAAACCCGTCATTAATGCAATTGGGCGGTTTTGAGTAAATTCCTTAATAAACAAATAGACAATAACAGAAGCTATTGCATGCAGGGTAATACTTAAGATGGCATGATATTGATATGCCAATCCAAACTTAGAAAATGTAATAAAGTTTAAAATATGGGTTAAGGGAACGTAATGAGTTCGTCCTGGAATCAACCCATTAATTACTGCAGAATAGCCCTTGTTAATATAAATACCAAATGCATACCATTCATCCTGAGCAAAAAAACCATTTGAAACAGGTAAATAGGCTACTATTGAAATAAACACTAAGAGAAGAATAGTCACACGCACATTATATAATTCCTGCATTTAATTTAACGGACATAAAAATAGAATTTGAATAACAATCGGGAGTAAAGATGGGATAGAAAACAGAATCTGAAATTGCACCACAATATTTGAATCCCCTACTTTGTAAAATATCATAAATTTTGGAGAACGGATATTCTTTCTTATATAGCCCATTAAATGTAGTTTCTATATTGATAATGGCAACTTTTGCTAATAATTCCTTTCCACCTTTTAATATCATATCTTCGGCTCCTTGAACATCTATTTTTAGAAAGATTTTTTCATCTAATTTTATATCATGGAAATATGAATCAAGAGTAGTCGTCTGAACAGATATCTCTGAATATTTAGACAAGGAATGGTTTTTATTTTTTTTATTATCTATTTTAAGAAGGGAGGAGGTAGGTAGATGACAATTTTTGTAAAAGGTTGTTTTACCAATCAAAGAACTAATCGCCATTGACACGAGAACCAGATTAGGAATTGTGGTATGAGAATTTATGTAATTGATGTTTTCGGCAACAGGTTCAAATGCATAAATCTTGGCGTTAGGGAAAATATAGTTCATAACTTTAACAACATGCCCGCGATAGGCACCTACGTCTATAACAGTATTGATGTTGAACCTTTTGAGCCAATCATACTGAATATAAACCGGTAAATATAACCCGCAAAAAAGAGGTTTTATTAAGTGTGGATTTACTAGCAGATAAAAAACAAAGAAAAGATTATTTTTGGCGTTTTTAAAGGTAAAATGGCCCATGAAAAAACAGGAAAAGAGGTTCATTCGTGAGAGATTAATGATTAGTCGATAAATGCTTTTTGGTACATTTGAAGACATATCTGTGCTTGAAATAAGTAAGTATTCGAACTATTATACATCCAGGTTTATGAATACTTACTATGAAAGATATTGGGAAGAAAATAATAGAGATGAACTTAATGATTTTAGATATAAATGGCCGATAATTAAGAGGGTCTTGTCAAACGTAAAAAACGAAAAGATTTTGGACTTCGGATGCGGGGCCGGCCAATTGCTTAAGGAGGTAGTTAGTTATTTTCCAGACAACCATTATGTTGGGACAGATTTATCTCTGGAAGGAATCAAGCGAGCAAGAAAAAAGTTGCCAAATATCAAGTTTTTGAAAACTGAAGGAGGGAAAAATCTTCCATTTTCAGATAACGAATTTGACACTGTTTTGGCAACTGATGTGATAGAACACGTTTACGACATACCTGTCCTTTTATCTGAGTGGAATCGAATCTTGAAACGAGGTGGGAAAATTGTGATTACTACACCTTATTTTGGATTTATTAAAAATGTAGTTATTTGCCTTATTAAATTTGAAAAAGTATTTGACACAACAGGGCCACATATTCGTTTTTTTACTGATAATTCTCTTAAAAGAACTCTTGAAAAATTTGGCTTTAAGACAATAGAGACCATTCATTTTGGCCGTTTTTATCCTCTGTCTAATGGAGTGTTGATGGTTGCAAGAAAAACTAAATGAAAAATAAAACGATTGTATACGTGAACTATTCCCCATATGAAAATGTAGGAAAAATTACAGATTTTCTCATTGAGAATTTTAGATATGTCTTTGTGTTTTCCATAGGTTTTCATAATTTGGGAGTAAGCAATCAAAAAAACTGGCTTCTTGTATACAGTAATGGGGTGCTTTTGGAAGAAAAACCTTTCTACCATATGCCTGTACCACGGAGTTTAGTCTTTTTACTACTTCCTGTGAGGTCTATTCTTAATCTAATTCAAATTTTTTGGATCGTTTTGTTTTTAAACAATAAATACAAAAGAATGGATTACTATCTTTCCGTCAATGCATATACAATTTGTATTGGGATGATCTTGAAAAAATTTAATTTTGTGAAAAAAGTTGTTTTTTGGGTATGGGATTATTATCCTCCAAAACATTCAAACTCGATAGTTATATTAATTCGTTGGATATATTGGCAACTTGACAAGATTGCGACATTTTCTGATCGTGTTATTTATCTAAACAAAAGATTAATAAAGATTCGAAAAGATAATGGACTTATTCTTCCTAAAAATAATCGAGTTATTATTCCAATAGGCACAGATCTTTACCAGGGAATCACCAGAAAACCTGCCAAAGTTAGATTAGGATTTCTTGGTGTTCTAAAACAAGACCAAGGACTTGATTTATTGTTTGATAACACTCAGGAGTTAAAAGATAGTTTTCCAAATATTGAAATCGAAATCATTGGCCCTGGACCCAATGAACAATATTTCCGAGATCGAGCCAAATCGTCTTGTGTTCCGTATACTTTTTATGGATGGGTGCCAGAGAAAAAAGTGGAGCAAATCTTATCAAGATGTACTATAGGAATTGCTCCATATTCACCAGAAGAAAGTAGTGTTGCTTACTATGGAGATCCAGGAAAAATTAAAAGTTATTTAAGTGCTTGTTTACCGATTATCACAACCAATGTTTTTGATTTTTCTAGAGAGTTGGAATTGAGCGGTGCGGGTATAGTAATTGACTACAACAACCCCAAAAGTTTACTGAAAGCAATTAGAGATATTACTGATAATTATAAAAGATTTACTGAAAATGTAGTGAAGTTAAATAAGCGGTTCTACTACAAAAATTTATACGCTGGAATGTTTAAATAAAAAAAAATGACACATCACTGGCCTACCGTTTCTATAGCTATACCCACATTCAACGAAAGCGCAAACATCCGACGCTGTTTGGATTCTATTTTTCGGCAAAAGTACCCAGGTGAGCTTGAGATTATTATTATAGATGATGATTCTACCGACGATACTGTCGAAATTGTCAAAAAATACCCGGTTGTTATTTTGAGAAACGGAAATCGCGATCTCGGAATAGGAAAAAAAATTGGTTTAGACAAAGCTAAGGGTAAATACTTTTTGTTTGTGGACGCAGATATCGATCTCTGTGGATCTGGATGGTTTGAAAAATTAATAACACCATTAGAAAAAGATCCTTCAATCTGTAGTTCTTTTACGGGATATTATGCATATCCTGACGACAAACCCCTAAATAAGTTCATAACATTAGATTTTCTTCAACGAGATCCGTTATTTATTTGGCTTACTCCTTCTCTTGAAGAAGTGACGGTGGAAAAGAAATCAAAGTGGTTAGTATGTAAATATACACAGTCTAAAATGCTTACATCAGGAATGTGTGTACATCGCAAATCACTTTTGGATAAATATGTAAGTAATAAACATAAATTTATGGAATTAGATACGGTAGCTATTTATGTCAAAAATGGACATGACTTGTTTGCTTATGTACCAAATGCAGGGATGCATCACCCTTTTATTGATACATTAACCAAATTATCATTTAAGAGATTGCGCAATTTATCAAATATGTACTTCGACCAAAAAGATCCTAGACAGTGGACTTGGATAAATTGGAGCAGTCCGTCAGATATTTTTAAAATATTTATTTGGATAGTTTATGCAAATTCAATTGTGTTACCGTTTTTAGTAGGACTCTTTAAGTCGATCAAACATAAAACCTGGGTAGGAATATATGAATTGCCTTTTACTTTGATTACAACAAACCTTTTAATTTGGGTGTTTTTGTCATCTAGGAATGGCAGACGATTATTGACTGGCATTTTTACTAAAACCCCTGTTGTAACTCATTAAGCGTTAAATGTCTGTATTTGACAGTAGTTATCCGTAATTTACCAGGAATCTGGGTAAATGTGTCCTTAAAATCTGTAATAATAGTTCCTCTAGTAGGAATAATAAGTGAATACTCATGGATTTGACCATCATATTTAACAGGAATGGATAGGTTGGGCAAAGTGGACCACTTATTAAGACTATTGTCCTGCCAGCTAAACTGTACCTTTCCGGTGTAATTTAAAGATTCTAAGGTTTGCATATAGGCCTTGGGGTCTGATATATACCCCAGAGGGTCATTTAAATACTGTTCTGCTTCCACTAAATTTAAATCAGTGTATTTTGAAGGCACTACCCAAACTTCTGATATTCCTGGTGAATCATCGCTTAAGGTCTTGGTGATATCCATTTTTATATAACGAACAATTTGGGTTGGAAAAGTCTCGATCTGCATATCACCAGAGGCTAATCGACGGGTTGATTGATACGTTTTAACTACCACCCAATCTCGACCATTTTGGGAAACTAATATCTGATAGGCAATTGGAGAGTGATTTGGATAGGCATTAAACCAAACCAGACGATTAATACTTATTGGCTCCAGTAGGTCAGTCACGAAATCAGCATGATCAGTATCTGCCCAAATGAACCGATCTGCTCTCCAGGCTGTATCAAGATTGTGGTCGTTGATATAGAGAGGTGAGTTTTCGGGCCAGTCACTACTCGTTGTGACCTTCATCTGACGACGAATGGTTATGGTATCTTGATTGTATGCTCTGGCTATTTGACGCAATTCCATATCTTTGGCAATACTATTTGAGGCCAAATTAGAGTTTAGAGTCAAGGGAAATTTTAGTTGGGAAACATTGGCAGGGGTCGCAAGCAATTGAATTCTAACTTCGATTGGAACCAGACTTTCGATTGGTGTTGATGGAATAAAATCTTTTGAAGTATTGGCTAATAACTGCCTAAATCGATCGGTCGTATTTTGCAAGCCATCAAGTGTGTAATGGAAAGAATAAACTTGAGAAAGTGGAACATTATCATGGTTTATAACCTTTACCAGATCGGTGAATTCGGTAATTAAACGAAAATCATAACGATCTATGCCATACCTCCAGGCAATGGCTGTCTCATTCGGCATTTGGCCAACCGTAAACGCTGCATTAAAATGGCCTTGGGCATTATCAGCCACATCGAAATACAAAATATCACCCTTAGCAATGTGCGGCAAAAATCCTCGTAAACTACTATGGAAATTTCTGGCTGGAAAACTCCGGCTAACTAATACGTTGTGCTGATAAGTTACCGAATTCAATAAGTTTAAAGCTCCCCAGATAATTACTAACCAGAATAGTCGAGTTTTTTTAAAAAAGGCTAATGACAATAAACCAACTAAGGGCACGAAAGAGTGGGCAATATATCTGTCTACGGTGGAAATTATACTTACAGGATCGTAGGCTGTGTAAGTTACCAAGTTCATCATCAGCCACCCAGTTAATAAAACGAAATATTTTTTAATGTCACTATGACAATTAATTAAAATGTTTATTAATACAATTATTAACAAACCGCCCAAAAATACGGCCAATGATGTGTCTGATCCTGGACTAAGTATAGGAGAAGATAGAATTGTTTTAGAAAATAAATACCAGAAAAATGTCAAAACAGCCGAAATAAAAATTTTAACAATCGGCCTGTTTGTATTTCGGTAAAATAAATATACAATTGTTAAACTACAAATAGAGATTAATAATTCAGTTAGTTTTAGGTGGGAAAAGGAGTTCAGATAGTGAATGTACTTGTCCGGCACAAATAAATATCCCAGAGAGCCAAAAAATGAATACAGGTTATAAAACTTTCCTGCTAAAATGTCTTTTAAATACTGACCGATTGAAAACGTCCGACTGTCTGCGGATTGCAAAAAGGTTAAATAAAAAAATGCTGAAAAAGGTAATAACCTCAATAAGATCTTTCTTCTGTTCAACCACAACCAATCAAAAAGTAGAAGCACTCCCATAAAATAGTGGGTGCGTACTGGAGTTAAAAATATTGCGAATGCATATATTCCAAGTGCTAAAACATAAAAACGATAGCGCAAGCTTTGCGAATAAATAAAATAAGCCAACAAACACAAACATAATAAAATTATCGAAACATTAAAAATCATTGATCCGGCCAAATCTATAAATCCTTCGACTCCGATATAACCCGCTGCAAACAACAAACTAGCCGCCCTACCCGCATTGGTATTTAATAGTTTAGAAAACAAATAATAAACAGACAGAGCTGCTAAGAAATAGAAAACAAGATTTAAAAGGTAGTATGCCCATATAGGATCGTATCCCACCAATTTATACACATAATAGTAAGGCGCTACTGAGAACCGATATGTACCTTCACCCAAGATGCCATTACCTAAGTATCCGGTTCTTTCATAGAGATGGTTAAACTTAAAAAAGATAGCGTGAGCGTCCCGCCACACATCCATCCCCAGAGTCTGGCCATATGAGATCAAGACTACGACTAGGAGTAAAAACGGAAATCCCAAATATTTAGAGATTAATCTCTTTATCGATAAGATAGATTGGTCTTTTTCTACTAACATCAAAGGTTCTCCATAAATACTCGGCAACGATTCCTAACATTATAAATAAAATTCCAAATAGTAAAAGAGTAACTAACATTAAAGATGACCAGCCTTCTATTTTGGTTCCATAAATAATCCTTCTAAGTGCAATTATTAACCCATATATAAATCCTAAAGCAGAGATACTAAAACCTAAATAAGTAACCAACCAGATAGGAGCATAAGAAAATGACACAAAAGTATCAATTACTAATTTTATTTTCCGGACCAGGCTCCAGCGAGATTTTCGACCAGGAATTTTCTTTCTGGTGTAAGGGATAAATTCTTGTTGGTAACCCAACCAGAGGATCAGTCCAAATAAAGAAGTGTTTTTTTCCTGAGAGTCAATTACATCCTGGGCAACTTTTCTGTCTATTAACCCAAAATCTACTCCTCCTTCTGGCATATTATTTAGAGCGAATCTTTTAACTAGGTTATGATATAAGGCAGAAAACATCGGTTGGATACCCCTGTCTTCTCTCTTGGCTCTGATTCCCCAAACCACCCGCACTTCTTTTTGAAATTTAACCACCATATCTTTTACTAACTCTGAGGGATTTTGCAGATCAATAGTAGTCAATATCATTGCATCTGTGTTTTTGTTCTTGAGAGCTAAAGTTATCCCAGCTAGCAAGGCTGTGTGACTACCAAAATTCCGTGAAAGTTTTATCCCTGAGACATTTCTTTTTACTTTGGCTAGTTCTACTATTTCTTTCCAAGAATTATCTCCAGAGCCATCATCAACATACATAAACAAAAATTTACAGTCGGGTATCTTCTGAACCGCGCTGGACGTTTTATCATAGAAAATTCTAACGTTTTCCTCCTCGTTTAAAAGCGGGGTAATGATAGTTATTTGCTTCTTTTTTTTCGCTTCCATTTGGTAGTTTTTTTTAGATTTAATTAATGACGCTTTTAATTTTGATTACCGCTTTATTAAACAAAAATGTGCGGTCCACCATAAATATTCTGATCAGTTTCATGTCAAATTTTTATTTCTCAATTAAATAATTCTCTAATACCAAAACATCTATCCCACTTCGCATGAAAGTGTCGTAGGCCTCTCGAGCAGTGTTTACAATTGGCTCCCCTTTTAAATTAAATGAGGTATTAAGAAGGACATATATTCCGGTCTTGTCACCAAATGCTTTAACTACATCATAATAATTTTTATTGATTTCCCTTTTTATAAATTGTGGTCTGGCAGTACCGTCAACGTGGGTAATTGCTTTCAGGTTATCTCGTCTCTCTTTTTTAACTGGAACCACGGCAATCATATATTGCAAGGGCTGTTGAATATAGTCATTGCCAACGTCAAAATAATCTCTAGCTTTCCCATACAAACAGACTGGTGCAAAAGGGCGAAAGGCTTCCCTGAATTTGATCTTGGCGTTTACTAAATCCTTCATTTTTCGATCTCTAGGATCAGCCAAAATGGAACGTGCGCCTAAGGCTCTTGGTCCCCATTCGAATCTTCCTTTTACCCACCCTATCACCTTTTTCTTTGTAAGCATGTGGGCAACTTTCTCATTCATCTCCCGGTCATTCATATAAATCGCTTTAATTGAGTTTTCGGCTAAGAACTTCTTTATACCGACATTTGTGTTTTCATCTCCTAAATATGGATCAAGAAAAGTTGATATTCTAGGTTTACGCCTATTAAAGATATGGTAATATAAATATAAGGCTGCTCCCAATGCTCCGCCGGAGTCTCCTGCGGCTGGGTGGATAAAAATATTTTTGAATCCTGCTTCCTTAAATATTTTCCAGTTAGTAACTCCGTTCAAAGCCACTCCTCCTGAATAACAAAGGTTTTCTTCGCCTGTCTTCGCTTTAATATACTTTACAATTACCAGAAGTTTATCATCCAAAACTTTTTGCACTGATGCCGCTATATCTGCATATATCTGAACGACAGTATCACTTTTTTGAGGATCAACGGGTGGGACTCCAAAAAGATCAACAAATTTCTGATTAAAACTCAATTTGTCGGATATATGAAAATTAAAATAATCAAGATTTAAATGAAATGATCCATCTGTTGATTGTTGTATCAGCTTTTCGACTTTATCCAAAAACTTTGGTTGACCATACGGAGCAAGTCCCATTACCTTAAATTCTCCCTCGTTAACTTGAAAACCCAAAAACTGGGTAAATGTGCTATAAAAGAGCCCTAAGGAGTGGGGAAACCTTATTTCTTCGCTTATGATAACCTTGTTATTTTTTGCCTTACCCCATGCAGTTGTCGTCCATTCCCCCACTCCGTCACAAGTCAATAGAGCCGCGGAATTGAAAGATGATGTGTAGTAAGAACTGGCAGCATGTGACAAATGATGTCCACAAAATACAATTTTATCTTCAGGAAATTTTAAATATTTAGCCACTGTAGTTTTTATCCAAAGTTTATCCCTTAACCATACCCTGATTCCATCGACAAACATCTGTTTACCAAATGGGGCTGTCGTCAAATTGGAAAGGATTATTCTTTCAAACTTCGTGAATGGCTTTTCATAAAAAACCACCCAATCGATGTCTGCGGTCGAAATACCAGCCCTTTGTAAACAAAAATTAACTGATCTTATTGGAAAACTAGAGTCATGTTTAATCCTGGAAAAGCGTTCTTCTTCTGCAGCCGCAATTATTTGCCCGTCATCAATAAGAGCGGTGGCGGCATCATGATAATAGCAAGAAATACCAAGTATTTTCATGGAAGTTATTGTCTCTTCATTTCGGCTAATGTTTTTGGACTATCTTTTACAGATCTCCATCCGGGAAATTTTTTTAATGAAAAATAATCGTTGAATATAGTACTTAATAAACCGACTGGTATCACCACCAGATAATACAATACAGAAAAAATAAATTGTAATTGAAAATCTCCAATCGTCTTAGAGATTTTCTTCCATTTACTCCAAGTAGTGAAAAAAAACTTCATTTAAAAAAGAGGGTATATTATTGGAGCAAGGGGAGATGATCCCACGAAAAGTATTATCATCCCCACAATTAAAAATAATGCCAACATGGGAATAATCCACCATAATCTCTCTTTCCATAAAAAGTGGAATAATTCCATTAAAATTTTAAATTTTTCAATCATGGGTAACATTATCATTTAGCACTGGCACTAATTTTTGGTTTTGGAGAAATTTAGCAATCGCGGAGGCCACTGTCAAATTACCCACGGCTGTAAGATGTATGTCTGATCCATTAAGGAATAATTCAGAATGTCTGGGGTATGACAACATTGCCGGAGTCAAATCTACGTAGCTAATATTAAATTTATCCGTAATATTTTTCAGACGAAACATGTCTTCGCTAGTTCTTTTAAAAATGATGTCTTCTGACCAAGGTAATCCAGCAATAATGAGTTTGATGTTGTTTTTATCCGCTAAGTCTTTCATTTTCCCTATCAATTCAGTACTCACCAACCACCCCTTGTCCTTCAATTCAGTGTAAGACGCTGAATTAAGGAAATCCTCAAAAACAATTCTATATTTAGTGATATACGTATAATAACGGCTGAGAATCGCTAAATGCAAGTAAGAATGATTTATAAGAAAATTATTAACTCCCGGCGATAGGATGGTATCGGGAAGAGATCTGAGATAATTATATTTTTGATTTACTTGTGCATGGGCCGATTCCATCGGGTCATTAAAAGGAAGAAATCCAATTATTACCATATTTGGGTGCAACTTTACCGCAATTTCTCTCATAACTTCTTCGTATTGGACCGTACTGTAGCCTGAAATGCTTAGGTTTATTGATTCAAAATATGTCGTATCTGAAACAGTTTTTTTAAACTGCAAAAGCTTTTCTACTTGACTAGGAAAAGCTTCCCATTCTTCTACTCCCGTTCCCATCGTCACTGAATCACCAATAAACACGATTCTGTATATTGGTTCGGCCCGCTGCATTATTCTCTCAATAGTAACCGGCCTGTCTCTGAACCCTAAATTATTAAAATGCCAGACAGTGTTGTTTCCCCCAAGTGAATTAAAAGCATAAGATTTAAACGGTTTATGGGCATTCCTGGTGACAGTAAAATACCACTTCAAATTTCTGATAGAAAAATCTATTTGGGTTATTTTTTCAGGCAGTACCCGAAAAAGCACCTCTAAACTGAACAGCGCCACTACCAGACCGACAAAGGGTAAAAGTAAATGATATCTTTGTATCCTAATAGACACGTTGGCCTAATCTTAACAACTAAGGACGGGGACATCAAGGCTGACTACAAAAATCCGTTTAAGCTGGGAAGGAATAAGTTGTTATCGGGAATAGTCACTGGAGGGAGACTGCCTGTTAGTTCCGTATCACTTTTTTGAATTTTTACTTCCTCAAGCAATAATGGATTTGAACCCTCTACTTGAAAACTAATGGTCATATATCCGGCAGTGTCTGGTGCAACAGCATTTATTTCTACAAAGTGTGGTCCGCTTTCTCCATAAACTCTTTGAGAAATAAATGTTGTCACAGAGCGATCAGTAATTTTATTTAAAGGGAGTGATTGATAAAAATCTAATCTGATGAACCCATCCCGGGCTGTTTTAGATA
>Ga0209541_10009327_pt1 | contig 15913 bp, 17 predicted proteins | sample RifCSPlowO2_01_FD_184027 | JGI IMG/M metagenome (GOLD analysis project Ga0209541, IMG submission 184027) | Groundwater microbial communities from Rifle, Colorado - Rifle CSP2_plank lowO2_0.1 (SPAdes) (version 2) | ecosystem: Environmental > Aquatic > Deep subsurface > Groundwater | place...
CTTTCTTAAGCTCCGCGCATTTTTCCTGTTTGCAGTCCAAAAGCCGCAAAGGATTTATCTCCAGCCGCCGCAAACAATCACTGCACAGCGAGGTTTTAAAATTTTTATAGTAGTTTTGGAGTTCTTTGCGGTAAGGCGGCCGGCAATTTTTGCAGCCAATAGTATTTATGACCACCGTGGGATTTTTAATTTTTAATGCCCCTAAGAGCCGGCAAAAAACTAATATCACTTGCGCGTCATAGATGGGATCATCTTCGTTCGAGATAATATCAAAATCAATCTGATGAAACTCTCGAAAGCGGCCGGCCTGGGGCTGTTCGTACCGAAACATGGAGCCATCGGCATATACTCGGAAAGGCGAGCCCAATTGACTAAGCCCGTGCTCAATATAGGCGCGGGCTAAAGCGCCGGTGCGCTCGGGACGCAGCACCAAGCGCTCCTTGCTTTTGGCTTGTAGAAAAAACATCTGCTTCTCGACAATATCGGTGGCCTCCCCGACGGCGCGTTCAAAAACTTCCGCGCGCTCCAAAATCGGCGTATCCAACCTTACAAAGTTATAGAAATCAGCAATCTCCCGCGCGATTTTCCTCACTTTCTCCCAGAGCGGTTGGTCTTGGGGCAGTATGTCGTGCATGCCCTTGGGGCTCTGGATAAGCGCTGGTTTTATATTTTTGGGTCTGGCCATAGGAGTTTAATTGATTTTTGAATTTTGCATTTTAGTAGCTCGGTGCTTCAAATAATTCAAAATCGGAAATCGGCAAAACCCGAAGTCTGGCTAAACCGACAATATCCTTGCGGCCGATCGCGCCCCAATTACGGGAATCAAAACTATGATTGCGGTTATCGCCTAAAACAAAATACTTGTCATCGCCCAGTTGGTAATCAAAATTGTCGGTTGACTTAAGACCGCCGCGCAGATAATCTTCTTCGAGAAAAATCTCGGCGCCATCCCGAAAAATCCTGATTTGGCCGTTTTGGGAAACCAGGCGCTCGCCGGGCAAACCGATAATCCTTTTGATAAAGAAGGTGCGGCGATCTAAGGGATAGCGAAATACCACCACCTCGCCGCGGCTTGGTTCCCGGAAACGATAGGTTATTTCGTCAACCAAAAGGTAGTTGCCATCGTAATAATTCGGTTCCATGGAGGCGCCCGAGACAAGAAACGGTTGGACTAAAAAACTCCGGATCAAAAAAACCGTTACCACGGCGATAAACACCACCTCTAAAACCTCCCAAACACTAAGTAAAAGTTTTCTAAAGCCAGTCATATTTTTCTATACCAGTTCTACTACCTGGCATAGTGCAATATCTGATATTTTACTATAATAGAAACTGAATATCAAGATGCGGCTTAAACTTATCATCGGCCTTGGCAATCCAGGACAAAAATACCAAAACACCTACCATAACGTTGGTTTTTTATTCATTGATTATCTAACAAAAAACTCTCCGCAATTGGAAATTGGAAACCCGCCTGCGGGACGGGCAGGTTGGAAATTGGAAATTGTGAAGTCTGATACTTACATGAATGAATCTGGCCGCTTTGTTGTTCAAAAATTAAAAATGGAGGGTGTAAAACCAGAAGAACTACTCATCGTCCATGACGACAGCGATCTTGAATTGGGCGAATTTAAGCTTGCCTTTGGCCGCGGTTCAGCCGGGCATAAAGGCGTCCAAAGCACAATTGACGCCTTAAAAACCAAAAATTTTTGGCGTTTAAGAATCGGGGTTAGAAAAAGTCAAGGATTAAAGATCAAAGGTCAAGGATTACCGCGCAAAAAAGCGGCTGATTTTGTCCTAAAAAAAATAGCCAAAAGCGATGCCGCTGTACTCGAACGCGTCTTTAACCAAGCTTGGGCTAAAATTTCAGAGTTTTTAACCGAAAAGTGAGATTAAAACTCGTGGTGCCGTCCGGATTGGGGTTAATATTGGCTAAAGGCAATGCCAGACTTTCAAAATTTTCTTCCTTGAGCAGACGATCCTTAAAATCCAAAACTGCCGATTCATTCACGGCAGTGCCGCTGACCGCGACCTCGAGACCAAAAACATTTACCCGGCGCAAAAGAATCTGGCCCAAGGCAAGATTATTAAGACGGGTAAAAAATACTGACCAGTTGGCGGTCTCGGACTTAACATTAAAAACGGTATTAACTAATTGATTGAAGGCGTTGGCTTGGCCCTCTAATTCCCGAACTTCGGTGAGTTCTTGCGAGCTTAAACCCGCTCCAATTTGTTTTTGGAGTCCCCGCTCGCGGCTTAAGAAAAGAATATCGAGCACCCCCAAGAGCACCAAAATAAAAAGCAATACGGTAACCGCTATTTTCCTCCACAGACTCACAAAATTTAAAATTCGCGCCTCGCGATATTGAACTTGGACCGGCGCGGTGGTGAGACTCAAGTAAACATCGCGGCTTCTGGGCAGAACCCCCCTTAGGGCAGAGCCAAAAACGGCAAACCATTCGGGCGTGAGCGCCGGAAAATTTTTTACTGATAATGTCTGAATCTTGAAGGAAAAATTTTTTTCGAGGTGTGCCGTAAGTTCCTGCCCGATATTGGGATTAATAAGAATGAGCGTGCCGACTGAACCTCCACCATGGCTGGAATAGAAATTTAAGACCTTTTGGAGCTCCCGGGTAAGAAAATCCCTGAAATCATCTTTCGATATTTTTTTGCCGCCTATTTCTTCCTGAATAGAATTCCAGGAATGGAAATGGTTGAAATACAGATTGCCGTTCTTTAAAATCATGAGCGTGGTACCGTCCTGGGATACGTCAACTAAAATCATGGGCTCGGCGTTCCCGTTCTCGCGATTGGCGCCGACGACACGCGCCAAGGCGAGCGCCGGGAACTCAACCGCGGTAACGATAAAACCGGCCTCTCCCAAAATCCTCGCCAATTCATCAACGCTCGCGCTTTCGGCAAAAGCACCGAGTAATTCAAGCTCGCCGCCCTCGGTAAAACTCTCGCCAACTTTCTGCCAGCCGGAATAGACAGAGCCGAAATCAATGGGCGAAATCATCTGTAGGTTCAAGGCCGCCGCTTCTCCTAGTTTCTCCTCGGCCAAAAGCGGTATGGAAAAGGATTGGGTATAAACCAGGGCCTCTGGTAAAGCAACTATTACGTGAATGGGCTTGGCTCTCGGCGCAATCTGCGCATGAAGATTTTTGAACGCCAGCTTAAGATTTTGGGCGTCTTTGATTTTGCCGTTTAGGACTATACCCGGCGGGAGTTTCAAGGACGCCGCTTTAAGCTTTTGGCCCTCGCTCATAAGCACAAAGCGCAAAGAGGTATCGGTCACGGCCAAGCCGCCCACTGGCGGCAAGGGGTTAATCAGTTTTAAAAATTTTTTAAATAGATCTAAAAGTTTCATTCCGTTAGAATAAGGATAATTCGGTGATTGACTCTATTTTCATGAGCCGCGTAGTAGCGTCAACTTCGACCACTGCCGCCATTTTTCTTTTTTTGGTCAAACGCGTTCCCGTTGAAGTTATTTTCCTTTTCTCTGGGTCAATAGAGGTAAAACAGCCAGTGACGGCGCCGCTGCAAATTTCAACATTAGCGCTAGCGCTGCCGACAGACATTACAATTGGGTTCGCGGTAGTGTCGGCGCCTCGCAATACTTTTAAAAGTCCTTCATCTATGCCCGCTCGAGCGGCGGCGAGCGCTTCAGCAGAGAGCCGACCGCCTAAATTACTTGTACCCAGCAAATAACTAAGCAAAGCGCTAACCAGGGCGATTTCAACAATCACGGCTCCAAAAAGCAACATAGTAGCTAAAGAAGCAACACCGTTTTCATCTTTTTTTCGCATCATTCGCATTGTAAAATTTCGCATCGGTATTTACGGGCTCCAATTAATAATAACATCATCAACCTGCGGACTTTCTGACGAGGCGCAGATTGGCGGACTGCAAGGAGAAAGAAAAACTTTATACCTCACATAGCGCTTATTGCTGTGATAAGTTTGATTAATCGGTATCGGCCGGTTTGGCCCCACTGAATCGAAATAATAACTGCCATTGGTGCCATTAGGTCCGACAAAGTTCCAGCCAGCGGCGCCGTCGGTGCAGGCGGGCGGAGTGCCCTGGTTAGGAAGGCAATCAGTCGCGATTTGAAAACTTACATATTGGCCCGGGTTTATCGGAGCTCCGGCTGGCGGGTCGCCGCGCCACATAATAGTGTTAATGGCCGCGCCGTCTGGAGCTTGGGTATCAAAAATACTCGAGGTTAAATCGCCTGCGGGCAAGGTCGGCGCCGGCGGTTCCCAAGAAGTTTTGACTTTATATTGGATAGAGCAGCCTCCAGCGCCGGAATTCCCGCAGTTAAAACTTATCCAGCCAATCACGTCATTCCAAGCCCAGCCGTTAAAATCGCCGCAAGTGGTTGGCGGTATAGGATCTATAGCCGTGCAATGAGTGCCGCCTTCGGAAATGACAATATTTACGCCGTAGTTCAAACTGCTGCAGGTGCCGTTCGGAAATCCGGGCACTGAATTTGCACAACTAAAACTAATCCAGCCGATTTGATCATTCCAAGCCCAGCCGGCAAGCTCACCGGTTAGAGGATTAACGGTTATTCTCCAATTTCCGGCGCCGCCCACGCAGGTTGGCGCTGGCCCGCCGGGAACTTGGCTCACGCAATTTAGTGAAATAAAGCCGACTCCCGAGGCGGCATAGCCGGTAATTTCGGCGTCGCTCACAATGATATTGGCGCTGGCTGGCGGCTCGGTGGGCAGAAAATCAATCCAGCCGATCACGTCGCTCCAGGCCCACTCGCAAAACACGCCGGCACCGCAAGCCGAGGAATTATCCGGAATAATTTTGGTGCTGGCCGCGTAAGCAAAAGAATAAAAATATAGGATAACTATAACGATAATTACCGGCACTAACAAAAATAGGTATGTACTCTTATAAATCATATCACGGCAATCTAATAGAGCCCGCTGTGCCGGTGTAATTAATATAATTTGAAATATCAAATTTATTTTGCACTACCCATAAATTCGGCTGACCGGGACCGCCCGACCAGTCGGTCTGGAGAAATACCCGGTTCACGCTGCGGGTTAAATATTTCACGATTTTAATATCGCCGCCGGTTCCTGCCTGATTCCACTCGGTTACCACGGTGACTTTTTGGGTGGATGGATCATAGGCGGCGCCGCTCCCACCCGGACCGGAAGGACAGAAACTAACCGAGCAATTGGGGCCGGTGCAAATATCGCCTACGCCACACAATTCGCGGATAACGTCTTCAACATAAAAATAGCGGGTGTAATTAACGCCGTCTAAACTCACCGTCTCATCTTTTGGATCTGAAATAAAAGTCCCACCGGTTGTGAGCAAATGATAATAATTGTCCGGTCCTTTGTTTAAATTGTAAATCCCGCAGGCGGCCCCGGGAGCGCAATTCCACTGCTTTTCCGCAAAAATTGTTACCTTATCAATCAAGTCCTGGCTTAAAAACGAAGCGGCTTGGATAAATTTATTCTGGGTACTGCTTTTCAAGGTCACGCTTAATAAGGTTGCCGCGCTCACAATCAAAATCACGCTTACGGCCACGCCAATCATAATTTCAATAAGCGACTGCCCCCTAAGATTCCTGATTCTTGATTCTTGATTCATAAATTATCCTTCGAGCTTGTCGAGAAGTACCTTAATGTATGTCTTTGACCTTGTTCAAATAATAACTTTAACAATGTATGTTCTCGACCCTACTCGAACAGTAACATTATATTCTTCGAGCTTGTATTATATCCTTCGAGCTTGTCGAGAAGTACCTTAATGTATGTCTTTGACCTTGTTCAAATAATAACTTTAACAATGTATGTTCTCGACCCTACTCGAACAGTAACATTATATTCTTCGAGCTTGTATTATATCCTTCGAGCTTGTCGAGAAGTACATAGATGTATGTTCTCGACTTCGCTCGGACAGTAATAACCCTAATTCATAATGTTAGTAAGCGATTGTTCCATTGTCATTAATGCTCACGGTTTTGCACTCTGGAGAAGGACAGCTCGCGCCTTTAATTCTAATTGTAACTGATGCCGGAGCTGTTGGCAGTCCGGTCAAATTTCCTAAAAAAACATGGGGCGTGGCTGGTATACTCTCAAATTCAATTCCAGACTTCAACGTTTTGCGAAGAGCTGTTGTGCCGGGATAGTCCGTGCCCCTGAAAACATCGTAAAAATCCTGGCCGCTTGCTGAATCTTCAAAATGAACGCCCCATTGTTCGCCTGGCGCTAAATCCTCTTGAGTAATGGCCCTTTGTTGAGCATCACGGAGCGCCGCCACAATGCCCTTAGCATCAAAATCCAAATCTTGGGCTCGGCGATAGTTTAAAAGATTAGGCACGACGAGTAATGCCAGAATCGCCATGATGCCGATAGCTATTAAAAGTTCTACCAAAGTTAACCCCCGCGAGTTCATAATATCCGTATCATTATATTCGTATCATTAGTAGGCATTAGTATATTGGCATCGCGTCCTAGAACTGTCCCACTAACTGATAAATCGGCACAATGATAGCCAGGGCAATTAGGGCGACCACCAGTCCGATGACCAATAAAAGCGCCGGCTCCAAGAAAGACACTAGGGTTTTAAGCGCGTTGTCTATTTCTAATTCATAGAAATTGCCTAAGGTCCTCAAAATATCATCAAGATGGCCGGCTTTTTCGGATACCGCCACCAGATTGGCAACGACATTGGGAAAAACCGGCTCACGCTTAAAAGCGTCGCCGACGGTTACGCCTCGAGCCACGCCTTGGCGCGCGATTCTCCTTAGACTCGATGCCAATTGCTCGTGGCCCACGGCATCGGCGGTAATTTCCAAAGACGCAATAATCGGCAAACCGGATCTAAGAAGCGAGGACAGAGTTGCGGCAAAGCGCTGCAGAGCGACTTTCTTCACAATTACCTTGACTAAAGGGATGAGATTAAGCGCCTGGCCAAAGATCTTTTTGCCCGACTTGGTTTTAAAAAAGAAAAAACCGGCCGTGATCAATAGTGCCGCGCCAATGAGTAAAATTATCCAGACATACTTGCCTAAAAATAAACCAACTGCAAAAACTACGCGGGAGAACCCCGGCGGCTCTATGCCGCCGCCCGAGAAAACATCGGCGATGCGCGGCAAGGCAAAGGTTACTAAAAACGTCAAAATGATTACCGCTAGAATCAAAAGCAGTATCGGATAAATCAGCGCCGAACGGATGCGCGTGCGGAGCTCGTTCTCGCGGGAGAGCGCAGCTGATAAATCCTCAAAGGCCTTATCGAGATTACCGGAGGACTCGCCCGCTTTGACGAGATTCACGAAAACCGGAGAAAAATATTGCGGGTAACGCGCAAAGGTTGAATAAAAGGGCTCGCCGCGCTCCAAGGCGCCCCTAATTTCGAGGAGCAGGGCTTTAATGATGCGCTTATCAAAATCAGCAATCAAAATATCGATGGCGCGAAACAGATCGGTGCCCACCTTAAGCATAAGGGCCAGATACTTGGTCAAAAAAATCTTATCGGTGATGGTGATTTTTTCTCCAATAATGCTGCCGCCGGATTTGGATACCGTCAAAGTTACGGGTTTGACCGTAATCGGCCGGAGTCCGCGCCGCGCGAGAAAAGTAAGCACCTCGGCCTGATCTTTAGCGTCCATATTGCCCTCGTTTATTTTCCCGGAGGCCTCAAAAGCGATGTAGTGATACCTCATAGTATCGATGCGAATATACTAATGATACGAATTATACGAATTTATTTTTAGCTGCGGTATCTATTCTGATAATTCTTACTGGTTTAAGATAGCGATTGCGAAAATTTACTAAAAGTCCAAGTTTAATATCGGTTGCCTGCAAATAACGTTGCATTTGATAAAAGTCTTCTTTTTCTAAGATTCTTTTTGCTTTGATCTCAAGAATAATTCTATCATCAATCATAAAATCCACAACATTACCACTATTGCCAATAATAAACTCCCGTTTATACAACAAACCGGTTTCTTTCAATCGACGTTCAATTTCGTCTCCATACTGTTTCTCTCTTAAAAATCTCCCTTTGGTATTATGGGTGTCAAAACAAACTCCTGTAATTAGATAAGATAATTCTGGATAAATAATTTTGTCGTTTGTCATTCGTATCATTAGTATAATTCGTATATTCGCATCGATACTATTCCCTAATAACTCTTAACACCTCCTCCAACGTCGTCATGCCCCTCTCCACTTTGCGCAGTCCATCCTCAAACATGGTGAGATAGCCCTCTTTTCTCGCGAGCGTCCGCAAACCGTCCATATTAAATCCCGGTTCAATGATGTACCGGCGCAAATCCTCGCTCACGTTTAAAATTTCAAAAATGCCGATACGGCCCCTGTAGCCGGTGTGGTTGCAAGCCGGACAGCCCCGGCCCCTGAACATGGTTTTGGGAATTTCAAAATTAATCTTAAGATTTAAATCTTTAATCTGATTGCGCAGGGCCGCCGACATCGGCGCAGTTATTTTATAAGAAGCGACGCAGGCAAGACAGATTCTTCTTACCAACCTTTGGGCCATGATCATGTTTAAAACTGCGGCCGCCAAAAACGGGGCGATCTTCAAATCGATAAGCCGGGGCACGGCGGTGGGCGCGTCATTGGTGTGGAGAGATGAAAGGATGAGATGCCCGGTTAAAGCCGAGTGCACGGCGATTTCAGCGGTTTCTTCGTCGCGGATCTCGCCAACCATGATAATGTTCGGGTCCTGACGCAGAATTGAGCGCAGGCCGTTCGCAAAAGTTATGCCGGCTTGGGGATTTACCTGAACCTGATTCACGTATTTCATGTAATATTCAACCGGATCTTCAATGCTCACGACATTGACTTCGGTTTTGTTTAAGGCATTCATCACCGAATAAAGCGTCGTGGTCTTGCCGGAACCGGTTGGACCGGTAACCAAAAGCATACCGTAAGTTTTTTTGATGTTGTCCTTAAGCACTTGAACCATATCGGGTAAAAATCCTAATTCTTCAAAGGACATCGGCCGCTCGGTGGCGGAGAGTAACCGCATCTCAACTTTTTCGCCGTAAAAAGTCGGGATGACCGAGACGCGAATATCCATCATGTCCGAGCCGATCTTGTATCTGAAGCGGCCGTCCTGCGGCTTATAATGTTCGTCCAACTTGAGTCCGGATAAAAGTTTCAGCCTGGCCACGACCGCCGGATGCACTTCTTTATTGATGCGAATGATTTCGTGGAGTATCCCGTCAATCCGAAAACGGGTGAGCACTTCGTCCTCTAAAATTTCCATATGAACGTCGGAGGCCCGCAAGGCAAGAGCGTAGGACAAAAGATTGTCAGTCAAGGACACTATGGGTAAATCAGTAGCCGCTTCCTGGTCTTGTTTTTCTTTAATCCGGCTTTTGATTGAGGTTTGAATATTTTCCTCGATAGTTTTCCGGAAATCCTCGGCCACGCGCTGTCCGTAAAAAGCCAAGCCGCGGTTTAAGTCGTCTCTAGAGGCCAAAAACGGCTTGATTTTGGCCTTGAGCCGGCTCGCCAAGAATTCAATCGTGACCAAATCGCTCGGATCTTCCATGGCGAGATCGAGCGTCCCGTCGCGTTCTCGAGCAAAAACAATCGCGCGCTTGCCCCTGGCTAAATCTTCGGATAAGAGGCGCAGAACATTTTCATCAACCGGGCGCTCGCCCAGGCGGGCCCGCTCGACGCCGTAGAACTTCGAGAGCGAATTCTCATAATATTCTTCGGTGATGAAATTCTGCTCCAAAAGAATATCGGCGACGCCGCGATTCATCCTTTTGGCTTCGGCAACGGCGCCTTGAAACTGCTCGGCCGTAAGCACGCCGTCGGCTAGAAGCAATTCCTTAAATTTGTTCTCGGGAATCTGAAGCATACAACTTAAATTCTAAATTCTAATTTCTAAATTCTAAACAAATCACAAATATCAAATTACAAATTTTCAAACTTTACTTTGACTTCTCTAAGATTGAGCCGAAAATTTTCATTAATTCGGTTGCCTCCTTGATAAGAAGTTGTTTTTCCTCCTCGTCCTCTGGTAGCGGCTTAGTTAAACTAAGCCAATATCTGCTTTCTTTGGTCTCTTTTTTAGATATTTTAACACGAACAATAAAATCTTTCTTGCTTAAAGATTCATTAGCTTCAATATAATTTGCGCCCATAGAACCTGCTGATCTAACAAGTTGCCTGCCATTCTCAATATTCGGAATATCCCTGGGGAGCTTTCTTACGTATTGATTAACTCTCTCTGCAAATTTCAAACAGCGATCTTCTAAATCATACTGTTTACTATTCGAAGCTTGTGCCATCGTGTTTGGAGTTTAGAATTTGGTTTTTAAGATTTGTTTAGGATTTAGTATTTCGGATTTAGAATTTAAATTATTAGAATCTGAAGCTTGCCCACCAACTTTGATTCTCTGCCCAGAACTGTGCTGTGAGAAGCACCACTATGGCCGTTGGCATCCAGAAATGGTAAAGCGGCAACCGTTCGCCGCGAGGCAAGAAGAGAAAAGAGATAAGAGAAGAGAGGAGAAGAACTAAAATGATATAAAAGAAAAATGCCGGGTAGCCGACTAAGAATGTTCCCAAACCGCCCAAATAAATTTCTTCGCGTTCCATAAAAATCTCGCCGCGCTTTTTGTTAATGTATTTGGCAAGCGCGAAAATGCCGAGGGCCGCGGCAAAAGAAACTAAGAATTGATTCCAAATATGCAAACGCACATAGCCAAAAAACCAGAATAACCCCTTAACCGTGCCTAAGGTAAAACTAAGCGGTCCGCCTTGAAACGCCTGATACTGGAGATAAGCGGCATAAAGCAAATAGGCCAAAACTAGAAAAGCGGTTCCCCAAAAAATAGGGCGGATGATTTTAATAATTTTATGCCGCCAAAGAATCTGAATGCCAAAAACCGCTAAAAGAACCCCAAACGAAAAATAAAAAACGACATTCTGAATAACCATCAGGATTAATTATAGCACAAGAAGAGCGGCAATTAGTAATTGGTAATTAACGATTTGCGATGTCGTAAATATTGGTAAAACAAATCTACAAATCCAGTCCCGGATCGGTGCCGATTTCATAAATCTGATCGGCTACTAAAGCCGCACAAGTTTTCGTTACGGCGCCTTGGAAATAGCAGGCGCTTGTTCCGCCATCTTTGCTTTCAACGTCTTTGCTCCCGCCATTGCTATATTTCTGGCTTTCCATATTAGCGTTAATTTCATAGGTTAAACCGCGGCATTGGTAGGCGTAGAAAAGACTGCCAGAGGAACCCGTAACCATTAAACCGCTTAGGTCATTATTATTGATAATTTTGTTCACAGGATCAACTGGTAATTTCGCGATTGGTGACCCCCCGGTACCAGCAACGGCTGTGAATGGCACCGCTGCCCAGCCACTGCCATCTGTTTTCATGATAACGCTTGGTTGAATAGAGTCTGAATCTTGACTTGAATCAGGATTAAAGAAGGGTTGAGCGAGAAGCGGCAAATTAATGGGATTGCTGGGCGGGAAATTAGTCGTTGCGCGCCAAGGATGGCTGGCGCCGGTATTAGCGGCATCACAATAGATGGCGGCACCGGGAGGATCATTAAGAGTCGGCGATGAGGCCCGGGCTAAATATAAATTAATGGCGTCCTTGAGCGATCTTAAATCCGAAAGTCTCTGTGTATCCCTGGCTTCTCGTAATTTTTCGATCGGACTGATAACTAAAACTACCACTGTTGATAAGCCAGCTAAAATACCTATGACAATCAGCATCTCAATTAAAGTGAATCCCTTTTTCATTATAAGTTAAGCGCAGTGCCTACCTCGTAAAAGTTGTTATTAGAGCCGCCGTCGGTGGCCATAAGACCCGAATACTTGGCGCTTTCCAGGTGAGCATTAAGTTCAAAGGGGGCAGAAGGTCCGGTGATGCTGGCTTTAGAGGCATAACAGAAACCGGCCGTTGCCGTACAAGCAGTATTGGTCGGATCAATTGGCAGGACTGACATGGTCGGATTAGTACCAAAATTAAATGCCACCCAACCAGTGCCGGTCACGGCACGACTCGTAACCACGGTGCAGGTACCCGCGCCCCCGGTGCAAGTTCCGCCACTAAACGGATTACAACTACCAGAAACAGTGCACTGCGCCGCTGTGGTGGTAAACCCTTGTGGATTAGCTATTCCCGCGAGCGCTATTGCCTCTGTAATTGACCTTAAATCAGCAATCCTTTGAGTATCCCTTGATTCCTGCAAAATCTGCGCCGGGTTTAAGACCAACACGACTGTGGTCGCCAAAATCGCCAAAATGCCGATGACGATTAGGAGCTCAATTAAGGTAAAACCCCGTTTAGAAATTCTACCAGTCATTGTATTTATGTCATTCATAGTTTTATCTAGAAAGACCTTTTTATTTAGATTTTACCCTGTCAGGTAAGAATTTCTAACGGGGTAAAACCTTTCCTCATTTCATTCGTAACTAACAACTTACAACTTATAACCTACAACCGTTGTTAGTCGTTGGCTAATATAAATGTAATCGGCCTTAAGACTTTTCTTACTTTTCAGTATACCACAATCTTATTATTCTACCCCCCTGTGGATAACAAAAACAGCCCGCTCTTTTGGCAAAAATTTATACCAAAAGGGCGAGGCTGTTTTTGTTATAAGACAACGCTTTACAAACTAAGCGCAGTGCCTACCTCGTAAAAGTTGATATTATCACCGCCGTCATTAGTCATCAGCGGCGCATGTTTGGCGCTTTCCAAACGGGCATCAAGTTCAAAAGTGGCAGAAGGTCCGGTGGCGCTGGCTCTGGCGGCATAGCAGAAGCCGGCTGGTACCGCCGTACAAGCGGTATTAGTCGGATCAATTGGAAGGGTGGGAATGGTAGTCGGAGCAGTGCCAAAATTAAATGCTACCCAACCAGTACCATTAGTAAGACGAACCGTATTAGTTGTACAGACTGTCACGCCCGCCGGGACGAAGCAAGTTCCGGTAGTGAACGGACTGCACGTACCAACAGTGCACCGCGGCGTGGTGGCGCCGGTTACAAATCCTTCTGGCAGAACACTTTGTGAACCGGCAAGAGCAATAGCCGCCACCACCGACTGCAAATCAGCGATTCTTTGCGTATCCCGCGCTTCCTGCAAAATCTGCGCCGGATTCAATACCAACACGACTGTGGTCGCCAAAATCGCCAAAATGCCGATGACGATTAATAGCTCAATTAATGTAAATCCTTTTCGCATAAATGCTTTGTAATACTAATATACGAATTCATGCGAATGATACTAATGAATACGAATAAGGTTTAATTAGTATTATTCGTATCATTAGTATGCATTAGTATATTGGTATCACATTATTGTGTATCGACCATTTTGTTGTTAATTATATGCCTATATTATAGCAAATTCCAGTCAAGGGGGCTGTGGATAACATAATAATTCAAAATTCAAATATCAAAATTAAAAATTGACACGAAGTGTCATTCTGAACGAAGTGAAGAATCCCGGAGATCCTTCAGTCGCTTCGCTCCTTCAGGATGACGCGTGCCGTAAACGCTATGATGGCTTGACTGTTTTCTGACTGATAATATTGCCAACCTTCTTGACTAAATCATCTATAGAAATCCTGGCTTTGACAAAATAGTCAATTACGCCCAATTCCCGGCCTCTCTCCATATCAGATTCCTGGCCTAAATTAGATATGACGATAACCGGAATGGAGCGCTTATCCTGCATCTGGGGATCGGCTTGAACCTCTTCAAGCACGTCAAAACCGGATTTGCCCGGCAAAATAATGTCCAGAAGGATTAAATCAAAAGTTTGGCTTTTCAAAATCTTGAGCGCCTCTGGGCCGTCGTGAGCCGGAGTTACCTCAAACTTTTCTTTTTCCAGACGATTTTTTAAAAGCGAGGAGAGAAAAGGATCGTCTTCAACGAGTAAGATTTTGTTTTTATCTTCAGGCATAGTGTATGGAAATTTGATTATGCATCATTGAGTCTCGCCCCGTTAGATGCGAAGCTATCTAATGGGGTCGTCTTCAACGAGTAAGATTTTGACATGCCAATTTTGTCCGAGCGAAGCGAGGCTACCTACCCGCCTGAGTTGCCTCAGGCAAGTCGGGCGCGGCAAAATTGAGCACCCGCCACAATTTTTTACTTGCTCGGCTGGGTACAATTATACCAAATTATTCTGGAAACAAAAAGCTTACCAAAAATGGTGCTAGTTAAAAAATTGAGGCGGGTCAAGGTTTTGTAATCCGCCAAAATTTCTGTAACGAAATTTAGGCGGAACAAAACGCTTGAAAACTTTATAGTTGTCCCAAGCTTACGCGTCCAGCTCTTTTGACGAAATCATAAGGGCTGGATGACGGATCGAGACTTATAGTTCATCGATCAACGCTATTCGAATCGACACTGATCCTTCGATGCGACTCAGGATAAAATCTTTTTTATCTTAAATTGATCGAAAGATTTTAATTTAATTAGTCCACGAGCAGCTTCCGCTACCCGTGCCTTGTTCATGTTCGCTTCGCTCACTGCGCGATGCCAATATACGAATGGCATGCTAATGATACGAATTAATGCGAATCCCTTAATTTTCATTAAGGCATGGACTATATCTTCACCCCGTTAGATAGCGCGCGCTTCGCACATCTAATGGGGGCCTACGTGTAGTCTCTACGGGGTTAATCCCGCTTAGCGGGACAACTTCCCTCGGTATTCCCATCTGTTCGCTTTACGAGACAATTAGGGTTCACCGATATAGTAAGATTTTTCTTTTCGCATTACTGCGAAAGGTCGCAACAAGTGCAGTTTGCACCGACGACTTAGTCTTTGTCACCGAGTTCTAGATAACCGAGCACATAAGCGCCGAATCTTTAGCCGAGCATATACGTTAAGTATGTGCTTGGTGTTCCGCGGCTATGTGCTCGGCTTCTCTAGCTCCCAGCTTCCCTGACTTGACGGATTGAGCTCATTGAGTCTATGGCTCGTTCCCACTGAACGAACGGATTTCCCGTATTCAGCGAGCCCGATATTGATGCATTTTGGATTTCCATTTTTTGATTCTCTTTAAACCACGTTTTGTTTTGTGCTCTTGGTTTTGTACTGCCTTAACTATTTTCGCAAATAGATTGAAATCCACTATTTTTTTACTTTGCAGTCTATGCTTTTCAAAAAATGGGATGACTATATCTGCGAGATTATCAGTGCGCCCGATTTCAAACCTATAACCATGATGGTGATTCGGTCGCTTATCATACTGAAAGAAAACAGTACCTATACCAAAGAACTTTTTCACCTTCTCTAACAATGGCTTATCGTCGTCACGCAGTTTTATGTAATAACGGCAGGCGACACGATAACTTTTTGATCCATGTTCTTTTCTCGGTGGCCTGACAAAGGCAGTGAAACTGCCCTCGCCATCTGTTAATCCAACAATGTAATCTGGTGATAACATAAATGCATCTTATTACGGGGGGTTCCTTCCTCCGACTTGTAGTTGGAGTACTACGAAACCAGCTGACTTCCTGAATGAGTTTTAACGACTCTTACTATTCAGGATCTCCCTGGGTCATGTAAAAACCCATTCCTAGCATCCCATGAAAAGCGGCTATAATTTGAACTTCTCTTTGACCGCCCGCAGAGATCGTTCAATGTGCTTTTATTCTATCATGGGCTGCTATTTGCTTCAAGCCCTTTGCTCCAATCGCTTACGCGAAGGAGCTGCTATATTTTTTTAGCTACGCCCCAAAAAACAGGGGGCGGGATTTTAACCCGCTAGGTTTTTACACTGCCAGGCACTTATTATCTGGCGGTGAGTACAGGACTCGAGAACGTATTCACCGCGGCGTGGCTGATCCGCGATTACTAGCGATTCCGGCTTCATGGGGGCGAGTTGCAGCCCCCAATCCGAACTGGGGCCGTTTTT
>Ga0209541_10009328_pt1 | contig 15913 bp, 18 predicted proteins | sample RifCSPlowO2_01_FD_184027 | JGI IMG/M metagenome (GOLD analysis project Ga0209541, IMG submission 184027) | Groundwater microbial communities from Rifle, Colorado - Rifle CSP2_plank lowO2_0.1 (SPAdes) (version 2) | ecosystem: Environmental > Aquatic > Deep subsurface > Groundwater | place...
CTCGCCCGTTTTTTATTCTTGTTATCTTTTTAATTCCATATATGAGAGTAAGGAGTATAATGATTAGCTGAATGATCCGCTCCCATATATAGGAGCAGGTATCAGATTATCACTTACTTGGGTATTCGCCGTAGTGGTGTTTGATTTTCGGTTTGGGGAAAAACAAAAAATGAATCGGGTACTTTCGCTTCAGCCAGGCGTAGGAAAGCGGTTGGCGCGCGACCTGCTTCTGCGCCCGGCGATCAAACTCCTTTTCCATCTCCCTGATCGCCTGTTCATAACCCGGAAATTGATCTTCAAGCCAGCGCTGAACACGACTGATTGTGGTTTGACCGACTTTTAGTCGCCGGCTGATCTCGTCGTAGGACTCACCGGCCAAAAGCAGGCGCGCGATGATAACCCGGCGGCCGAGCATAATCCGTTCACTCGGCGTCAATAGGTCGCGCAAAAACAATTTAACCGATTCTCGTCCTCGGACGGCGTTGGCGGCCGTATACAGTGTGTCGAGAGTTACGATAAATTCTTTCTTTGTCAGATCTTCTCGTTTTCTTTTCACCATTGTCTAGTGTAACATTTTTCCACCAATAATTTCTACTCCCATATATGAGAGCTGCCGAACATCCTATCGCCGGCCAAGGGAAATTGCTATAATCATCATCGTATGAAAAACGAGAAGCGCGATCATAAGAAACTCGGGCCGCAATTGGGTTTATTCTATATTGACCAAGTGGTCGGCAAGGGCCTGCCGATGTTCTTGCCGAAAGGGGCGGTGATTAAACGGGAGCTGGAAAAATTCATTGTTGACGAAGAAATCAGACGCGGCTACCAGCATGTCTTCACGCCGGACATCGCCCGACTGGCACTATACCAAAAATCCGGCCATTATCCGTACTACCAGGATTCGATGTACGCGCCGATTGAGATTGACGACGAGCAATTCATGCTCCGGCCGATGACCTGTCCGCATCACTTCCAACTCTACCTTTCCTCGCCGCACAGCTACCGCGAACTGCCTCTGCGCATTGCCGAAGTGGCCAAACTTTATCGTTATGAACAATCCGGCGAAATCATGGGGCTCCAACGCACCCGCGCCATGTGTCTAGCTGACGCCCACATCATCTGCGCTGACGAAGAGCAAGCCGAGCAAGAAATCGACAGTGCCTTGGAACTGATTGAATACGTCACCGGCGTCTTGGGTCTTAAAATAAACGAACATTACCGTTACCGACTATCGCTCGGCGACCGCGCCGACGATAAAAAATATTTCAAGAACGACGCCGCTTGGGCCAAAGGCGAGACCTTGCTCCGCTCTCTGATGCACCGGCGCGGCAGTGAGTTTGAAGAAACTAAAGGCGAAGCCGCTTTTTACGGACCAAAAATTGACATCCAGATGAAAAACATTAACGGCAAGGAAGACACGGCCTTCACCGTTCAATACGACTTTTGTATGCCCGAGCGCTTTGATCTCTCTTACACCAACTCTCGCGGCGCGCGCCAGCGCGCGCTGGTGGTCCACCGTTCATCAATCGGCACAACCGAGCGAATTATGGCTTTCCTGATTGAACACTATGCCGGCGCTTTCCCGCTTTGGCTCGCGCCGGTGCAGGTCGCGGTCCTGCCGATCGGAGAAAAGCAAAATTTTTATGCTCAGAAAGTTTTTGCTGAATTGAAAACAAACGACATCCGCGCCGAGATCAATTTGGATAATAATACTCTGGGTAAAAAAATTCGCGCCGGCAAAGAACAAAAAATTCCCTATCTCGTTATCACCGGCGACGAAGAAGTTGAGAGTGGCAAACTGACCGTCGAGGGCCGGCAGGAGAAATTGGAAAACATATCCGCTGCTAATTTTATCGCCCGTCTGCAAGAAGAAATCAAAACCAAGAAATTAAATTAGATCCTCTAAACATCCAGGGTCGCCAGCTTGGCGTGGGTTTGGATAAAAATTTTGCGCGGTTCGACTTCGCCGCCCATCAAAATGGTGAAAATTTTGTCGGCTTCTTCGGCGGCGGCGATGATTACTTGCTTCAAAATCCGCTGGGCTGGATCCATAGTCGTTTCCCATAATTCTTCCGGATTCATCTCGCCGAGACCCTTATAACGCTGGATACTGGCCTCGCCGGAGATAGTTTTAAGGACTTTTGCTTTTTCTTCATCCGAATAAGCGTAATGGGTTTCTTTCCCTTTTTTAATTTTATAAAGCGGCGGTTGAGCGATATAAAGAAAACCGCCATCAATTAAAGATTTGAAATAACGGTAAAAAAGGGTCAGCAATAGAGTCCGAATGTGCGCGCCGTCCACATCGGCGTCAGTGGCAATGATAATTTTATGATAACGTAATTTCTCAAGTGAGAAAGTGTCGCTGATTGAGGTGCCGAGCGCAATAATCAGAGACTTAATTTCTTTAAAAGCGAGTATTTTATCCAGCCGCGTCTTCTCGACATTCAAAATTTTACCTTTCAGCGGCAAAATGGCCTGTGTGCGCCGATCGCGGCCCTGCTTTGACGAACCGCCGGCTGAATCGCCCTCGACGATAAAGAGCTCGGCTTCCGCCGGATCGCGCGTCTGGCAATCGGCGAGTTTACCTGGCAAAGTCATACCCTCGAGCGCGCCTTTCCTTAAGACGTTGTCTTTGGCCGCCTTGGCGGCCTTACGAGCCGCGAGCGCCAAGATTACTTTATTGGCAATCGCCCGAGCATCATCCGGATTTTCTTCTAGATAAGCCGCTAAATTTTCAGCAAACATTGTTTCCACGGCGCCGCGCACTTCCACATTGCCCAGTTTCGCTTTAGTTTGACCTTCAAACTGCGGATTCTTAAGTTTGACCGAGATGACGGCGAGGATTCCCTCCCGCACATCATCACCGGTCAGATTGCCGTCACTTTCCTTGAGCAAACCATTTTTGCGAGCGTAGTCATTTAAGGTGCGCGTTAAGGCGGTTCTAAACCCGGCCAGATGCATTCCACCCTCGGGCGTAACCGTGTTGTTAGCGAAACTCGTCTCCCGCGGCACAATATCATCCAGATATTGAAAGGCGATTTCGATTTGGATGCCGTTCACCGCCTTGTTAATATAAAAAATATTTTTGTGGAGCGGCTTCTCTTTTTGAGCGTGGAAACGCACGTAGGACATGAGCCCGCCCTCAAAATAGAAAGTCTGCGACGGTAAATCAAAATTTAATTCTTTCAGATAAAGCGTATCGTCGGTCGTAATTTTCCCGATATAACCGCGGGCGTCAATCACCCTTAGCCGCAGACCCTTGACCAAATAGGCCTGGCCGCGCAAGTGATTAATGATTCGCTCCCAGTTATAAGACAAATCGGAGAAGACGGCGGGATCAGGTTTGAAAATGACTACCGTGCCGTGGAGTTTTGAGGATTCGGTTTTTTTGACCGCGGCTTTCTTTTTGCCCCGCGCATACTCCTGAAAATATTTCCCGCCCTCGCGGTGCACATAAACCTTCAGCCATTCCGAGAGCGCGTTGACCACTGAAGCGCCGACGCCGTGCAAACCACCGGCGCTGGTATAACCCTCGCCCTCAAACTTGCCGCCGGCATGAAGCGTGGTCATGACGGTCTCGAGGGCCGAAACTTTAGTTTTGGGATGGATCGCCACCGGAATGCCGGCGCCATTGTCCGCTACGCGGACGATGTCGCCGGGCAACAGGGCCACCTCGATCTCATCGCAGGCGCCGCTCATGGCCTCGTCGCGGGCGTTATCAAAAATTTCGACTAAAAGATGATGCAAGCCGTCCGTGCCCGTTGAGCCGATAAACATCCCCGGCCGTTTGCGAACAGGTTCCAATCCTTCAAGAACCAAGATATCCTCGGCCTCATATTTGCGCCTTTTAGCCATATTTTATGGCCTTATTTTAGCATAGTTTCCTTCTCTTTACTCTATTGACAATTAAATCTAGATATGCTAACCTTATAAATAGAGAAGTGAGGCATGGCCAAATCGCGTGATTTTGGCCCGGACCTTGAAATTTGTTTCCCCAAGCCAAAAAGGAGGCGTCTATGTCACAGTTCGGCTATACCGGGCGCCTCTTTGAAGAAGAGGTGCTGGGAGTGTTAAAAATCAGTTGGCGTCGCGATGTTTATGTCCCGTTCAATGAAGCCCTGTCTTTGGCTAGGGTCCATCAGAACTGGAACCCGAGCGACCCCTCCTCTCGACCAGCGAATGATCTCCACTCGGAGGTAGCGCTGGCTCTCGAGCTCGAAGATTGGCAAGAACTCCGACTGTACTCAAGCGTGAATTCTCCACTTGATTACTTTCATGGAGTTGATGGTTTCTTCGAGTTTCAAGGGCAGGTGATAACAATTGATGTTACCACTAACAGCCGCAAGGTCACAGCGAAAGCGGATTTCGTTATCCACCCCACTGATCTCGATGAGAATAGGCCCGTGGTCGCAAAAATGATTGCGCGGGCCCTGCAGACAGAGAGGAGGAGTAAATGAATTATTTCTTTCTCTGCCGTACCTGTGGCCAGTACCGAGTGGTGAAAGAGACTTTTTTCAGCTTTCTCACACCGGCCCTTCGTCATAAAGTTGAGGGTAAAAAAGGAGGAGGAAAAAATGGAGTGATCCTCGAGTTCGTTGATTTCTGTCCTCGTTGTCAGCCCAAAGGCCAAACCGAGGGGGTGTTGAAAGCCAGACGACACAAATGACCTCAAGAGTTCGGAAGGTCTCTTAAAAACCTTCCCCTGTCCTCGAGTGTGTGCTCGAGCTGATGAGTCCAAAAGGATCGAAACAGGAAAGATTAGATCTTTTGGAAATAACCAAGAGAACGGCGAGTGGGTGCTTGCTATCGATGACGAATCCGGATTCCCTGTTTCGCACTGCCCTTTCTGTGGCGAAAAGTTGGACTAAGATATGCGCAAATTCTAACCCTGCCCCGTTCATCACGAGCGGGGCTTTTTCTTTTTCTGGTTTATGATTACAATACCGATATGTCAGATATCTACCAAGCGCCACATCTTAAACGGTCGCATTATACCGTTCCCCTCGATGAGGAAAAACGAATTCTAAAAGAGTTGAGCGCCCGTGATGATCCGGAGAGCAAGCGCCTCCTCCGTTACCTCGCCTTCCCCGACCTCACGCGCCAACCGAATAGTCCGATCGCTGAATTGACCCGGCGGATTATTAACCTGTCCGATTTTGAAAATTTCGATCTGATTCAAGTGCCGGAAATTGTGTCGGTGAAAGAAAGTTTCGATCTGTTTGACTTCGCCCCTGACCATCCCGCCCGAAACAAATCAGACACTTATTATGTGAACGGGGACAATGTCCTTCGTCCTCACACCACGATCATGTGGTATTACCATCTGAGGCAACCGGGAGTGAAAAAGAAAATCGCCGCCGGTCAAAATGTCGGCGCGCTCTGTTTCGGCAAAGTCTACCGCAAGGACGAAATTGATCATCGGCACATGAATGTCTTTCACCAAATGGACGGTTGGTTTCTCGCCCCCAAAAAAGAAAAAGAAATTGGGCGCCAAGATCTGGAAGAAATTCTCATTAAAATCGCTCGAACAATTTTCGGTTCCCAGATAAAATACCGTTTCAACCACGACAATTTCCCCTACACTGACCCGAGCTTGGAAATGGAAATTGAGCGCGATGGGCAATGGGTGGAAGTGCTCGGCGCGGGCGTGGTTAAGGGCAGTGTTTTAAAAAAATTGGGTGTTGAATCGACCGAGTACAACGGTTGGGCTTTCGGTTTCGGTCTGGAGCGGTTGGCGATTTTGAGTATGAAATTACCCGATATCCGTCTCCTCTGGTCAGAAGACCCGCGCGTTAAACGTCAATTGAAACTTGAACAAGCATACAAAGAAGTGTCTAAATATCCGCCGATCATCCGCGACATCTCTTTTATCATCCCCGACACTTTTGTGGCCAACGATTACTTTGATCTGATCCGCGATTTGAGCGGTAATTTAGTAGAAGAAGTTGTATTACTTGATAAATATAATGACGTTGCCAAATTCGGCGCGGGTAAATTAAGCTACACCTACCGCATTGTTTACCGTTCCATTGATCGCACTCTCACTAACACTGAAGTCAACGCGCTACACGAGAAACTGCGAGCGCGGACCGAGATGGAATTTTCAGCCAAACTCCGTTGAAGCCACCCGTCGGACTTGAACCGACAACCTACGGTTTACAAAACCGTTGCTCTACCATTGAGCTAGGGTGGCGCTAACTTTACTTTACGACTTCCTTTAAATATTTGCGAAACTCTTTTTTAACCGACGGATGCTTTAAGGCAAAATCTACCGTAGCTTTCAAAAGCCCCATTTTATTTCCACAATCATATCTTGTGCCTTCAAATTGTAAACCATAGACTGGTCGCCTTTTAAGCAAGCTTTTAAGAGCGTCAGCCATCCTTACCTCTCCCCCCCCTAGACTCCTTTTTAAGTTTCCTTAACTCCTCGAAAACACTAGGAATAATAATATATTTACCAACAATAATCAAGTTAGAGGGCGCTTCCTTAGGGTCTGGTTTTTCCACGATATCTTTTATTTCGTAAACGTTTTTAGAAACTTTCACCGCTTTAACTACGCCGTAATGTTTGACTTCGTTCCTAGGTACGGTGTCTAAAGCTAAGACAACGTCGCCGTATTTATCAAAAACATCCTCCATCTGTAAGAGACAAGGAACTTTACTGTCAACGATATCATCTCCAAAAAGAACTCCTACCGATTCATCACGTCCAACCAAGTGCTCAGCACAGAGTATCGCGTCCCCGTCCCCTCTTGGAGAGTTTTGTCTAACATAAGAGAAACGAGCCAACTTGGAGATAGACCTTACCTTCTTGAAAACATCTTTCTCGTTATTTGAGAGAAGAGCCGATTCCAGCTCAGGAGAAAAATCAAAGTGGTCCTCAATGGCGCGTTTGCCGCGACCGGTTATGAAAATCACATCCGAGATGCCAGACCGTGCTGCCTCTTCAACTAAATATTGGATAATGGGTTTATCGATAATCGGCAGCATCTCTTTAGGTTGCGCCTTGGTGGCTGGTAAAAATCTTGTGCCTAATCCAGCAACCGGAATAATAACTTTGCTAATCATACTGGGCCAGGAGCGAGATTTGAACTCGCGACCTACTGTTTACAAAACAGTTACTCTACCATTGAGCTATCCTGGCATATCTAGGCGGGCGGGCAAAACAGTTACTCTGCCACTGAGTTACTCCGGCGTTGCCAGTCCGAGGCTGGTCCGCCTCTAGTGGAAACTCGGGTGGCGAGACTAACGACGATTTGGACGGCGGGCAGTTTCTGCTTTGTCCGCCTTAATCTGTTCGAGGAAGAAAGAGACGGCGCCACGGCGTTCTTCCGGACGTGAGCGACGGCCGCGGCCGCGTACCGCTTCAATTAATCTCAAAAAACGATTTTCAATTTTATGAAGTCCGACTTTAGCGGCGGCGGCGGCGCGGTGACCGATCAAAAGCAAAAAAAGATAAGTCGCCGCCAGTGAACGCTTGACGGCCAGAATAAAACCGGCGGCGGCCGCTGTCAGCCAGGGCGCCGCGACTTCGGCCAGACTCACCCCGTTCGGAGTCTCGCCTTGAACAGGACGTTTGCCAGCGCGGATGATAATCGCCACCATCGCGATGAACGAGACCACTGCCGACAACCAGAAAATGATTTGATCAGAGTTCATAACGAATAAAACGTCCAACCTCGATCCGCTCGCCGAATTTTTGCCCGTTCAATCGAATTAGTTCCCCGACGGTCTGGGCCGGCTCTTTAATGAAGGGCTGGACCAGTAATTCTTCGATCGTCGGCGGTGCCGTGGCCGCCACTTGCATAGCCAGATCTTCGGCCAGCAGACGAAAATCGCTGTTTTTAGACACGAAATCAGTTTCTGATCGGAGTTCGAGCAGGACGCCGAGAGCGCCATTAGAATGAATGTAACTGGCGACGGCGCCAGCGCCGAGCGCCCGGGCCTTCTTTTTCTCTGCCGTTTGGTGACTCGCCGCCGCGAGCCAGGCCAGCGCCTGTTTGGCATCACCGCCTGCGGCCTCCAAAGCTTGACGGCATTCGATCACGGAGACACCAGTTTTCACTCGCAAATCTTTAATTTGCTTAATGCTGATCATTGATTGAAGCGGACCCAACCGTTTGAACCAGAGCGCGACCGACTTCATAAGCTTCCGCCAGACGATTAATAATCCACTCAATGGTTTGCGCGCTCGCGTCATTAACGACAATCGGATAATCAAGCAAACGGATATCGCAATCGGCACCGGAGAGGCTGACCACCGGCAAGCCAAGCGATCGCGCTTCCTCGACGGCAATCTTCTCGACCGCTGAATCAACCACGAGGAGCGCCGACGGCAGAGAGGTTAAGCCGGCGATGGTCGCAAAAGAACGTTCCAGCCGGGCGAATTCTTTTTGAAATTGACCCCGTTCCTGCTTGGTGTAATTTTTTTCCAGTTCGCCGGAAACTAACTGTTTCTTCAATTCATCAAGACGAGCTAAACGTTTCTTGATTTCCGAAAAATTCGTTAGCGTGCCGCCAATCCAGCGCGCGACGACATACGACAAACCGAGCCGCGCGCCGGCGGCCGTGACGGCGGCCCGGGCCTCCGGCTTGGTGCCGACCAAGAGCACCGATCGACGATTTTCGCCCTCGACGCGGAGAAAATCTTCGGCCCGGGCCAAAGCCGTCAAAGATTTTTCCAAATCAATTACCGCCGTTCGGTTCTTGAAACCGTAAAGATAAGGGCTGACCGACGGGTGCCGGCGGCGACGGCTACAGCCGTAATGCGCGCCGCGCGCGAACAATTCCTCCAAAACTGATGCTGGCATAGATTATCACGATAGCAGACGCTAATCCATTTAGCAAACTAATCGGACTTCTCTGCGACTCTTAAAGCCGCGATGACCCGGTCTAATCCGCCGGCCAGAATCTTCTCCGCCTGATGCCAAGATTTCTTAATCCGGTGATCAGTCACCCGATCATGAACCAGATTATAAGTCCGGATTTTCTCCGAGCGATCGGCCGTGCCGATCTGTCGGCGGCGCTCGTCCGCCGTCGCGTTAGCTCTGGCGGATTGACTCTGCTCGTGCAGTTTACTGGCTAAAATCGCCAGCGCCTTTTCCTTGTTGCGGCCCTGACTCCGTTCGCTCTGGCAACGAACCACGATCCCTGACGGTTTATGGAGCGCGCGCACCGCTGTTTCCACCTTATTGACATTTTGCCCGCCGGCGCCGCCGGAGCGGCTGAAGGTAATTTCCAGCTCGGCCGGATTAAGAACCACGCCAGTAGTCTCGACGAGCGGCAGTACCGCCACCGAAGCCGTCGAGGTGTGAATCCGACCCTGCTTCTCGGTCGCCGGCACACGCTGGATCCGATGAACGCCAACCTCATAACGCAAATCATCCAGAACCCCGGCCCCGTGGATTTCGAAAATCGCCTCTTTAGAGCCGCCCTGATCGCTCTTTGATTCGCTAACGAGCGAGAAGGACCAACCGCGCGCCGTCGCGAAACGGCGGTACATGCCGGCCAGAGTGGCGGCAAAAAGCGCCGATTCCTCGCCGCCGGCGCCGGCGCGAATTTCAAGAATTACCGCCAGAGATTCTTTTAGGCCCATTATTTTCTCTTTCGGCTCTGCCGCCGTTTGAACTTTTCCACCCGACCGGCAGTGTCAATGATTTTATCCTGATCGGAAAAGAAGGGATGGCAGGTACTGCAAATTTCCACGAGCAATTTCTCTTTGGTCGAACCGACGGTAAATTTATTGCCGCAGGCACAAGACACCAGCGCCTCGCCGTAATAGTTTGGATGGATTTCTCTCTTCACCACCCAATCATGACAAAAATTTAATTATTCTGCAAGGTGTCAATCAATTCTTGATAGTCAGCGGCAATTTTCATCACCTCGTTGCCGTAGAAAGCGTTCTTGGCCAGATTCCAGCGCGAGCCGGCGTAATATTTGAGAGCGGCCGTCCGTTCCGCCGTCCAAATTCTGGCGTCAGCGCCTAGTTCGGATAAATAAATGCCGGAGGCGGCAAAGGCATCGCGCGGCGTCCACGGATTGGGCGGATTATTGCCAGTCAGAGCGGTAATCTTGACTTGATACAATTCCCAGGTCGAAGGAATAAACTGCGCCGGTCCCATCGCTCCGCCCCACCCACCCGCTTGCGGACAAGACAACGGCACCACCCCGGGGTCCAAACTTAATTGGCGCGTCAGCCGCCGGAAGGGCTCGCGGTCGCGATCAGGTTTTAAAATACTCGACCACTGTTTGGACGGCGGATCGCTCGGCCGATTGCAAGTGCCGACATTGGCGCCGAGGTTAGATTCTTGGGTAATCACCGCCATAAGAAAAGCGGGCCGGACGCCAGTTTTGCTCGCCACGAAATTGGCATGATCGAGCGCCTCGCCAAAAGTGATGGCGTCCGACCCGCGGAGGCGGAACAGAGCGCTCTTAATCTCCACTTTCCGCCGCTCCCGTTCGGTTAAAACTTTCTTGTAGGCGGCGGCTTGATTCTTGGTGATAGTCAATAATTGTTTTTTCTCCGCTTCGAGCCGCTCCACGCGGCGGCGCTCTTCCTCAATCTGCTTTTTGGCGTTGAGCTCCGCCAGACGCCGCTGCTCGAGATCGCTTTTCGCGCTTTCGGTCTCGGTCTTGACCGTCCGCGTCTCGGCAAATAACTGATGAATGGAATCCTCAAGATATTGGTAATTGTCCGCCTCGCGGAAAAAATCAGCCAAGCTGGCTTTAGTCAGCGTGATCTCAATTAAATTATGATCCTCCAGATCGCGGCGCTGACGCAAGAGTTCAGCCAGTGAGTCTGTAAGTTTGCTCAGCCGTTTCGTCAAACCAGTGATAGTTTCAGCTTTCTTATTAATATCTCCGCCCAATCGTTCAATCTCCAATTCGTGGGCGCGAATCACTAGCTTGGCTTTAGCGATTTGCGAATTTAAAAGCTGGCGATCGCGCTCTAGAGTGGCGGCCTCTTTCTGCTTGATGACAATCAACCCTTCCTGAATGGCGATCTCCGCTTCAACTTTAGCGAGTTCCGTTTCGAGCGCCGCTCGCCGACGATTGACATCGTCACTCGTCTGGCCGAGCGCTAAAAACGGCAAAGAAAAAATTAAGCCGGTTATAATCCAATGCCGTCTCATTCAAGCGAAGTTTGTTCGGCCGGCGGCGCCTCTTCCTTGCCGCGCTTCTCCACTTCAATCGCCGAGAGATCCACGGGCTCGGTTTCTGCCGCGGCTTCTTCTTTAACGACGGTCAGAGCCGCCACCACATCATCAGACTTGTTCGTCGCTTTAACGCCTGAAGGCAAAACCAAATCAGAAACTAAAATTTGGCTCTCGAGGGTCGTAAGCGGCGCAATGTCTATTGTGAGACCGCGCGGCAAATCTTTCGGCAAAGCTTCAATTTCCAATTCATGCAAAACCTTAACCAGCGTCCCGCCGAGTTCTTTGACCGCGGCGGAGACACCGGTAAACTCAATGGGCACTTTGATCTTCAGCCTCACATCTTTTTCCGCTACATAAAAATCGGCGTGGATCGGCTCATTCGTTACCGGGTGGAACGTCACATCATGGACGAGCACCGCGGTCTCGCCCTCGGGAGTTTGCAGGGTGATTAGTGACGACTCGCCGGCTTGCTCAAACACTTTTTTAAACTCTTGAATTTGGACAAACCCCGGGCTTGACTTAATCTTCCGACCATAAACCACCACCGGCAATTTCCCGGCCCGCCGCGCCGATTTCAACTGCTTGCCGAAGATATTCCGTTTTTCCGCCTGCAAACTTAACATTCCCCTAATTATGCACAGTTTTGAAAAAAAGAAAAGGCGCCGACCAGAAGGATAGACGCCTGATTGTCAACACTCGGTGTTGACGAGTTTCCGGTGCTACCTGATTAAAATCTATTTTTATCTCTCTTCATCACCTTATCAAAACTTGCCCTGATCGCTTCATCCCGCTTCTTTTTCTTGGGGCCGTAGAGATGATTGACAAGCCGCGCTAACTCGCCACCCTCTTCAAACAAGCGCGCCAGAATTTCATGCGGTTTCCAATACGGCCAGTTATTTTTCTTAAACCACTGAGCCAATTCTTTTTGATATTGGTCCATAGTGAGAGTTTAGCAAATCAGCCCGTGGTTCGCATCTGGTTTTTGGTGAAAGAAAAAAGCCCCGTTGATGTAATCGCTGAGGCTTGAGTAACGAGGTCGGAGCTGGGTGGATGTTAATCCCCGGTCCAGACAAACGGCGCTGACACCGACTCAACATACCGTCTCATAAGTTCTAGGGTATAGAATGAGCATGTCACCGTCGTTGGACGCCTGTTTTCTTAACGAACCAGCCGCGCCTTTCTTGCCAGATTCTTTCAGGGCCTCAATCATTTCCTCCACAAACGCCAAGCTCCCGCCGTCAGGAATTATTTTAGCGAGTTTGTCTTGACCGTGAGAATTCAGATATTCTTTGGACCAAATAGCTCTGAATTCCAAACCGACAAGAGCTTTTTTGACAACGGAGAGGAGATTGCTCTCGGTTGGTGGCACTTTGGTAACCCTAACCATTTCTGGTCGAGCACGGCAGAATCCACCACCGCCCATATGAACCATAACCTCACCATCGGAACCCCAAATTTTTACCGTCTTTGGCATAAACCGCACCCCTTTTGAAGACCGATTCAACAATCAAGCGACCCATTGCCGCTTTCCATATTTATTACTACAGGATTAAAAAGTTCCCGTCAATGGTTGATAGTTAAAATATTACCATCTTATCACGACTGTAAATTCTCGGTGACATTTTTCGGTCCCGCATTATTTCACCAAATTCGGCGGGGGTTTCCCTTCGAGCGCGGCGAGGATGTTTTCGGCCGCGAGGCGCGACATTGCTTGCCGCGTTTCTTCGGTGGCCGAGGCCGTATGCGGAGTGAGAATGACATTATCGAGTGCCGCAAGGCCGGGCGCGAGCTTGGGCTCATTCTCAAACACATCAAGACCAGCCGCGCGGATCGTGCCATTTTTAAGCGCGGCCACGAGCGCCATCTCATCCACCACCGGCCCGCGCGAAGTGTTGACCAGAATCGCCGTCGGCTTCATCAACGCCAATCGCTCTTTATTGATCAGACGGCGCGTGGAGTCGAGAAGCGGCACATGAATAGAGACAAAATCTGCTTGCCACAAAACATCATCCACCTTAGAGCAATACACGGCACCATACTCTTTTTCAAACGGCTCATTTCGTGCCACATCATAATAGATAATTTTCATTCCGAAACCGCGCCCGCCGAAATGCGCCACGCGCGAACCAATTCGGCCCAAGCCGACAATGCCTAAAGTTTTACCGGTCAAATTCACGCCGAGGAGGAGTAACGGCGCCCAACCTTGATACTCGCCGGCGCGCGTGTAGCGATCGGCTTCTGCAATCCGTTTGGCCACCGCGATCATCAAAGCAAAAGTATGCTCGGCCACCGCGTCAGTGAGCACCCCGGGCGTGTTGGTAACGAGCACGCCGCGGCCTTTGGCCGCGGCCAAATCAATGTTATCAACGCCGACTGCGTAATTGGCGAGAATTTTTACCTGCGGCGCGGCGATGAACACTTGATCATCAATTTTATCGGTCAATAAACACAACACCGCTTCATAAGGCGCGGCGCCTAAAGCAGCGATGAGTTCCATCTTAGTTAAAACACCATCTTTCTCGCTCACTACCACCTCGTGCCCGTTGGCCTTCAACAAATTTGGTCCGGCATCAGGAATTTTTCTGGTGACAAAAATTCTGGCCATATTGTTGTCAAGGTGAGACCTTGCCAATTTGGCAAGGTCTCACCTTTTAAATTAAAAATTTACAAATTATTAAACAATTTTAATTTTTTCTCTACCACGGCTTGCATCGCCAGCGCCGCTGGTTTTAAAATTTTGTACGGGGCGACTTCATCCGGATTTTCCTGCAGGGTCTGCCGGAGCGCGTTGCGGTAAGCGACGCGCAATTCAGTATTGATGTGGATAATCGCCACGCCGGCGGCGATGGCCCGACGAATATCGTCATCGGTATTGCCAGACGCGCCATGTAGCACCAGCGGCCGAGCGGCGGCTTGACGAATGAGCTTGATCCGATCAATGTCGAGCGCCGGATCCGCCTGGCTCCTCAACATCCCATGGATATTGCCAACCGCCGGCGCCAAGAGATCCACGGCGGTCACCCTCACGAATTCCGCGGCGGTTTGCGGTTTAACCAAATCATCTTGGCCAAGACCGACCCCCGCCGGTACCGCGTCCAGTAATTTTGAAGAAGTGCCAATAAACCCCAGCTCACCCTCAACCACAATCTCTCGATTGACGCGGCGAGCATAGTCAACGCATTTTTTAGTTTCGGCGATATTCTCTTCGAGCGGCAATTTACTACCGTCAAAAATCACCGCGTCAAAACCGGCGTCGATCGCTTCCTTAACACGATCAAAAGAATAAGTGTGGTCGGCGTTGAAAAAAATCTGGTGCTGAAGTTCTTCCCGCACGCTCGCGACCAACGCCGCCGCCTGACGCACACCGAACCAATCCCGCTCGCCCTCGGAGACGCCGATGATCACCGGCAGATCGAGCTCGCGCGCGGCCCGGGCAATCGCCCAGATCCCCTCAACGGTCGAGATGTTGAAATGGCCAATTGCCACTCGCCGCTCCTCCGCTTCCGCCACACATTCCCGCAAAGTAAGCATGAAATAATTGTAGCATAACAAATCATCTCTTGATACAATATCTTTATGGGAAATGACCAATTTGATTTTGTCGGCATCGGCGACATCGTGACTGACGCTTTTATTCGGCTCAAAAATGCGGAACTCCATTGTGATATCGATCACGAACACTGCGAAATTTGCATGAGTTTCGGTGCAAAGATCCCTTACGAGTCTGTGACGATCGTGCCAGCAGTTGGTAATAGCCCGAACGCCGCCTGCGCCGCGGCTCGCCTCGGTCTGAAAACCGCTCTCGTCACCGATCTCGGTAATGACCATCACGGCCGCGAGGCGCTAGCGACACTCAAAAAAGAGCAAGTGGACACCCGTTTCGTCCGCGCGTACGAGGGCCGGGCCACAAATTATCACTATGTCCTCTGGTTTGCCGACGACCGCACTATCCTGATTAAACATGAAGAATATCCTTATATTCTGCCCGCTCTCGGCGAACCAAAATGGATTTATTTAAGTTCTCTCGGCGAACATTCTCTGCCTTATCACAAAGCGCTCCTGGCTTACTTAAACGCCAATCCTGAAATCAAACTGGCTTTCCAACCAGGCACTTTCCAAATTAAATTTGGTTACGAACAATTGACCGGTCTTTACCAACGGAGCACGGTTTTACTCTGCAATCTGAATGAGGCGCAAAAAATATTGAAGCTCAAACAAACCGAGCCAAAAATACTGCTTGAAAAAATGCACGAACTCGGACCGAGAATTGTCGTTATTACCGACGGGCCAAGAGGGGCTTATGCTTATGACGGCGCCAGTTCGCCAGCTGGCGAATGGTTCATGCCGCCTTATCCCGACCCAAAACCGCCCCTCGAGCGCACCGGCGCCGGCGACGCTTTCTCGACCACCTTTGTCGCGGCACTTGCTCTAGGCAAATCAATAACCGAAGCACTCACCTGGGCACCAGTTAATTCCATGGCCGTAGTCCAGCAAATCGGCGCCCAAGCCGGACTCTTAACACGCGAGCAACTGGAAAAATTTTTGGCCCAAGCCCCGACCGACTATCAGCCGCGGCCGTTCTAAATCTTAAACTCAATCACATCGCCGTCCTTCACAATGTAATCGCGGCCTTCGGTATGAAGAAGCCCCCGCTCGCGGACCGCCGAGTAAGATCCGACATCGAGCAAAGTCTGCCAATTAATCACCTCTGCCTTAATGAAGCGACCGCGAAAATCGGAATGAATCGCCGCGCCCGC
>Ga0209541_10009330_pt1 | contig 15911 bp, 12 predicted proteins | sample RifCSPlowO2_01_FD_184027 | JGI IMG/M metagenome (GOLD analysis project Ga0209541, IMG submission 184027) | Groundwater microbial communities from Rifle, Colorado - Rifle CSP2_plank lowO2_0.1 (SPAdes) (version 2) | ecosystem: Environmental > Aquatic > Deep subsurface > Groundwater | place...
GGGGTATCTACGCAAGTGCATGATGCTGTGCTTGATTCTTGATATAATTATCAACTGTATCAACATCATTATATCCAACAGTTGTTGCACATCCACCAGCACTCCAAAGATGTCCCTGAGGTAATCTTAATCTGCTCTTAGGATGATTCTTGAAAAAGTAATAAGCAGAAGCGCCCTTGATAAATTGTAACGCCATCGATTCAGTAATATTATGAGGCAAGCTAACCCTCATATGAACATGATCTGGCATAACAAAAATAGTAAATATCTTTATACTATGACTACAACACACCTTACGGATGCACGCTTCAATAAGATGCTGCTGCTTAAATTTGCCAAACATATTATAACGATACTTAGTCGCAAATTCAATATGCCAAAAATTTGTGCCAACCTTGTGGCTGAAATGTTTTAAGTTTGCCATTTTGTTCGTCTCCACGAACAAAGCTAACGCTACTAAGATGTCAAAAAAAAATAGTGCGCTGCTTCGTCCGCAGATTATACTGCGGCGAAGCCGCAATAAAATTCTTTCTACAGAATACGACCTAAAGGTCGGGGAATTAAACCCCCTAGCTCGCTAACGCTCGCATTAAATAATTATTGTTAATGTAACAACTGTTTTTTAAGATTCACTTTCCTGCATATAATCCACTACAATTGTTATGATTTTCTGGATGGTTTCATTGCAGTTTTTGAAATATATCTTGTCCAATACTTCTCCACCATACTTTCTAATAAGGTCACTTATTAAAGCATGAATAAAAGACTGTGTTGTGGAGTCTACATTTTTGAAGTCTATAGTCGCCTGTACACCTCTGTCAAGAGCCGGAATAATAGTATTAACCCTAATATCACGAGCAACATCTTTATTCTCCGCAAATGATCCTGTGGCAGGAAATAATTTTATCTCAATCATATAAATCTCGGCCTCTTAAACCTGATTTTCTTTCTCTCCTTAATTGTCTTTATATAAAGATCCCTAACCAAATCGAGAAGAATAGAAAAGTCTTTTGTTTCATCTAATGATATATCAACACCTACAACGGTCCCTTTCCATCCAGGAAGATTATCATTTTCTGAGTGCCTGTCTTTAAATGGGTCAGCATTCAACTTCATTCCCCTCTTTGATTTATCCTTTAGAAGTTTATACATTGCGTTACCGCTATAAATCATAAAAAAATCCCTATTAACTTTTGCTATTGACTTAGTAAAGAATAAGCCAGCCCCGGCATTGAATTCAGTGCCACCTTCTCGTCTTGTTGCACCTGTAATTCCTGGTGTCAATGCCAACTTTATGGCATCTAAATTTGTTGGAGCGTTATGTGATACATTTATTGATTTCTTAATTCCTATACCGGTATCAGCTATACCTATTCTTATTGTGTGGCTTTTTTTATAGTACTGAGCGCATACTATTGCTCCTTTTTCTGATTGGGCGTGCTCAATAACATTTCTGACTAATTCACTTATGACATATTTAATTGGCTCTGCTTGATCAGGCTGAAGGTGAAGCAAAGGAATCATGTCTGTAATAAAAGAAGAAAGACCTCGTGAATCGATTATAGTTGTTAGGGGTATAAAACGCCCAGCAGGCTCATGAATAGTTATTTCAATATCTGATTTTATTCCTAACAATTTAAAGAGGCCCATTCTTTCAAGATAATGCTTAGATGTAGCTTCTAATTTCTCACACTTTATTCCTGATGGATCTACTGTTAAACCGACAGCTGCAACCATAGATAAAACAATTGGGTGTATCGATATCCAATTTTTATTTGCAGTAATGTCTAATTTATCAGGATTAGAACTATCAAAAGATTTCAAGAAGGGATCTATGTTTCCCAAAAAGGCGCTGTTTGGTATATATATCTTCATATTTCACCGGGAATCATAATATGTTTATAAACCTTCCGTTTTTACCGGGAATCCTGGTAATTTACATAAATATTCTGTTTTTACCGGGAATCCTGGTGATTTGCAGGAAAACTGAAATCCCAGCCAGAAAGAAGACTAAAGAACAGTTTAAATTAATCATTATTTAATCTCTTAACTTAATTAATTAATAAATTACTTAATTATAGATATCTATATTGGTTTAAACATCATAAAAGTCATAAAGATGTATAAAAATAGAAAAGTATTTATATCACTTATCTCATTAAAATGGATAAAGTATACTAAAAGGTATACCGACTTTGGGGAAAGAAAGCTGCAACAGTGGGGAAAACAACAGCGAATGCGGTGAAATGTGGCAAAAAGAGTCAATATTGGGCTTTCTGAAAAAGCTCATACCCAAGCGAAGATAATTTCTACTATACAGAAGATTCCACTAGGAAAATATCTTGAAGAAGCAGTAGAAGAAAAGATCAGAAGAGACAAGAAGATTCTTGAGGACTTAATCAAAGATGACAAAAAAGAATAATGGTTTAGCTGAAAGAGTAATGTTTTTCATGATCAGCCTAGTTTTGATAATATCAATTTTCTCTACAACAACAATAGCAGCATCATCTGCCACAATCTTTCTGCCAGACACATTTGAGCAGGGAAAAGACACAATCGCTTCATTAATATTGAGCACAGAAGCAAAAACCCAAGGGATCGTATTCATCAGCTATGAAAATATCGAGTCTACAACAACTTCCAGAGCATTTGACAATGCCAGCTTTAGCGGCCCAGGCCCATATCAGGCAGACTTCACATGGACGATAAAAGGAATAAATCCAGGAACTTACAAAGTGAAAGTTAATGTGACAGATGCATTTTTGATAACAATTGCATCAGCTGAAAAAATTGGAATTGTTAGTAGTTCAATGCCTCAGATAGTTTCATCATCTCCTTCGGGATCAATCACTTCAAATGAGGCTCTTTTGAGTGTTGAGACAAATGAAGATGCCACATGCAAGTATGATATTAATGACATGATCTATAACCAGATGCAATTCAATTTCTCAATAACTGGAATGTCGATTCATAAAGAATCATTAACAGCTGTAACAGAAGGCAATCACAAATACTTTGTGAGATGCAAAGACAGCTTTGGATACATGATGAATTCGTCAACAATTATTGATTTCACATTTGACAGGCCACCAACAGCAAAAATACAGCTGAGCAAGGATCCCCCAATCTCAAAGGGAACAATTGAGGTGACAGTATATACTTCAGAACCAGTAATGGATACTCCAACATTTAGCTATGCTTTAGACGATGCGCCAGCTGCAATGCAGCCAATCTCTTTGTCAGGCAGAGATTCCCAATGGAAAGGCTACTTGATAATAAGCGGTGATGATAACAACAAAGTTGGAACATTTTATTTTTCTGGCATAGACAAGTCAGGAAGCACTGGCACATTGATTACAGATGGAAAACTGTTTATTGTAGACACCATAAAACCAACAGGAATCAAAAGCATAAAAGCAGAGATCCTGGAAGGCGGAGAAATAGACCTTGAATGGTATTATGATGGAGAAGAAACTGAAAAGTTCAACATATACCGGTCAACAAGCCAGGGAGTGACTGAAGTAGATTATTATGACTCAAAAAATGGCACAGGATATGAAGACCAATCTACATATAACCACGTTACTTATTATTATAGAGTGGCTGCTGTTGACAAAGCTGGAAATGTCGGGCCATTAAGCCAGGAAGTTTTTGGCACATCTGTTGCTGGAATTAATACAACTCAAAATACTCAGGAGACTTCGGAACTTCCAAAAATATTGCCTCCAGACATTCACTATATTGTTGATGATGAAGTTAAAGTGATTGATTCCCTGATACTGGATGTTGACAGCATATTAGAGGATTTCAGCAAGGAGGAGGACAGCCAGTTAAAAGCAGTTTACAGCGAATTCAATTATGCCCAGACAATCACAACTGCAAAAACATCACTTAGCTCAATGAGAGAAGAAGTTGAGAATTATAAAAGAGATTACATGACCAAGGAAGAGTTAAATTCAAAAATAAATGGCAAAAAAATGGATATTAAAAAAATTGAGCAGACAATGCCAAAAAAAGTAGAGATATTGGAAAAAACCGAATTCATACAGGGAATAAGCCCAGGTTATATTTCAGAAGCGATTAATGTTGCATTAAGTGATGTTTTTAAAGATGAGGCATCAAAGAAAAAAGCTGTCAGCAGCAATACCAAAATTAATGAGGACATCAAAGTTGAAGTAAATGCCTATCTTGTTGAAATAACTTATCTCGATGATGCTTCCAATGAATTTGCATTAATAGAAAAAAAGATTACTTATGAGAATCCGGACACTTTGAATGACGTTTTTATAATTGAAGAAATCCCAAAAAGTGTTGCAGAGACAACTGATGAAATAACTTTCCTAAGCGGCGACTATACCATAATAAAAAAAGACCCATTGATACGGTGGAGCGCGTTTGAGCTAAATTATCAAGGGGTAAAACTAAAATACAAGATAAACAAGAGGATAAGCCTTGCTGACCTGAAAAATTCGAAGACTGTCGCAATTACAAACATGAATCAGGTAGAGGACACCAAAACAGGCATAACCGGATTCTCAATAATGAACCTATTCACGGAAAAAATGGGATTCTCCCAGTTAAGCTCATTGATGATATGGATAGGGCTCTTCATGATACTTGCACTATACCTTTATTATCAGTTCTTTGTCAAAAAGGATAATCCATCAAGAAAACTGGTTCATAGCGCGAGATATGAAGATTATGATGCAAGAAATCAGCAATATCAACAAGCACCTCAATATGCTGCGCCTCAACACATACCTGTCCAGAGCATTGAAACGCCGCCAAGATATTCGTCAGAATATACACCGATACAGAAAACACCATTAGCTAATGTTCAACGATTACCAGTCCAAGAAACCAAAACCAGCCAGCTTCAAAATACGGCCTATCATAGCAGTTTGCAAAAAATCGATAATAACCTTCCAGCCCAAAGCCACTTATATGCTGACCAGATATCAGCAATGATTGGCGAAGCAAATTATCATCTTAAAAAGAATCGGGTGCAAGACGCACTTGCGCTTTACATCAAGATAGAGCAAACCTATCAAGCGCTTCCACAAAACCTGAAAAAAGAAGTCTATCCAAAATGCGCAGAACTACATTTCAAGATTAACAGCTTTGGAAGGAGAGCATATTGAGGAAAAATGAGAAAAATAAATATAATTTGCTACATCATCATTGTCTTTGTTTTTTTTGCAGCTGCTGTAAATGCCTATCAATATAATATAACTCACAGCTGTCCAGACAATATCTGCGTAAGGGGAAGCCCAATTGAATGGAGCATTGAGATAATTAATGATGGCCACAAGATCCTGAAATTCAACAAAATATCCTTGTTCAATAGGCTAGATGGCTCCAATGTAACCAAATATATTGCTAATGTAAAAGATGGTGTGACTGGGGAAGAATTGCCAATTATCGAGCTTAAACAGGGGTACAGGGAGACTATTCTTATCAGCGACAGAATACCTGCAAATACAAAAAATAATAAATTGATTTTTTATCCGTGTTTCAACAGATTGGTTAACCTTCAAGAAAGGGATTATGTATTAGCGGACATAACTGAAATACTTTTCTGCGAAAAAGAAAATTTGAGCATAGAAGTGATAGACTGCATAAATGATGTTCAATGCAAATCAAATGAGATATGCGACAAGAATGAATGTAGCCGCTTAAAGTGCGGTGAATGTGAGTATGCTTATCTTCACAAATGTGTAGATTATGAATGCTGCAGCTCATCATCATGCAAGGCTTATGAGCAATGCGCAAACAATACTTGCAAATCTCTGCAATGCGCTGATACCCAGATTTATTTGAACAATACTTGCAGTGAATATAATTGCACAGGGCAGGAAGTGATGATAGACCACAGCTGTGTAGACCTTGGCTGTGCGGAAGATGAGACAATAATGAACAAGACCTGCATAAAGCTGGAATGCAATGATGATGAGTATGTCAGCAGCCACAACTGCTTAAAGCTGGAATGCCTTGAAGAAGAAGGTTACATGAATAATTCATGCTATACACTTCAATGCGAGGCAAATGAGAAAATCTCAAACCATCAATGCGTGCTTCTCAACTGCGGGATGTTTGAGGATACTGAAAACCATGCATGCATTTACAGGAAAGAATATGTGACAAGGTTTGCCATAGAAATAATAGTGCTTTGCCTCATAATAGCATTATTTGTGCTTGACATAATCAAAGTGAAAAAAAAATATAAAAATTCCATCTCTGGAAACAAAGCAGAAAAAACTGAAAAAGCAGCAAAAACAGAAAAGATAGCTAATGCAGCAGAAAAAATTTAGACGTGATATAATCAATATAAATAAGTTAATTAAAATAATAAATAATTTACGTTTTCAACCGCAGAATAATGCTTGGTGAAAACGGGATGATGCACAAGATTAAACTAAGAAAATTTGATAATAAAATAAAAAAAATATCAAGTTACGTTTTCAACCGCACAAAACTCGTTGTGAAAACGGAAAGAAGCACAATATAAAATAAGAATAAACAAAAAATGATTTATGGTGAGTGATAAAATGCAAAAAAAGAGTATGCTGTTATTATTAATATTATTGATGTTATTAATTACCTTAACGCAAAATGCCTTGGCGCTGAGCATTGGAGTCAGCCCAGGAAAGCTCGAGTTTCTGGATGTGCTGCAGGCAGGCTATGCAGAAAAGACAATCACAGTAAGCACACAGTCAGATGAAAACATATCTGTTGCATATGAAGTGACAGGAGATATAAGCAACTGGATTAAGATGGAACCTGATGAAAAAGCATTTATCATATCCAAGAGTGAGCCAAAGAGGCTTAAAGTAATCATCCAATCTCCGCAAGATACAAGGTTGGGAAGTTATTCTGGACAGATACAATTCATATCAGACGCACAATCAAATATAACAGGAAGAGCTGGAAGCTTCATAAAATCATCTGTTATACTTAAAATGGAAGCAAATATAATAGGAGATCAGATCATCAAATGCAGTGCTGGCGCATTTTACATAACAGACAGCGAGATTGCAGATCCAATAGAGCTGGGATATACAATGGAAAACCAGGGAAATGTAAGATTAAAGCCTGTATTGACAGTAGACATCTGGGACCAGGCAAAAGAAAACCTGCTCTTTTCAAATGAAATATTAGGAGAAGAAGTGTTGCCTACTGTACAGCAAAAGATCTCAACAACAATCAAAGCAGATTATCCTATTGGGCAGTATTGGGTTGACCTAAATGTTAAGGAATGTGAAGTAAATGATTATTTGACATTCAGCATAGTTGAAAAAGGAGCCATTTCAGACAAGGGAATACTTGAGAGCATAACTGCAAAAACATGGGCATCTACTAATGAGACTGTACCAATATCTGTAATATTCCTGAATCAAGGCCCGCGACCTGTTCTTGCAAAATTCAAAGGAGATATTACACTAGGCAACACCATTGTGGATGTCATCGAGACTGATGCGGTTGAAGTGCAAACAAATGGAAAAACCGAGTTTACCCATTATCTTACGCCAAATATTGAAGGAAGATATGTTGTAAAAGGTTATGTATTATATAATAACAAGCTTACCTTTGACAAAAGCACTGTAATAAATGTTAGAGATCAAGTTATGCAGATTGATGGCAATAGTATAATGCCTCTGATAGCCTATATAGTAATTTTCCTAACAATAATCTTCCTAATTCGAAAAATTATGCTTGCAAGGAAAAGAAGAAAATATTGACCTATAGGAAAAGACATTAATATTCGTATAATCTTTTAATTATAGTAATCTCTTTTCCTAATACATAAAAATTGCAATGCAATTTTTAGTACAAGAAATGCCCAAGCATTTCTATGTAATCAAATCACTTTACAAGTAACATATTATTACGATTATTAAAGTGATTTGCTATAAATTATGTGAATTTACAGATATAGCCAAGGCAACGAAAGGTTTAAATATGAGTTCAGTTAGCACAATATAGATATTTGGTCATATATACTGAAAAAATATATACTAAACAAATGTGACAAAGTTGCTTTTATTTGGGGAATCAATCAAAAATATTGTCAACAGTTAGTATATCATTTAAAAAAAGGGGAATATGTTCGAAAAAAAGGTGAGTGTGGAAAAAGCTTCAGCAATCTTGAAGCCAGTTTCTCCTTATTCTATATTCAAATTGCATAAGGGCAGGGAACTGAGAAGCCTGCAAGACCTTCATGATTCGCTTACTGAGATGGAAAATGAAGTATTCTATCACCATGTCTCTAGAGGAAAAAATGACTTTGCAAATTGGGTCAGGGATATAATAGGTGATGAAGATTTTGCCAAAAAGATAAGGAAAGTGAAGCACAAATACCAATTGAAGGAACTGATCAACAAAAGGATAAGAGAGCTTCAATACCAGATTAATAAAGAAGCAGAAAGGCAAAGAAAACTGATAAAAACTCAACCATTACCTCCAAAGAAAGATGAAGCAATACTACAACATCAAAATATCCCGCCTCTTCATATCATTCCACATCATCATGTTCCGATGCCACAATCTGCTGATCCATTCAAGGAGCTTTTGCAGGACAATACATATTTAAAACATAAGATAGAAGAGCTAGCCCAAAAAGAAAGAGAAGTTTCGATACGGGAAAAAAAGATCCTTGAAATTGAGAATAGGATAGAAAAAGACCTCAGCAGATCAGCACCTGGAAAGATATTCACAAAAGAATTTATACAGGGTATACTTGTTGGGCTGCTAATATTTTTGGTCGCGATGCTGGTATACATCAAATTAACAGGAAAAATGAATCTCTTATAGATTGGAGGAATGAAAAAATGAATAAGGTTACAAAAGAAATGGCAGAAAAGTTTTTAGGAAATGTGCCACCTGAAAATTGCTTTTGGTTATGCGATGGACAGGCACTAAATAACTTAAATGACCTAGGCAAGGCATTGAAAGGCATGAAAAAAGACACATTTATTTACCATGCCAACAAAGACAAAAACGATTTTGCCAACTGGATAAAAGATATCCTGACAGATGAAGAGCTCTCAAAAAAAGTTGGTGCAGCAAAAACAAAATCAGCTGTTGAAAAAGCAGTAAAGGCTAGAATTTCGGAATTAGGCAAAGCTGCAAAAAAAGCTTGAGGTTCAAGGGGTAAAATATGTCTGACCTAAATTTGCTGAAAGATGTCTCGAGAGATAACTTTTTCCAAGTCTCAAATGGCACAATAATACGCAGCATGCTTGAGCTTGATGAAGCCTTAGAAAACATGAGTAATGAGACTTTCCAATATCATGTCAATAATTATAAGAATGATCTTGCTAACTGGATAAAGGACACAATAAAAGATGATGTATTAGCAAATAAGCTTAATGGAATAATAGACAAAACAAAAACAGAGCTTATTGTATTGAGAAGAATCATAGAGATACTCAAAAGCAATTGCGTTGCGTAGGTATTTTGGAAAAAAGCAATCACCAGATTGTATCTTTGCCAATAACCAATATTTATATGATAAAAATAGGGGGTTAGTTAGAGTCATGGCACAAAACATTGATTCAGAAAAGGCTATAAAGATTTTATCAGATGTCAATCAAAACAGCTGCTTCTGGATACATAATGGTTCTATAGTAAGGAATTTATATGAATTAATCCATAACCTTGAATCTATCAATGATGAGACTTTCAACTATCATGTTGATAAGACCAAGAATGATTTTGCAAACTGGATCAGAGACATAATCCAGGATGATAAACTGAGCAAAGACCTAAATAAGGCAGCATCGCGAAAAGCTGCATTAAAACTGGTCAGCAAAAGGATTAGTGAATTAGAAAAAATAGTTTATGCCAAAAAAGCTGAAACAGAATACAAGTATGAAGCAAAAAAGCCAAAAAAAGAGGCAGAACCTAAAAAATTGGAACAGCCAATAGAAGAATCACAAAAACCATACACTGTTGAGGAGATAGACCTGCCTGAGATAGAAGATTTGCCGATGCCAAAGATGCCAACTTTGCCAAAATTTGAAGAGAGAAAGGAATTTGAAATTCCTGAGATTCCACAGCCAGCTGCGCCAGGAAAAATTGAGATGCCGGAAGAAGACAGCATTGAAAAAATCAAGAAAGACATAATGGATGAGACATACAGGAGGATTGCATTTGAGAGGCTATTGAACAGGCTGTTGTTTCTGATTATTGGGCTTATTGCCGGAATTCTGATAGGGGTTTATTTTGTGAAGTGATTTGTGAAGTTATAATACCCAGAATAATATTTAATTCTGATAAGTGATTATAAAAAATTAAGTGGGATAAATCAAATAGTAAATTGGAAAAAATAACAAAAAATAACCAATGAAAAATAAGTTTTCTGAGAAAATAAAAGAATTAACTATTGTGGGAAAAACCAAGAATCCCTATTTATTCTGAATCCACCTTAATGCCTGCTTTTACCTCTTTATCTGACAATTCTTTCAGGAAATTCCTCATTGCAATTATCAGGTCTGTCTGAGTCACAATTCCAACAGGCTCTTTTCCAACCATAACAATAAGCCTTCTCACATTATTCTCGATCATGATCTTATTTGCCTCAATAATTGTGGTACCAGGGATAACGCTAAAAATGTTCACATGAGCCACCTGCCCGACATTAATAAGATTGAATCTCGAAGAATTATTGTAATACTCACCTAATATGTCACGTTCTGTGATAAACCCTTCAACGGAATCTGATCCATCTTTTTTTATTACAATTATTGCATCTAGGTCGTCCTTAATCATGAAATTCAGGACGTCTCCTAAACGCTCATCATTTGTGGCAAGCGCTAAGCTGTCGCTCATCATGCCTTTGACTATCGGTATATCCTGCGAGCGAAACTTATATGTATTAAAAAACTCATAAAAAGTTTTCATGATATCTGTCTGAGTAACTAGGCCTACTATTTTTTTATCTTTTGTGATAGGAATCTTCCTGACATGATTCTTAAGGGAGAAATCAATCAGCCTAGACAAATTGCAATTCTGATTAACTGTTTTAAGAATTTCAGTCATGATGCGCTTGACTGATTTTACTGCGGGCTGATCAGATGCAAAATCAATCCTTCTCAACACATCCCTCTCAGTCACAATTCCGACAATCGATTTACCTGAAGCGACCAACAATGAGCCAACATTCTCTGACATAAAAAGCCTTAGCAGATTTTGCAGGCTCTCATCCTGATTAATACTAATCAGTTTTGTGGTCATAATGCTGCTGGCTTTGACAGTATCTAGCCGGGCGGCGCTGACTGATAGCTTTGCCTTTGAATAATTTGACATCAAACTGAAAATGTTCTTCTTGATCTTATTTGAATAGAATAAACCAATACTTATAATTAATATAGCTAACAAGATTGCGGATGTAAAATAATTGCCCTTGATCTTTTTTCCAACTGTGAAAACCATGTTTTGAGTGGAATTTATGAAGATTGAGCCAAATTGGCCAGATGGTTTGTCACTCATCACATCCGATGATTGCTGAAGATCTGCCTTAAGCACAGAACCAGGTTTTGGAGGGATTGCACGCTTTACACCATCATTTGTTTTTAATGTTATTGTGCTGTTCCCAGATGGCTGAATTTGGCCTTGATCAAATTTATAATAGCCTTCAAGAGATGTGTTTCCCATAGAAGCTGCCTCTTCTTTTGTAAGAGTGGTTGTTTTTTCCTTATGGTAACCAGTTTCATCAGTCCACTCCGCCACAACCTCTTTGCCTGAAATCGGCGATCCGTATTGGTCCAAAAGCTGGCCAAAAATGGTTGTTGCACTGTTTCCTGAATATTGATTTGAGGTATTTGAAGATCGAAAATTTTTTGTAAATTCATCAGGAAGCTCTGAAATTAAATCATCAGCATTTGGCACTCCTGATCCAGCACCTTCACCAATACCGCTTCCAGAACCATCACCTGAACCACTGCCAGATCCACTATCAGAACCACTGGCCGCTCCGTCAGCGCTGCCAGAACCTTGGCCTTGAGATTGGCCTGTGCTTGAAGTGCTGCCATCACCAATTCCAGAACCACAATTGATTACCGTGCATTCTGCACCTTGGCCAGATTCAGAACTTGATCCAAGCACAATTGCATCTACAAGAATAAGATCACCGCCAGGAACAGCTTTAATTGTTTTATCAACTCCTGAAGAAGAAATTCTAATTGTGCTGCCTTCTTTAGCCTGCACAAAACCTTGCGTAAAAAAATAGTGCCCCAGATACACAGGATCAGAAACATCAGACTCAGATAAAGTCTTGGTGGTGATGCTTTTTTGATTGCCATCATTATCTGTCCATGAAGCTGAAACCTCAACAGCAACTGCTGGTGTGCCGTCAGGATTAACTACCAATCCATAAAAAAAAGTGGGAAGAACTGGCTGATCAGCAAAGACAACAAGTGAATTAAGTGCCAAAAAGATTGCCAGCAGTGCAATAAAAGAAAAACCAAAAAATCTTAGGGCTGCCATTGCGCTGAGTCTCTCATGTCAATAAGATAGCCTTGACCTGGCCTCATAATAAGCAAAGTGTTTGGCTCAAATGCAGAGGCATATGGATGATAAATATTCCAATTCTGTGATTTTGCATCATAAGAATAAATCCTGTTGAATTTGCCGTCAATTCCTGCCATTACCTCAGTGATATTTTTCTCAGAAAGCAAAGGATACCCAACAAAATTCCAATCAGGAACAAGAGCTATGCTGAGATTTGTGGATTCATAACCATTAATTGCCAAAATGGCAGGGGCAGACATATCTATCCAGTAGCTCTTGCCAATCTCAATCTGCAGCAGATTGTTTGGAGGATCAAAAAATGACCGTTTTGGATTATAAAACATCCAATCCTGCGAATTTGGATCGTAGTAAATAATTTTTTTGTAATTTGTTCCTAAAGAATTTAATGCGCCTGCAACAGACTGGTCAACAGGCATCAAAGGCAAGGAAATCAAATTCCAGCCTTGCTCAAGAGCAATATCAAAAGTTAGCAAGCTTGAGGTATTAATAATTTCAGTAAGTTTAGCAGCTCCTTCTCTTGAGTTTTCCTGCAAATCGCTGATCCTGAAATTATAAATATAAACTGTTCTGTCTAGAGGGGATGTGTCCCATTCATAAGAACATAAACCATTTGCTGAGCCATCCACGAAATCTGTTACAACAGATTGTTCAGTCCAATCAGAATCACAATTTTGATCTAATGAAATGCAGATCTCACATTTCTTTTTTAGGCCAGATCCTGAATCTGCTACAATAGCTGAAAGAATAATCCTGCCAGCAACCTTTTCACCCACATCAATTACAGAAATTTCAGGAGGTGTTATATCCAGTGCAGTGCCGTTTACAGCAATTACATAAGTATTCTCATTATTAGACTTATCAACAGGAGTTATTCCATAGAAATATGAATGGCCTTCCAAAATATTATTGTCTAGGTAGGATGAATCAGATGTTGAATCGATTGACTGCAATGAAGATGCATCATCAAAAATGGAATCAGATCTATATATGTTATAGTGATCAATATCAGAGGCATTGCTCGGATCCCAAGATAATAAAAGGCCAACCTCATTCTGCAAGACCGCAACATTTAGACCCTGAACTGCATCGGGAGGGATTATGTCAGCAACTTTTGCGCCTTTTGAAACAACTGTTTTATTCTCATTATAGAATTTATCAATTGCTGTGACAGCATAATAATAAATTGCTTCGCTAACAAGATCTGTGTCTTTGTAAGAATTTGCAGAAGTCTGCAATATAGACTGCATCCCTACAACATTATTGAATGATGAAGAAGACCTGTATATTTTATATTGAGAAAAGTCAGATTCCTGGCTCGCCTGCCAGGACAACTGCAGAGAGCCTTCATGCTCTACAGGCAATACTTGAAGACCTATAACTTGAGAAGGAGCAAATACATCAACCTCAAAATTGACAGAAGCAAAACCGATGTTTTGCGCATTGTCTGCGCAGTAAAGCTTCAAAATGTTCTGGCCTTCCCTCGCGATAATCAGCATGTTCGTGGTGGCAGAGATGTTTGGCAGATTGTTCAATGAATATGTGCACCATGAAGCATTCTCATTTGCAAGATATGCCAGAGTAACATTAGAAGCTGAATATCTTATGCTCTGAGGTGAAACAAGGGTTATTATCGGCACTATTATATCGCCGATTGAGACTGCAGCAGATTCAACAGCCTTCTCTTCGTTCCCAACATTGTCTACAGATGTGACTGTATAATAATATGTTTGTTCACTGCTAACATAACTATCAACAAAATAAGGAACAGTTGAGGTTGCAATCGGACTCATCTGAGAAACATCCTGGAACGGCGCAGTTGCGCGATAAATCTTATAAAAGCTAAAATCAGGCTCACTGCTTGAAATCCATGAAGCATTGACTTTTGCAATTCCTGGCACTGCTGAAACTTTTAATCCGGATACTTTGCTTGGAGCAGTTGTGTCGATAACAAATGAGATAGGTGAAGATTCTCCAGAATTTCCAGCCATATCGCTGCATGAAACTTTGATAGAGTTCTGACCTTCAATTGCAGCGATAGGATTGATAAGCTGCTGGTATGGGCCATTGTTCAAGGAAAATCTGCAATTAACTATTGCCTCGCTAGCCTGATATTGAACAGTTATTGAGTTTATATTATATTTCTTATTAATCGGGGATGTTATTGAGATATTTGGATTAATGATATCAGCCACTTTGCCCTGGACTGACAAAACCCGGTTATTTTGGTTGCCGCTAGAATCAACAGCAACAACTGCATAATAATATATCCCGCTGCTTGCAAGGCCTGAATCTTTGTAATCAGTCTGTGATAATTCCAAAAGAAGAGACATCTGAGAAACATCGCTAAACACAGCTGTTGACCTGTAAATTTTATAGGCCCTCAAGTCACTAGCAGAGCTTGGAAGCCAGGTCAATTGAAGAGATGCCTGATTTGGAACTTCTGCAACCTGCAAGCCAACAATTTCTAAAGGAGGAATCGTATCTGCAACAGTTGCGCTAATCGATATTACTTGCTTTTCTTCATTATCCATGAGATCAACTGCTGTAACTGCATAATAATAGGTCTGCTCACTTACAACTTCCTTGTCATCATATTTTGTAGAAAGCGTTGTTGCGATAGGAGACATTTGTGAAACATCATTAAATGATGATGATGACCTGTAAATCCTATATTCATTAATGTCTGAAGCAGAGCTTTGCTGCCAGGAAATATTAAGCTGCTCAAATTTTTGGACTGGAACAACTGACAATGATTGCACTGCAAGAGGTGCTGTTGAATCAACAAAGAAAGCAACATTGCCTGATGAGCCTTCGTTACCTGACAGATCAATACATGATACTCTTAACGAGTTTACGCCTTCAGAAGCAGATATCGTTGAGCCCACAGGAAGGATTGATCCATTATTAATTGAATACTGGCAGGAAGACACTTGCTCGTCTGCGCTGTAAGTTAATATTATTGATTGGGTATTATAATCTTTGTTTGTCGGCGATAGAACTGTTATAATTGGAGAGATTGTGTCTGCTGCGAGCACTTGAGCAGTCTGGATAATTTTGTTTTCATTGCCAATTAGATCGACTGCTGTTACGGCATAATAATAGGTTGTGCCTGTGATTGCAGTAGGATCAAAATAGTTTGTTGATATTATTGTTTTAATTGGATCTAGAGCTGATACATCTGAATAATCAGTAGTAGCCCGGTAAATTTTATAGAATGAGAAATCCTGAGCCGTAGATTTAATCCAGGTAATGTTCAATCCAGCTGATGCTGGTACAGGATTTACAATAGGTATATCCAGAGGATCCGGAGCAATTGAATCAATTGTAAAACCTGCAGAGGCAGTGCCAGTGTTTCCAGCAGAGTCGCTGCAGCTTACTGC
>Ga0209541_10009332_pt1 | contig 15910 bp, 18 predicted proteins | sample RifCSPlowO2_01_FD_184027 | JGI IMG/M metagenome (GOLD analysis project Ga0209541, IMG submission 184027) | Groundwater microbial communities from Rifle, Colorado - Rifle CSP2_plank lowO2_0.1 (SPAdes) (version 2) | ecosystem: Environmental > Aquatic > Deep subsurface > Groundwater | place...
CAGGAGGAGTGGAAAAAGAAGGACATTGCAGATAGGAGAAATTACACATACTGGAGACGGAAAGCCGATTATGCAACTCGATGTAGCAGCAGACAAACTCGAAAAGGTTAGCGACCCAAGCACAATTTTAGAAACATTAAACCTCTATACAGGGCTTTCCAAGGAAGAGATAGAAGAGGATATGGTTAAAAAAATTAATATTTTAAAATGGATGGTGCAGCATAACATAGCAGACATTAACAGAATAGGGCTGATTATGTCCAAATATTACATGAGACTATTACAGAAAAAGGTCCCTTGATCATGTTACCTAAAGATGAAAAGAGCTATAAGCAAGCTGGTACAAAGGATAAGTTTATTCTATCCAAATCTTAAGAAACAAATTAGAGTAGCCCACCTAAAAACTACTCCTTATGAATTTATTTATCACCATCTTAAATTCTCTTTGCCATTTTCGTTAGGGATGACAGTTCTTTTTTTTTTCATAATAGACAAAGCAGAACTTAGCTTATGGTTGCTAATCCCAATTTTTATTATCATCCTTATTTTAGTATTTAATTTTGCATTTTTGAAACTCAGGGGGCAAATACTTCATAGAAAAAAAGAAATTGACCGTGAGGTTTTGTTTGCAGGGCAGTACTTGCTTATTAAGCTCTATTCAGGCAGGCCATTACTTAATGCTTTGATTGATACAAGCACAAGTTATGGTGTAGCCTCAAAATATATAAAGGAGATAGTTAATGATATAAGCACTGGAAGTTCTTTGGAAAAAGCGCTGGAAAATGCTATGAACTATTCTCCCTCGGAAAAATTTAGGAAAATCCTGTTCCATGTGAACAATGCACTGAAACTTGGGATAGATGTTACAACACCCCTAAGTTCTGTTTTAAAGGAGATAACAAAGGAACAAATCATTGAAATTGAAAGGTATGGAAAAAAACTAAATAGCCTCATCATTTTTTATATGCTTGCTGCCGTGGTTATACCTTCTATAGGTATGACACTCTTTATTGTTTTATCAAGCTTCATTAACTTTAGTGTAGGCGCAACCATTTTTTCTGTTGCTGCATTCTTTTTGATTGTGTTAGGACTATTATTTTTGTCGATATTCAGGTCAATAAGACCCACTGTAAACTTATAAAATGGCAATTAGAGTTATATTTTTAGAGGAATTTGGTAAGGCATTTGTGCCTAAAAGATTCAGGCCTAATTTGAGAATGTTTCTGATGAAAGCTGGCATTACCGATGTCCCCTACAAATTCTTTGGAGGTCTTTTTTATCTTACAGCATTCATAACCACGATTGCCTATATACTTTACATATTTCCCTTTCTTTCACAGTACTCATGGCCAATCTTGCTAGTTTTATCAGCTATTGGTTGGTCTATAGTTCAGCTCTTATTAGCGCTTGTCTTTAGCTTATTAGTCTATTTTTATTTAGATTTACTTATATACAAAAGAACAAAGAAAATGGAAGAGATGCTGCCGGATTTTTTACAAGTAGTCTCTTCAAACCTAAAAGGAGGATTGTCATTTGAAAATGCTTTATTAGGCGCTATTAAGCCAAGATTCAGCATCTTAGCAAATGAGATGGCTGAAGTATCCAAAAAGTTAATGACGGGCCATGAGGTTGGCGCAGCTTTGTCCGAATTAGGGCAAAAGTATAACAGTCCTATGCTAAGAAGGTCAATTGACTTGATGATAAGTGAGCTTGAAGGCGGTGGAGAGATAGCAAACATGATAGACAGGATAAGTGAAAATATTAAAGAAACCAAAGTTTTAAAGGAGGAAATATCTGCTTCAGCTGTAGCTTACATAATCTTTATATCAGTAATAGTAATTGCTATCGCGCCATTGCTGTTTTCCTTGTCCTTCCATCTTTTGATAGTTATCCTTAATTTTGTATCTAAACTATCAACTACCACAACTATGCGGGGAGCTTTGCCTTTCAATATAAGCAAGATAGTTATAGAGCCTAATGATTTCAAATACTTCTCAATAGCAGCCTTATCCATAATCTCATTTTTTTCTTCACTTATTGTTTCTATTGTAGAAAAAGGTAATGTTAAGAGTGGTCTAAAGTATATACCAATCTTTTTATTTGGATCCCTGATACTTTATACTATCTTTATGAAGATTTTATCTGTTATCTTTGCAGGACTTATTACACTTTAAAGAATACTTTACCCGTCAAATAATTCTTTTAATGCAGAACCCTATAAAACTTTCGATTAAATAAGTATCCCCGCGGCCGGACTCACAAATCCTGAGCCTTTCAAAGCTCTGGGATATTTGAACCAGCAACCTAAACCGGATTTCTCTTTCGGTGTTGGCTGGCTCTCTATCATCCTTTGCATGTAGCATAAAGTCATAGAGCGCATCTTTGGCTAAGCTTTAAAACTTGACAGCCGAACGCTCTGCGGTTGAGCTACGCGGGGGTATATTTAGAAAGTTAAGCCTTATTTAAAAAGATTTTGAATTGCAGATAAAAATCCAGTCCTTTTTCCCATCAATTATTTTCTTAATCTTAAAATTGTTTTTTATAATTTGTCTAATGGAGCCAGATTTACTGCTCTTTTTCATAATGCTGAAAGCAAAATCTTTTTTTCCAACCCTTTTTATTTCCCTTATTCCTTCCTTTACATCATCAAAATTATGCATGGAAGTCACTGAAATCACTTTGTCAAAAGTTTTATCCCTAAACGGTAAATTTTCTGCTCTGGCTAATATTTTTTTATTTATTCTATTGTTTTGCTCCAATAATTCTAATGACGGGTCAATACCTATGACTTTGCAATTAAGATCTGAAGAAATTCCTGTACCGCAGCCAACATCAAGCATTAAATCGTTGCTTTTTATATCAAGATTTTTTTTAATTATATCAAGCTTTATTTTTTGCTCTTCCCCATAAAGCTTGTCATAGCCTTTGGCCACTAACCTATAAAAGTCCATACAATCCCGGAAACTATTTTTGTTTATAATATTTTTGTTATCAACTGATGAAAAATACTAAAAACAATTGACGAAAATAATAAATATAAGTTCTTAAATGCCAATCCATAATATTATGGTGAAGAAAATTGAATAAACTGGTAATTATTGGTATTACCTTGGTTTTACTAGCAGCTTATGGATGTTCAGTTAGCTCCAAAACTATAACATTTGAGCAGGGAGTTGAAAGACTAAATGAAATGGATAAGGAATATGGTTCTAATATGAAAACACCTCCAAATTCAACTGAAAAAATAGATGGTTTGCTTACACAAATTACGGGTTTTGCTGCACTAAATAAAAATATGCCACAAGCCCTAGAATACCTTCTTGATTTCAGAATAAAAAGCCTAGAAGCGGAAAAACTGCATATAGAAGGATGGCAATGGGGCAGGGCAAGCACCACAGAGTGGGGCTTTGGATGCAAGAATGGATATGCAAGAATCACAGAATCAGCACAGTTAAGAAACAATTCAGCACAAAAAGGTTATGAGGCTGTAAGTATATTACAATTGATTATAGATGAGTTTCCAGAAGAAGCAAAAAGTTTAAATTTAACCCAAAAAGATATTTTGTTTCTTAATGCAGCCTATACGCAAGTTGAAGAAAAAGCAAGAAGGGATGCAGCTATAGTCCAAAAACTTTGTATTGATAATGTAAAAGAAACAAACGAGACTGGATGATTAAATGCAATTAAAAAAGCCTAACAGCATGGAAGAGTGTTTATATTTTACAAATAGATCTATAGGTGAAGGATCAGCAATTGCGTGGGTTTACAGAAAAGAATGCCCAAAATGCAAAAAAGGTAAGTTAGGAAGACCAATAAAGAAAAATGGAAAAGTTGACAAGAAAGCATCTTATTATGAATGCCCTGCATGCAAATATCAGGAAAGTAACGAGGTAGTTGAAACAGGCTTGCAGATGGATATTGAATATAAATGCCCTTATTGTGGAAATGAAGGCCAGACAACTTCCGAATATAAAAGAAAAGTCTTTGAAGGTGTGCCTTCCTATGTTTTTATTTGTGAGAAATGCAATAAAAAAATAGGATTGACTAAGAAGCTGAAAAATACGAAGAAGAAAGGAGTAGTTACAGACATTTAATTTTAATCTTCTATAATATTGTGGGTTTTCTTATTTTAAGTGTCATAAAGTATTTAAATGCATTACCATCCCGCTATTGCATGGAAAAGGCATTAAAAATACTGTCCGAAGAGCATAAAAATATATTAAAAATGGTAGATGCCCTTGTCATGAAATGCAATGCCATTGAGTCAGGAAAAGAGCTTGACACTGGCTTCTTCAAAAAAGCTGTTGGATTTATCAAAAACTACGCGGATAAATTCCATCATGCAAAAGAAGAAAATATATTGTTTGCTGAGTTATGCAAGGATGATGTGCAAATGCATTGCAACCCTACACAACAGATGATGTATGAGCATGATGTAGGAAGAAAATTTGTAAAAGAATTAGAGAAAGGTGTTGAAGAAAAAAATAAAGATAAAATTATCCAGAATGCAAAAGGATATGCGCAACTTCTTCAGGAGCATGTATTCAAAGAGGACAATATACTGTATCCAATGGCAAATGATGCGTTAAGCCAAGGAGCTAAGGACATTATGCTTGATAAATTCAGGCGCATTGAGCACGAAATGGCAAATGAAATAGACAAGCACTTATCCTTTATAAAAGAGTTGGCAAAACAAGATGGCTAATACTGTTGATAAAATAACCGAGCTTATTGAGTACTCTAAAAAAGGCATCTTAAGCAAGGAAATAATTAAAAATGATAAGTTAAGCATTACTTTATTCTGCATGGCCAAGGAAACAGAAATTTCAGAGCATACGTCAACAAAGCCCGGATTTGTATATGTAATAGAGGGAAAAGGGATTTTTAAGCTCGAAGGCAAAGAGATTATAATGTCACTAGGAGTTTTAATATACATGGAAAAAAATTCTGTCCATTCGCTAAAAGCTTATGAAAATACCAGTTTCATACTTTCCTTATTTTAGATTTTTACTGCAAATTTATTAATAACTTTTAGATTTAAGAAACGAGTAAAGCTTTATTTTAACAATGACTTAATTCCGGAAAAACATGTCTTTAAGTTCCTTTTTTGCAGGTACTTTTGATGATATTCCTCTGCTTTGTAGAATTCCTTTGCAGGCCTGATTTCAGTTACAATCTCATTCTTATATTTCTTTTGTTCTTTTTTCTTTGACTCAATTGCTTTCTTTTTTTGTTCTTCGCTATGGTAAAATATTACTGACCTGTACTGCGTCCCAAAATCAAGACCTTGCCTGTTTAATTGAGTGGAGTTGTGGATTTTCCAGAAAATCTCAAGCAATTTTTCATAAGATATTTTTTGAGGGTCATATTCAATTTGGCATACTTCTGCATGGCCTGTTTTATCTGTGCAGACATCCTTGTAGGTTGGATTTTTTAAGGTTCCTCCCATATACCCCACTGTTATCTTTATAACACCCTTAACTTTTCCAAATTCATCCTCAACATGCCAGAAGCATCCAGCTCCAAATGTAGCTTTTTTCATCTTTTCCCTTTAAAGTCCAATGCAACTGAATTTATGCAAAATCTTTTTCCAGTAGGTTTAGGACCGTCATTAAATATATGCCCAAGATGGCTTCTGCATTTCTTGCACAAGACTTCTGTCCTTATCATAAAGTGGCTGAAATCTTTCTTGAACTCAACAGCATCTTTTTTTTGCATCATAAAAACTTGGCCATCCGAAATTAGAGTCAAATTTTGTATCTGAAGAAAATAATTCGTTACCACAAGCAGCGCAAACATACCTTCCCTTTTTGTCAAATTTGACGTATTTTCCTGAGAAGGGAATTTCAGTTCCTTTTTCCCTTAACACGTGATATTGCTCAGAAGTCAATTTTTTTCTCCATTCTTCTTCTGATTTCTTAGTTTGTTTTTCCTTCATTTTAAAAAATGTATTACCCATTTTCCTTTATAATCGCTTAAACTTATTTTTTTATTTTGCCATTTACAAAAGCATCTTCTATAAATTCAGGCGCTTTTTCATTTATGTTTACCATTTCAATACCCCATTATAACACTAATAAAAATAGATTTTTAATAAGAATTTTAAGTTATTTTTAATATATAATACTTTTTATTTTTATGTATTTTTTACAATTATAAATTATATCTTGTCTCTTTTATTAAAATCAAGAAACCAACTTCTCAATAAAGTTATTTTCCCTTTAACTTGTGTCAATAACCTACTGGCTTTTATCTCATTCAATAGTACTCTACATGGTTAAATATGTCCTTTAGGTTTATTTTCTTTACAGAAATTACGGAGTCTGCTCCTCCAAGGTATACCAACAAGTCTTTTTTATTTAAATCCATTACAGCTCCCGTAGGAAATACGACATTGCTGACAAATCCCTTTTTCTCGTGCTTTTCAGTTGGCGCAAACAATGGCTTGTCTTTTGGAGACCTGGCCAGTATTTTTTCCGGGTTTTTTAAGTCTAACAGGGCTGCTCCTGCGCTGTATGTTTTTTTGCCCTCTATTTGCTCTACACCATGATAAATTTCAAGCCACCCTTCTTCTGTTTTTATTGGTGGTGCGCCTGAGCCTATCCTGTCCTGCTCCCATGAATTTGGCCTTGGCTGCATTATGCTTTTTTCCCTGCCCCAGTAGGCTAAGTCCGAGGAATAGGATATCCAGATAGACGGTTTGCTGAATTTAAAGAAACCCTCTGGGCGGTGCAAAGCTATATATTTTCCTTTTATTTTTTCAGGAAATATAACAACATCCTTGTTTTGCTCTCTGAAGATAATTCCTTTTCTCTTCCAGCGTACAAGGTCTTCAGAAACAGCCAATGAGGTGGATACTCCTTCATTTAGAGACACTGAAACATAAGTAAGCAGATATTTGTCTTTTGTTTTTGTAATTCTTGAATCTTCAACCCCATATTGGCCTTCTGTTGCTGTTCCTGTAAATACAGGATTTTCGCCTATATGCTCTATATCAAAGCCATTTTCATTAAGTATTATTTTTCTGAAATGTGAGAAAGTGGTTAATCTGCAGCTTCCATTTTTAAGAAAAACAACATTGTTTTCTTTTCTTGCTATATCCTTTCTCCTAATATTTTCTGTTTTTGTTTTATACCCTTTTTCAGCTGTTATGACAGGGCAATGAAGCAATTTTCCTTTGTTCAAATGGTATTGTTCTGCGACTCTGACAAACAGCATAATTTTGTTGCTGGGAAGCCTGATAGCTCCTGGATTCAAAACTCCTTTCACAATCCAATTAGGAAAAGAGGGTTTAAGGTCATTAGGCGTAAGCAATAGCTTGTCTATAATTCTCATTTTTACCCCTCTTTGCAGTAAAAATAGACTTACTTATATTTAAATAATTCCCAAATATTGGATAAAAATCTGCATAAAAGCCTGTAAATATGCTAAGAAATTATCTTCTCAACCAATTTTTTATTTTCTTCTTTGCCCTGTATGAGCAATTTGCCATTTTTGTATAAGGTAATAGTGCAAGGGCCTTTCATCCTAACATGCTCGTGTTCTGTTGAAGTTGGGATAAACTTATAGCCAAAATCCTGCAATTTCTTAAGTTTATCAATGATTTTTTCATCTTTGCTTTCAACTTGTTCTATAAACTGTGAAAAATCTTCAAGCTTTCTTTGGAATTTTTTGTTTAAGATATCTTGGTAAGGAAACCAGCTTTTCCTGAATATCTCAGGATATTTTTCATAATATTTTTCAAGAAAATCAATGGTTTTTGGGTCTGCCATATAACCAGAGCCAAAGTCTATCTTTATTTTTTTCTTTATTTTCTCTATTTCATTGTCCCTTGTTACTTTTGCAAGTATCGAAGCAGCGCTTACAATAGGATAATTAAGATCAGCTTTATGCTCTAAAACCAATTCAATATTTTTATTTTCAATATACTTCAACAAATATTGTCTATATTTCTCTACATTATTGCTTGGAGTGTCAATAATAGCTTTATCAGGTTTAAGCAAATTAAGGATGTCAGCTGATTTTCTTGCTTCCAATTTATTCAGGTTTAAACCGTCATGGTTATTTACAGCATGATCTATTTCATCAGGATTTACTACAATGATTTCACATTTATAAGAAATATCTTTTATTTTATCAAACAAGAATTCCCTTCTTGCTCTTGTCAATAATTTTGAGTCTTTGACTTTTAATTTAATTAATTCTTTTTCATCTTCCTCTTTTACCAACAAGCCGCACATTACTAAAGGCCCTATAACTGGACCTCTACCAGCTTCGTCAATCCCGCAAATTAAAATAACTACCACCTTTTATATTCTTGGAACTAAAAGAAACGTCAGAGTTTTTAAAGTTTTATATTTGAAACTAATCTAAACTATTTTATTATTATAGTAGTTCAATAACTAAAGGTGGGATCTCCGTAATGTATATAGCCGAAATGTTTTCTATACATTGGAAAGTAAACTGTTTTTGCTTCTTTAGGTATAGGCACATAACCATTATTTGAACCTGGAATACTGAAAAAAAGCACTTCACCACTTCTTAACCTTATTATACTTGCTCCTTCAGGTATAGGTATTTTATCCTCTCCTGTCTCTATTGCTACTTTGCCTAGGAAAGGATTGACTTTTTTAGCTTTATCTGCCAATCTTGCTGAGTCTATGTTATTTACGGTTTGTCCCAAATCAGTTTTTTCCATTTTCCATCACCTTGATCTAATTTTATAGAGAAATCTGATGCCCTTATAGATTTTGTAGAAGGAACATCAGACTTAAACAATGAGAATGCTTAATAGCACTACCAGAACCAGAACAACTAATACATTTATTTTATGCATAATTTTATTAAAAATACAATGAGCATGATATTTAATACTATAAAAATAACTTGCAAATGGCATAATAATTGCTGTTGCAAATTTACTTGTTCCTAAATCCATTTTTGATTTAATACTTAAGGTATCCATTTTTACTTGTCATTGAACTCTTCCATTTTATCTTCCGTATTTACCGTTTCCAATTCAATCATTTTTTTCTCACCTCGTGTTTAAAATTTTTATAGAGAAATCTGATGTCCTTACAGATTTTGTAGAAGGAACATCAGAAAGCTTTTAAGCGACAATGACACAAATGGCAAATGCAGTATACACTACCATAACCAGATGTAGAAACCAACTAAATCTTTTATTTGTGTATGCCATTTTTTAATCTGACAAAAGGGTCAATATGATAGGTTGTATTTAAATGTTTTGTTTAAAGATTATATAAAAGCAAGAATTTAAGAAATTTTTAATTGAATTGCATTTCAACAAATTATTGTAGTTTTCTTAAATTAAAATTATTTTGATTAAAATTTATTATTAGTCTGGAGTACTAATATAAAAAAGATTTATAAACCAATTTGTATTACCTAGGAAAGTTGTTGAAAAATTTAATGAAGATAATATGGTTAATTATTTTAAAGTAGGAATTGCAACACTTACATCTATACTTACAGTAGCAGTAGGAGTAGAAGGAGCAATAATAGCAAATTACCATACAAGAATTTCTAAATTAGAAACTATAGCTTCAAACAACATAACAGGTCAAAATACAACAGTTCAAGGAATAAAAGATCAAACTACATTAATTTTTGACATAGAAAGGAAAGTGTTTTTCCAAGAACTTGTGAATCCTCAACAAAAGGTTAGATATATTTTTATTAGCAGTGTTTTTAATGAGCGTGGATTAGAGGATATAGTAAATCGTTATAATCAAAAGATGTATGAGGCAGTTGATACACCTTTAAGCAAATTGGGTTTATCGCGTTACGATGAAAAGACACCAGCAGCGCAGATTTATCAGGGTCTACTTGGAGATATAATCATCACTTTCAGAACTTATGAACATCTTGGTGGTTTAGGGATATCAAGTGTTTCTATCCCTAGTGCAAATACCCTAGGGGAGATAGCATATAATGGAGAACCTTTTACTTGGGATCGTGGACATTACATAGCAAAGGGCGAGTCAACAATAAGATTTCCAACTTATTCCAAAGTTTACTATAATTATAATCCACCTTTATTTGACACTACTATATACATAGCTCCTGAATCTAGCACGTATGTAGTTCCAAAAAAATAAAAATAATGGGAGGTAATCTCAAAAATCACATCTTCTCCAATGCTTTCTTTATCATTGGCAATACTGCCTCTGCCTCATCCTTAAACATCCTTCCCAGCTTGGCAAAAGTCCATTCACCATCCTGGTTCATATTTTCCCTGCTTATCTGCAGCTTCTTTTCTCCGTCATTGTAGGAATAAACTCCTACTTTTATCCTCGATGTCTCAAATTCTTTTGTTTCTGAATATAATTCCTTATCCAAATTCTTATCGAATGCCATCAATAATCACCTTTAATTATTTTTTATTGTTAAAAAGAATTGATAGTTGTTTTATAAGTGTTTGGGTTTCAATTATACTCTTCCCAATCTTTAATTTTTAAATCTTTTAATTTCAATTTAGAAATAGACTCTATAAACAATTTTGTATTCTGGGAATTTGTCAGTAGCGGAATATTGAAATCAACTGCTTTTCTCCTTATCAAATAATCATTTTCCAGTTCTTCTTCTTCAAAGCTTTTTGGAATATTTATGACCAAGTCAATCTTCCTGTTCTTGAGGTAAGTTAAAACATTAGGCTCTTTTTTATCAAGAGGCCAATGTAGTATTTTTGTATTAATGTTATAAGCCTTGTAGAAATCATGGGTTCCTTTTGTTGTGTATATGTTGTAACCTAATTTCTTTAACATTCTTACACTTTCAAGCAGGTAAGCTTTGCTTTTTACTGGACCTGTGGACAATAAAATATTTTTCTTTGGAAATTTATAGCCAACTGCCAGTAAAGATTTCAAAAAAGCCTCATTTATATCTTCACCTAAGCATGCCACTTCGCCAGTTGATGCCATTTCGACGCCTAAAACAGGATCTGCGCCATGCAATCTTGAAAAGGAAAACTGTGGAGCTTTAACACCAACATAATCTAAATCAAGAGTATTATACTTCTCGTCTTTTTTAATGCCTAGCATTGCTTTTGTTGCTATATCAATAAAATTGTGCTTTGTAACCTTTGACACAAATGGAAAGCTTCTAGAACTGCGTAAATTGCATTCAATTACCTTTATTTCATTGCTTTTAGCTAAAAATTGTATGTTGAATGGACCTGTAATCTTCAATGCAAAAGCAATCTTTCTTGCAATTTCTTTTATTTTCCTTATTGTCTCAATATAAGTAAACTGCGGGGGTAAAGCCATAGTTGCATCTCCAGAATGTACACCAGCATTTTCAACATGCTCTGAAATAGCATATATCAAAATTTCACCTTCAAAGGCAACTGCATCTATTTCTATTTCTTTTGCTTCCGTAATAAATTTGCTTATAACAACTGGATGCTCTTTGCTTACTTCAGTTGCTTTTTTAAGGTATATTTCCAAGTCTTTGTTATTAAAAGCAAGAGACATTGCAGCTCCTGACAAGACATAACTTGGCCTTATTAAGACGGGATACTTAACTCTAATTGCAAATTTCTCTGCATCTTTTATTGCAGTTACTTGCGTCCATTCCGGCTGATTAACTCCAAGCTTATCGCATAAATCTGAAAATTTATGCCTATTTTCTGCATTATCTATGCTTAAAGGATTTGTTCCAAGAATCTTTACTTTTTGTTTATATAGCCTCATTGCTAAATTGTTAGGTATTTGCCCACCCATAGATATAATTACGCCTAAAGGATTTTCTTTTTCATAAATATCAAGAACCCTTTCAAAGCTCATTTCCTCAAAATACAGCCTGTCACAAACATCATAGTCTGTTGAAACAGTCTCGGGATTGTAATTCAGCATTATTGTTTTATAATTCAGGTCTTTTAAAGTCAAAACTGCATTAACGCAGCACCAGTCAAATTCCACAGAAGAGCCAATCCTATAAGCTCCAGAGCCAAGAACTATGATAGAATTTTTATTTTTGAATTTAATATCGTCCCTGCTTCCATTGTAAGTTATGTAGAGATAATTTGTTTTAGCAGGATATTCTGCTGCCAATGTATCTATCTGTTTTACATAAGGAACTATACCATATTTTTTTCTTAGTTCCCTTATCTGCAACAAATTTTTCTCATAAGTTTTATCTTTAAATAACAATCTTGCAATCTGGAAATCGGAAAATCCCTGCTGTTTTGCCAATCTTAAAAGCTCTTTTGGAATATTGCCTATATGGTATTTTTTAATTTCCTTTTCTGTATCAACAATATTTTTTATTTTGTACAAAAACCACTTGTCTATTTTGCTCAAAGAGTAAATTTTATTTATTGGATATCCTTTTTTTATTGCCTCTGCTATTGCAATTACTCTTTTGTCAGTAGGATTCTTCAATTCTGAATCCAGGCTGTTGTTTATCTTAATTGTATTGCACACCAGTCCGTGCAGGCTTATTCCCAGCATCCTCAATGCTTTTTGGAGAACTTCCTCAAATTTCCTTCCAATAGCCATTACCTCTCCGACAGATTTCATTTCGCTTCCTATCTGGAAGCTGACGCGCTTAAATTTCTCCAGATCCCATCTTGGTATTTTTATTACAATATAGTCAAGGGCTGGCTCAAAACAGGCTTTTGTTGTTTTAGTAATTGAATTTTCAATTTCTGTTAGGGAGTAACCTAAGGCTAATTTAGCAGCTATGAAAGCTAAAGGATAGCCTGTTGCTTTTGACGCTAAAGCAGAACTCCTGCTTAGCCTTGCATTAACTTCTATAACCCTGTAATCTTCAGATTCTGGATCTAATGCATATTGTATATTACATTCTCCAACAATTCCTAGATGCCTTATTACACATATAGCCACTTCCCTTAATTTGTGGTACTCTATATTGGTTAATGTTTGGCTAGGCGCTACAACAATGCTCTCTCCGGTATGTATGCCCATGGGATCAAAATTTTCCATATTGCAGACAGTTATACAGTTATCATAAGAATCCCTTACAACCTCATATTCAACTTCCTTCCATCCACCAAGATATTTTTCAATCAGAATCTGCTTGGAATAAGAAAAAGCTCTTGACAAAATTTCTTTCAGCTCTTTTTCATTATAAGCTATTCCAGAGCCCTGACCACCCAAAGCATAAGCAATCCTGGCCATTACAGGATACTTTATTTTTTTTGCAACTTTAAGGCCCTCACTTATGCTTGTTACAGCCTTGCTCTCAGGAACATTTACATCAATTTCTGCAAGCCTTTTCACAAATAAATGCCTATCTTCTGTATCTTTAATTGTTTTTACTTGTGTTCCAAGAACCTGTACATTGTATTTTTTAAAGACTCCTTTATCATGCAATTCAACACCACAGTTTAAAGCGGTTTGTCCGCCAAAGCTCAGCATTATGCCGTCTGGTCTTTCTTTCTTGATGACTTGCTCTACAAAGTAAGCAGTTACAGGAAGGAAATAAATTTTATCGGCCATTCCTTTGGATGTCTGTATAGTTGCAATGTTTGGATTTATCAAAATCGTTTTGATTCCTTCTTCCCTTAAAGCTTTAAGACACTGGCTTCCGGAATAGTCGAATTCTCCTGCCTGCCCAATGCTCAAGGCGCCCGAACCTAAAATTAAAACTTTTTTTGGTTTTTGCATTTTTTAATTTTTATTTTTTCTTTATTTTAATATCTTAACAAAATCGTCAAACAAAAATTCGGTATCAACAGGACCTGGTGTTGCTTCTGGATGAAACTGTGAGGAAAAGAATGGCTTTGTTTTGTGCTTAATGCCTTCATTTGTGTTGTCATTAATGTTTGTAAACAATGGCTTCCAGCCAGAAGGCAGTGTTTTTGTGTCAACAGCAAAACCATGGTTTTGTGTTGTTATGAAGCACCTTTTTGTCCCTTCTAATATACAGGGCTGATTCTGGCTTCTGTGGCCATATTTTAGCTTGTAAGTATCTGCGCCTGCAGCCAAAGCAAGCAGCTGATTTCCTAAGCATATTCCAAAAGTTGGAATTTCATTATTAATTGCCTTTTTAACATTTGCAATAGTCTTTTTACACATTTTAGGGTCTCCAGGACCATTGCTTATAACGATGCCATCAAAATCAAACTTAAAGAAATCATAGTCATAAGGAACCCTTATAACTGTTAATTTTCTTTTTATAAGATTCCTGATTATGTTATTTTTAACTCCGCAATCGATTAAGATTATTTTTTTAGTTTTAATATTATTTTTTGTTTTATTATTTATTTTTTTTATTATTAGATTATGATTAATTATTGAATTTTTTCCTTTTATTGGATTATAAATTATTGGCTTTTTTATTGTAACCTGCTTAACCAAATCCTCTTTATTGGGATCATGAAGTTCAACATCTTTGTCGTTTATTATTATTTTACCAAGCATAGCTCCTTTTTCCCTTATTTTTTTAGTTAGCTCGCGCGTGTCAATATCAAATATTCCTGGAACATTATTCTCTTTAAGCCATTCTGCAAGGCTTTTTTTTGCATTCCAATGTGAGTAGTTGAAAGAATAGTCAGAAACAACTAGGCCCTGTATATGTATTTTGTAGGACTCAAAATGCTCCAGCAAACCATACATATCTATTTTATTATTGGGAATGCCGTAATTGCCCATTAAAGGGTAAGTTAAACACAATATCTGCCCCTTGTAGCTTGGGTCAGTTAAAGATTCTGGATAGCCTACCATGCCGGTTGAGAAAACTACTTCTCCAGATAGAGATTTTTCAGAAGCAAATGAAAAGCCGTAAAAAACAGAGCCATCTTCGAGAACAAGCTTTGCATTCTTTTTCAACAGCATATTAAAAAAAAGATGTAGAAGAATGTTATTTATAAAGTTTATTGTTTTTTAGGTAATTGACCAGTAATTTGGGCTTATTAGTGCCAATTCCATCTATATTAAGACTTAGAATTTCTTTAAGATCCTCTATTGTGTCTATATTCCATACAAAGACTTTCAAATTATTTTTATGCACATCCTTAACTAAGTCTTTGTCAACATGTTCATAACCAATAAATAAGGCATCTGCTTCTGCATTTTTTGCTAATTCAGAAACATTGATAGGATTTCCTACAAACAAAACTCCTGTTTTAATTTTCTTATTTATTTTTTTAATATTCTTGACGATTTTATGATGAAAAGATATTAAATAAATATTATTGACAAGATTGTTATTTTCTACCAATTTAACAACGTCTTTTTCAATATTTTTTACTTTTATTTCAATAATTAATTTCGCTTTTCCTTTTGTAATATTAATGATTTCCTGCAAAAGTGGGATTTTTTCATTGTTATTTATTTTTAATTTTTTTAATTCGCTTAGTGTAAAATCCTTGATATATCCTTTTCCATTGGTTGTCCTGTCAACCTTGTCGTCATGAATCACAACAATCTGGTTATCTTTTGTCTTATGCACATCTATTTCAACTGCATCTGCACCTTCTGCAATTGCCTTTTTTACAGAGCTTACTGTATTTTCTGGAGCCTTAAAAGGACTGCCACGATGTCCTGATATAAGAGGTCTCATGAATTTTCATTAAATATAGTGAGTTTTTAATATTTTTCATTTTGAAATAAAAACCCAACGGAAAACAAAGTTGCTCAGAAATTATTTCGAATTTCTGGCACCACATAATGTGGTTTCCTGGGGTATTTGGAAACCATAGATTTCCAAAACCAGCGAAAAATATTCCATTCACTAAAAAATTCCTTCAGAATTTTTGGTGTCCCAAAAATCTTTGATTTTTGAGGATTTCTGGGTATTTGGAAACCATAGATTCAGTACCCCCTAAATAGAATTCTTTACTAATAAGTTTAAAGAAAAATCCATGCAGGAGTTCTGCATGGATTACTGTTTCCATGTCGCAAAACAAGAAACAGTGCAGAAC
>Ga0209541_10009334_pt1 | contig 15910 bp, 13 predicted proteins | sample RifCSPlowO2_01_FD_184027 | JGI IMG/M metagenome (GOLD analysis project Ga0209541, IMG submission 184027) | Groundwater microbial communities from Rifle, Colorado - Rifle CSP2_plank lowO2_0.1 (SPAdes) (version 2) | ecosystem: Environmental > Aquatic > Deep subsurface > Groundwater | place...
ACCTTTCCGGTTTCCAAGTACTCAGAGTAAACTTGGTTCACTCGCCTAATACTAACACGGGCTATTTTCCTCGCTTGATAGGTTGTCCAGCCATCATTCTTGCGCCTTATGGTCTCCATAAGCTTCCTCTGGTGAGTTTCATGCTCCAATGTAACTCACCGTAGGGAAATAGTTTCGGGATAAGACATTAACAACTTAGCAGCACAAGATTTAAAAAGAATAGAGGGTTTGCAACATGGAGGAGGATACAATGCAAGAATCATCAAGGCCATTAGATGCATTAAACAGTGCAAGAGATAAAAGAGTCATTGTGGACCTGAAGAACACCAAGCAAATCCAAGGGATTCTTAAGGCCTTTGATATCCATATTAATATAGTTCTGGAAGGAGCTGAAGAGCTCGTGAATGGTGAAATGCAGAGGAAGCTCGGAACAGTGTTTATACGGGGAGATACGATAATACTCATTTCTCCGCAGAGGTAGCTATGACAAAAGGAACTCCTTCAATGGGTAAGAAGAACAAAGGAAAAACCCATATTCACTGTAGGAGATGCAGCAAGCACAGCTATCATGTGAGAAAGAAGATTTGTTCCAGCTGCGGCTATGGCAAGAGTTCTAGGCTGAGAAGCTACACCTGGCAGACCCTTAGGTAGGGGCTTTGGAGCAGTTATAGGGTAATATTCTTGCCCCTTATTGGTTTATTGAGTTGGTAACAGACAACTGCGGAGAGTAGGCAGCACAACTCTGTTGCTGGTCTGCTCCCTTGTTCACTTCGTTCACTGCGGAGAGCAGGCAGCGGAATTCGCTGCACTCATTCCTGGTCTGCTCTCCTCGTTTATTTCATTCACTGCGGAGAGCAGGATTCGAACCTGCGTAGGCACTGCTCCAAAACGAAGGTTTAGCCTCGTTCTGTCTAAGCCAACAGGTAACCACATCACCAGATACCTAAGCCTGTCCCGTTTGGCCACTCCGGCATCTCCGCATCACAGAGATGTAACCTGGCTTGCTATAAAAAGATTTAGGCCTAAAGGGCTTTGAAAATCAAGGCTGCCGCCTTTTTTGCGAGGCCCTTAATGATTGCCATAGACTGAGTTGAGGGGATTGGCCCCTTCGGGGCTTCAACGATATATATACAGACGGACAACACAAGCCGAGCCGGCGGCAGCCGGCGGCTTATGAGCGAGTGAGAACGAGCTCACTCGCAAGCCACTGCTGGATTTTCACCGAAGCCAGTCTAAAGACTCCTGGGCTGGCCATGCCACATTCACCAGAGCAACTGTGCCTTTCAAGCCCGGCTGGCTATAACTGATTACGCTAGTATAGGCATCATATATATAATAGGGTAATAATAGGCAGTACAACCTGAGTAGGTAGTCTCAGGGGATGTTAGGGTAGTGCGGTTTCAGCAGTATCAGAAGCAATAGCCAAGGGATTAAAGGATCCAAAGAAGAGTGATGAAACGAAGGGTTGAGGCTAAGCTCCGCAGAGATGGCAGAAGAACAAGGTAAACCAGGGCAATGGCTGCCTCATAAGCCTAGTCCCCATTTATAAGCCTGCCGGCCAAATATTGCCAGAGGGGGGAAATACTATTCAAAAGTAACAACGTGCTGCAACCGCAAAATTCCTTGTCCAGAGCAGTGTCTTGCCAAAAACCACATTTTTTCGTCGAGAATTGTTCCGAAAAGTTTATAAACGATGGAGCTCCAATAGTAGACTCGAGAGATGAAGCTGTCAGAGACAGCAACAAGCTTACCAAAAACACGGAGGTGTTTAGAGGATGAAAATAAGTAAAACAATTAAGAAAATAGCTGCTTTAGGTACAGGCTTATCCATGGTTGGAGCAACCATGCTGAGTGCTATGGCAGCAGCAGATTTAGCAACATACCCTGCGCCATTTGTCAAGGACGGAGTGTTTGATGCGCTCATCGTTGTTGGCGAAAGTGCAGCTACCCAGGATGTTCTTGGAGCAATCGACATTGCAACCAGCTTGCAATACTCCTCCAAAACAACATCATCTGTTGCAACAGGAACTGCAGCAACCATAAGCCTTTCTGGAGAAAACAAGAAGATTGAGAAGTCAAGCAACAAGCTTGAGATTAACGAGACTGCGTCTGGGATAACTTCCTCAGTAACAAAGTCAGACCTCGCTACTGCATTGGCAGACGGCTCAATCAACAATGAACATGGGACATTTGACTACACCCAAACACTGTATCTTCCAACACTAGGAAGGATTGAATACACCATGGATCCTGATGATGACGACAATATGGCAAAGCCTTACTTCCTTATTCCGTCAGGAGCAACAGTGTACAGGTACAAGCTTACCTTTACGCCAGCATTGAAGTCAGATCACAGCACTGCAAGCCCAGGAAACTTCCTTGAGGATATCAGGAACAAAAAAATAAACCTGCTTGGTCAGGAATATACCATCCTGAAGGCAAACCACCCTGCAGGCAACCAGACTACCCTTACATTGATGGGAGGAGCTGTCTCAGACATCCTTGAAGAAGGCGCATCAAAGACCTATACAATAGGTGGCAAGGACTATGATGTATCCCTTGACTTTGTGAGTACATCAGAAACAAAGTTTACTGTAAATGGAGAGGCAACAAACGCCCTTCAGGAAGGAGATACCTTCACATTGGCTGATGACACTGAACTTGGTGTCGTTGATATCCTTGCCCAAGAGTTTGCAGGAGGATTACGAAAGGTTGACTTCAGCCTAGGCGCAAATAAGATAAAGATTGATGACTCCAATACAGGAAACCAGACATGGGGAGCAACAGTAACCATCGGCAAGGAAGATATGAGCCAGGTCAAGGCAGATATCGTTGTCTCTGTTGATGGTGGAACTGTGCATGGCTCAGATGTATCGATCAGCTCAATTGAGGTCAATTATACTGCCGGTTCTGACCTGTATTTGGAGGCAGGAAAGTTAGCATCAGAGGTTGCTGATGACAAGGAAAACCAGAAGGGGAATTTCTTCACAAACGGCTTTGACTACAAGTTTGAAGGCCTGCAGATTGGGAAGACTGAAGACATTAAGTTCGTCCCAAGCGGCAGCAACAATGTGAAGGTAGAGTTCACCAACAAGAATGGAGTGAAATACAACGAGGACATCTTCGGAAGAACTGCCTCAGGAACGTACAACCTTGGAAGGTACACTGGCTCAGAGATGAGGAAGCTTGCGACAAACGAGACAGATAACATTGAAAAGAACCACTATTTTGTTGTGAGCAAGAATGAGTACAGCAGGATAATGCAGTTCAAGTCTGTCACTCCAGGAAGCTCGACAACAGACAGTGCAGGAACTGTTACTGTCAAGGATCTCGGTTCAGGAGACTCTATTGATATCAGTTATGCAAGCCTGACAGGCTCTCTGCAGCTTGATGGGAACACCTACCGAGTCAACTTGTCGGCAGATGGCACATCTGCAACCCTCAATATTGACTTCAATGGAGATGGCGACCTCAGTGATTTTGCGTTGCCTGAACTCTGGACTCAGTATGGGGCAAATATAACCTTAACTCCATCAAACCAAACAGATGGCGCAGGGGATGGTGGCAATAGTTCCGCTGGGAGTATAGTTATAACCACTGAAACTGATGAAGACGACGCAAAAGATGTTGTAGCGATAAACCTGACAGAAAGCGGTGATGGCAAGATTGACATAACAGACAACTTCAAAGTAACAGGAACAACAGGAAAGTACACCATGTCTTGGTCTCCAAGGCAAGCAGAGGATGGAAGCTACAAGTACAGTTGGTACACCACCTATGGTGTGTTTGTTGAAGTTGACAGAAAGGGTTCTGGTAACACCCAGAATGACTTCAATCTTGTCTACCCTGATGAGCAGGCCTACGGAGCGCTCTTTGTGACCTCTGGGATAACCTCTGCCTCAAAAAGCACAGGAGCAGGAACAGTCGAGACAACATCTGTCACCAGGATAGATGTCGGAGCAGCTGTCCTTGACACAGACCCTGCTGTTGAAGGCAGAGAGAAGCAGAACAACCTGATTGTGGTAGGTTCAGCAGCCATCAACAAGGCAGCAGCAAGCCTGCTTGGATTGCCATTCCCAACCTATGGGTATACTGGCAAACTTGGAGTGCCTGAAAATGCAGCTATCATCAAGTTGATAGAGCACAGCGACGGCAAAGCAGCATTGCTTGTCATGGGATGGGAAGCTGATGACACCCAAAGGGCATCCAGAGTTGTAGCAGACTATGCAAAGTACCAGAAAGAAGGTACCTTGAAGGGAACTGAAGTTGAGGTAACAGGTTCAAGCCTCACAGATATAACAGTTTCCGCGCCAAGTGTAGTGACTGCCGCAGCAACAACCACTGAGTAAATTTCTTCTTTTTTCTTTTTTTTCTTTTTTTAGAGTTTATAGAAATTATTATTAAGGATAAGGATTCTTAGCCATGGAATATGCCAGAAAATCGCCTGAAGCCTGAAATCGTTCTTATTTGTGGAATTGGCATACTGATAGCCCTCTTGTTTGTGAACTTAGACCAGAAAGAGCACCCTAAACAAGAGAGGACTGTTATAATCAGCTTTGATACCGAGTTTCCCTTTGGTGTTGGCTTCCCTGGAGATATGACTGCGAACGAAGCTCTGATGTATACCCCCAGAGAAGAGTCCTGGCTCGCAACAATGCGGGATCTGGTGGATCTTGCATTGGAAGAAGGAGTAGCCTTCCAGTTTAATGTTGTTGGTCTTACAGCACAGAGGTATCCAAGGGTAATAAGAAGCCTACAGGAATCTGAGATGGGGATTAGCTGCCATAGTTTCTCTCACAGGCTTCAGGCTAATCTTTCAAACCAAGAGATGACAGAGGAAGCCTCCAAATGCAAAAAAACAGTTGAAGAGGTAATTGGAAAACCAGTTGTTGGGAATAGGTTTCCCTACACAAACTATACAGACGACTCATTCAAGATCCTTGTAGAAGAGGGGTATACGTGGGACAGCTCTGTCTGGAGCTCAGAGTTGGATCCCTACTGGGTGGATGGCCTGCTTGAACTTCCCATAAATCCTGTCCCGAATGACTGGGGTTGGTTTGTACTTCAGAGGAATAATAATTCAAATGCCTTCTTTAAGGCAGTAAAAGACTCTCTAGAGGCCTCAGAGGGCACATACACCATCCTTTTGCATCCCTGGGTACTTTCCCTGCAGAGAGAAGAAAACATCCAGAATCTGAGAGAATTGCTCCGGTACGCCAAGCAGAATAATATCAGGGTTAAGACTGGTGATCAGGTATACGAAGAATACCTATCTAAGAATACGTAGAGCTATGCGCATTGACCAGTAAAGATGTTATGCTTATCCCGCAGTATCCTGATTTTTGCCCTCTTCCTTGAATCTGCATTCCCAATAGCAATAATCCTTCCTTTTGCCTTGTAAAGAGCCTCATTTCTCAGCCTTCCTGGCATCACATATTCAGCCTCTACAGTATCCCCTTTCACAAATGGCTTCTCAAGCTGCCTTGCTTTCTGTATATGAAAATCATCCTTATTTCGAATCAATGATACTTTATGGTGGCTCTCCAACTCCTTTAATTTAGCATAGAATGTATCATATCCCATCTGTTTGACGGGATTCCTTCCATGCTTATAAATGAGAAAGTTCTGGATTCCGATGATTACCTTCCTCTTTTTGTCAATAGCCACGATGTGCTCAATGATCTTGGGAATCTCCTGATCGTTTATTCCAGGAAGCCATACAGGGGCGACAATCAAATCGAACTTCTCCAAGATAAGGGGGATTAGTTTCAGCACCTTGTCAACAGAGTAGAATGAGGTTCCTGATATCTGCCTTGCAACATCGGGAGTTACGGCATTCAAGCTCAAGTTAATCCTCGTAAGCCCTGCGTCTGCCAGTTCCTCAATCCTCTGCTTGCTCAAGACCCACCCGTTCGTGTCAATGGAAACAACCTTGACATGCGGGACAGCAACCAAACCTCGAACAAGCTCCGGCAGTTGGCTATAGAGAGAAGGGTCAGTCTGCCCGCCAATATGGGCCTCAATGCCGTCAATGTTTTTCATATCAACCAGTTCCCTGAATTCCTGGATAAGATATGCAGCCTCAACCAGATAGTCAACTTTCCGTCGAGAATTCACGCCTTCATCAACAGAACAGTAGATGCAGCTCAGGTTGCAGCCAGTCATAGGCTTAACCTCAATAATATTGGTCCCTCGATCAACAAGGCCGAAATAGTTAGTTCCAAACAAAGGAATACCGGAATTGCGATGGATGTAGTAGCTAGGCTTTCCTCCAAGCATATTCCTCATCCCAGCAATATGCTTCTGCAGGAGATGGGAAAACTTCCGTTCAGCAACCTCCTGCCCGACCGCAGGAAAGAGAATCTGATGCTCTGCAGCCCGAAATCCCTTGTCTATTTTCAGCAACTCATCTTTCGGAATCCGAAAGCTGAAAAGCTTTGAAAACCTCGCATTCAGATGATCCTGCTCATCCTCAAAGACAATATCTTCATAACTTAATGTTGCCATCCTATGACGAGAATTAAAGCGCTCTTAAAAAGGATGCTGTTCTAGCAAGAATAGAGTGTGTAGGTTCTCCCCTGCTCTTCAACCTCCTCAGAAAATGCCTTCTCAACACTGCATTCCTCTTCTAAAAATGCCTGAAACTCATCAAGAGCTGACGGCCCATTCCTCCCAACAAGATTCCCAATCTGAATCTGATAATCAAGGTAATATTTCAAATCAGACCCTTTCAGTCTCTCAATAGTCTCTTCAGCAAGCCCGGGCAAGGACCGAAAGCGAAGGTTGTTCAAATCAAGGAAATCGAGGCTTATCCTCCTGTCAGAGAGCAGGGCAATCAACGGAACCAGGGAATCATCCCCGAAAAGAGAGTCAGAAGAGGATGTATGGGACTTGATATATTCAACCATCTCCGGAATTGCCCTGACCTCCTGCCGGTTATCGATAAGATAGGAAAATGCAGAATATGAGGAAAGGGCTGCAACAATAAAAAATAAGACAAAAACAACATGATGCTTTGCAGCAGTAAGCTTCACATGAGCCATCCATCCGATACCAGCAACAACAGACGCAGAAAGCAATGCTAAAAATGGGTACAACAGGAAATAGTAGAATGCAAAGGGCTTCTGAAAGCTTAGCAAGAACAGCAGATACGCAACAATGCTCCCTAAGATCAGATGGCCTCGCGCCTTTTTTGAAAAGGGAAGGAAAAGCAGTGGAAAAAACAGCAGCCACTCTCCTAAGAACTGCTTAAAAAGCAGGGAAAATCTGGCAGTTCCCGACGAAGGCTTGGCAAGATGATACAAAACAGTCTGCTCAACAAAATCCCAGCCTGAAAAAGAAAATAGGGCAATGAGCGCAAAGAGAATCACCCCAAAGAATCCAAGCCCTGCTTTTAAAACTCCCTTCCTATCTTTAAAGAATAGATAGCCAATATAAAATGCCCCAAAAGGAGCAGCCAAATAGCTCGTCAATACTGCCAAAGCAAAACTTGCGCCGGCAAATGCATGCCTCTCCAGAAAATGCAGATAGTATCCCAAAACAAGAAAGAACAGCGTGATGCTGATACCGCTTCCAAAGGTGCTGAATCTCAGAGAATCAAAGGAAAACAGGAACAGGAGCAAAGCGAGGAATCCAACGACCCTGCCATATAATCTTTTCCCAAGCAGATATAAGAGGATGCCCGCTCCAGCAATAAACAAAGTAGAGACAAGCTTCAAAAGGATAAAATGCACTCCAGATACCTTAATCGCAAGAGCCAGGACCAGGATCTGCAAAGGAGGATGTGAAAGGAAGAAGTCTCGGTACGGAAGCTTTCCGTCTGCAAGCGTTTTTGCCATAAAGAAATAGGTATTCTCGTCGCTGATGCTGTAAGAGATCCCCTGGAACTTGACAAAGGCATAGAGGAGCAGGATGAATCCCAAAATGACATACTCTGATTTCTTCATCCTTCACGAACAGCATTCTTATCCTTATAAAGGTTCTTGCGCCCGCCACGGGTAGGGATTGTTATGCACTGCCCGTCGAAACCCGAATCTTTATAAACCTTGGATGAATCCAGCAATAAGGGGGGAGCATGGATAAAGAGATTCGAATGACCTTTCAGGTCTTGTTTGAGATTGTTCGCAACGAGCGCACAAGAGAGGAGCTGCAGGAGCTTGCAGAGAGCTATTTTGACGACGTAGCTGAATACCTGTCACAGAAGTATGAGATTCTTCTTTCAAAGCACGCTGATGACGTATTCTCCCTTCCGGAAAAGGAAAAGACCCAGAAGGAGCTTATCAATATCAGGAGGGTTGTAAAAGAGATCTATGAAAGGCGCCAAAAAAAGGTGATGAGGATGGCCATGGACAAGGCAAAGGCTCCTGCAAACATTGTTGATACCTCACGATTCTTGAAAGATGAGAGAGAATTGTTTGACAAGGTGATGAAGCTGCTTGAAGAGCATAGGGGGACTGTCCTTGAGGTTGCGCTTCAGGGTAAAAAGGTTGGCAAGGGAACAGACCAAGAGAACAATCCAAGAACAAATCCAGAAACAACCACGGTTAAGTTCACCCAGCCTGTCGCCCAGTTTGTCGGCACTGAGCTTGAGATCTATGGGCCGTTTGAGCCAGAGCAGACAGCCTCCCTGCCAAATAAAATTGCAGATATCCTCGTCAATAACGGGAGCGCAGAGGCTGTCAAGGAATAGGTATGAAAGTCTTCCATTCCGATTCTTAGCGCTAGCAGAAATCTGTTAAGTAAAGTTTCCAAGTGCCTCAAGGCTTTTTGCAGGGGGAAGGGTGCCGCCTTTTTGTGAGCTTTGCAGCAAAAAAGAAGCGCATCGACAAGGGGGGCGTCCCTGGCGGGGAATGTCGATATGAACAAAGGAAACTGGAAGCGAACTCGGCGGCATCCCTGATAAGCCCCTGCAAAAAGCCTGATTGGGAAGTTAACAGCTTTACTTAACAAAATCGCAACTCTTATAAACGATTCTCTATTTTCCCATTAACATGAAGATGCCCAAAACGAAGAAGAGGTATTGCCCCTATTGTAAGAAGCATACAGAGCATGCTGTATCGCAGAACAAAAAAAGGGCTTCTTCAAGCATGACCCATGGTGCAAAACAGCGAATGTGGAAGAGAGGGAGAGGAACAGGGCATGGCAATCTTGGAAAGCTCTCCAAAGGAGCCTTGACAAAATGGAAGCGCTACGGAAAAAAATCAACAAAAAAGACCGATCTCCGCTTTCAATGCAAAGTATGCAAGAAATCTTCCCAGCAAAGGAAAGGATTCCGCGCAAAGCGTGTGGAATTTAAATAAGCTTTCTCAGAAGTATTGCTGCAATCAGCAAAGAGAAGAGAGACACAGCCATCCCGGTTCTGAAGAGGGGCGGCAGATAGCGAAAGACGATTGTTTCCTGGCCTTCGACAGGAACTGCAAGCAAGCCGTTATAGTTTCTGAGTTCTCTTCCAGCATCCCATCCCTTAACAAAATTCTGATTGACGACAAGAAGATCTGAAGATGCATTGGTCTCAACAACGATTTTATTAGGCGAGAATGCAACCTGCCGACTTCTATTTTCCTTGGTAAGCCATGCCTCTCCAAGATAGCCCGGATTTGATTCACCCTCCAGGGTAATAGCTGGGACAGCGGCCCTCGGAGGCTTGATGCGGTCATAGCAATTGATAGTTCCAACATTCTGGAGAATGTTCGGAAACTGGAAGCGATATTTATCAGCAGTATACGCCTGCATAAATGCCTCATGACCCCTCAACAGTATGGGCTCTACAGCAAAGACACGCTGGTAAAGAGGTTCAACCACAAAAAAGAGGTTTACTGCCATAAGCACAACAAACGAGAATGCTGCCGCAGTTCCTAGAGGGTAAGATTTTCCAAGAATAGTGACCTGCTTCTTAATCCCTTCAATCCAAGAGAGCATCATCGCAGCAAAGATGCTTCCTAAAAACAACAGTATATTCACAAACCGTGAAGGCCCGTGGAATGAGCCTGCCAGAGGAAGGCCTCGCAGGAGGCGGTACAGAAGAAGAGAATCGCCAAAATAGAGAATAAGAAAGATCACAAAAAGCAACAGCAGCAAAAGATGTTTTCTCCCTAAAACAAAGAACCAGCCAACTAATAATACAAAGGAAAGCCCAAAGTATGCTGAATATTCATGCCATTGCCATTGCGTATCAATTGCTGCTTTCTGGGAGACCTTCTTGCCAGCCTCATAAAACTCAACCTGTTGGGTAAATGTCGAGTAATACGTCCTTGATTCAGGAGACTGGTCAAAGCTCAGGAATCCTGAGAGTAATGTTTTGAGAGAAGTTGGCTGATCATCGTCAAAAGAAAATCCATAGGCCGAGGTAAATTGGAGCATAGGCAGTAATTTGATTGCTCCAAGTCCGAAAGCAAGAAGAAAGATCAGTCCGATACTGTACAAAGGATTAAGAGAGCGCCGCAAAGCCATCAGCAGCAGGCCATGAATTCCTATCAACAGTACAGAGAAGAGAAAAGGGTAGGTGCCTCCTGAAAAGACGATAAAAACAAGGAATACCGCAGAAATCGCTCCATAGCGCATGGCCGAATAGGATCGCAGATAGAAATAAAAGACAAAAGGAAGAAAAGCCATGGAAAAATACAGGGTGTGCCCAGCAACAACTCTATTTGCAAAGGCTGAACTCAGCATAAACAGGATTGGCGCAAGGTAGCTGGAGAATCTTCTAAGTTTATACCATTGGCAGATCAGGTACATGCCCAACATCCCAATGATCAGATGCACGAGAATCTGGAGCTTAAAGCCGATAACAGTCCCAAAGATAAGGTTCAGAATGAAAAACGGGCCAAGGAACAATGATTCCGGATGGGCAAGCAGAGCATTCCCTCCGCAATACCAGGGATTCCAGAATGGAAACTGGTGATACTCAAGGATCGTCTTCCTTGCAGCCTCTGAATAGAAGAAATGCTGATCCCAGTCTCCTCCGCCCCAGTAGGTGATGTTCTGGAAGATGGGATAAGTGAAGAGGAGGGCTAGTGAGGTAAAGACAAGAAGAGGCAATCCGTAGTTCTTAACATTCTCCATAAAGGAGTATGAAAGTGTTAGGGTTTTAAGAGCTTAACGATTCCCTTTTGCGCATCTACTTCTACAAGATCTCCATCTTTGAGTATTCTCGTTGCTATGTTAGTGCCAACAACACAGGGAATTTTAAATTCTCTGGAGACGATTGCGGCGTGAGAAAGCATCCCTCCCTCGTCTGTTATAATCGCTGACGCTTTATGTATTGCCAGCATCATATCAGGATAAGTATTTCCCGATACTAGGACGGTTCCTTGAGTCATTTGCTCCATGTCCTCCACTACTGTACCAGTAAGCTGCCTCCGTATTATCTTCACAATTCCACAGACTTTTCCCGGATGGGCGCATAAACCTTTAAATTCTTTTGTATTCTGTATTTCCTCCTCTTTGTGGGTGATATCATGATAAAGAACTCCTCTTCCGTTCTCTATTTGGTATTGGAATTGGTTAAGTCTCCGAGCAATAGAATCTGGATGAAAGGGGGCTAATGCTTGTGAGATCTCCTCCTTAAGGCAATTATCAACTCCGATAGGGGTCAGCCCTATTCGTTTGCCAATTTCTTCAAAAAGTGGCTTTTTGCATTGCAACGCCTTCATCCATGAAGTATGCATGTCATATCTTCTCCTGCCAAGGCCAAGGATAATAGCAGATGATTCTAATGCCGTATCTGGAATCTCAGTAAGATGAAAATTTGCCAATAGGTGTTCTCTAGTATATTCCCCGCTTAATAATGCTGATTGAATCTCGGGTAGATTATCTTGTGTGATGGCCTTGAGACAACCATAGAGGTCGTCTTCGAAGGACTTGATCATTTCCGGTCTGAGTGCATGATAATAAGCAACAACCAACGAAAAGGTTTCAAAAAAATCAGTATAGAGAGCAAGAAGTTCCTTATTCGACTTCCCTGAATGGTCTCCTTTTAGTTTCTCAGATAAAAGTCCAAGTTCATGGATAGCCTTCTCAGAATTGGAAAGAAGATTCACTAAAAAAGACTTTTCTCTATAGTTTCTATAACCCACTTCTCTCGCTTTTTCGATATCCTCAATGGAGATGAATCGTTTAGTCCTCTGATTCCTAGAAACATATCTATCAGCAGTATAAGAAAAATTCGTAATCTGCGGAAGAAGTTTTGTATCCGCATAAACACAAATCTCAGCAATTGATAGAGGAAATTCTTCTGTTTCCCAAGCTTCTATATGGGTCATTGCGAGACTTTATCATTCACATAAGAAAGGAGGGAGCAACATCCTTCTTCAACTTTATTAAACAAATCCCTGAATTTAAGCAGGTCAAGGTTTCCATCAGAATAGGTTATAGATAAAAGAGAGCTTTCTAGTTTGCGCCCAGGGATGAATATATCAAAAGGAACAACTTTTTTGGGGTCCTGAACAGTTTGATTTACAGTATCAACGTGTTTTTGGTCCATTGGTACATAGAGGTCACTGCCATCATCAACGAATTGTAATGGATCGCACCCAGGATAAACAAGCCCATGCTCCGCCAGAGCAAGCATCGTAGAAGCTTTGTCAAATTGCGCAAGAAGTGAATAGACACGACTTGCTGCCTTATTTAGCTCCATCTTGTAAATCTCGTCCCGATTGTGCTTTCCAGTCGCTTCGGATTCGTTGGCAAGGACTACGTCAATAAAATCTTGATATTCAGTCATAGCATGAATTCCGTTAGTGGAGGCAGCCCTTAAAACTTTAAGGATAGTACCCATAGGAAAATACGCGGATGATCCCCAGTTACGAAGGTTGTCAACATATAGCCCACTCGATTTTGTCTGTATTGTGTCTTCAAGACCTGATTTTGCCAATCTTGAGTCTAAAATAGCTTGCGCCATTTTACTCCTGCAAGAGTTCGCCGTACAGACAGGCTGTATGGTATATTTGTGGGATTGCATTTTTGAGTTAGAGAGTGATAGTAAGATATTTATATTTATGTTGTCATGAATATGATGACAGATTAGAAAAGTTTATAAGCGAAGCGAAAGTATCAAATAACATGAACGCAGAAGACCTTCAAAGATTGGGTCTCACAGAAAACGAGGCAAAAGTATATCTCGCTTTATTGGAGTTAGGATCAACCAACGCAGGAAAAATCATCAAGAAAACAAAGCTCCACAGGAATATTGTCTATGACAATCTTGAAAAGCTCATCGAAAAAGGGCTTGTCAGCTTTGTAACTGCCAGGAATATTAAGCAATTCGAGGCAACAACCTCCAAAGAACTGAAAGAATACATCGAAAAGCAAAAAAGAGAAATTCTTCATAAAGAGCAGTTGGTAAATCAGATTCTTCCTGAGATAGAAAAAAGGAGGGGGGCAATAGAACGGCAGGAAGCTGCCATCTTCAAAGGCAAGAAAGGGCTAAAAACGCTCCTTGAAGAGATGACAACCACGAAAGATGAAATCCTTGTCTTTGGAACAGGCTGGGGAATGAGAGAAACAATGGGAACGTATTATGAACAATGGCATGTAAAACTCAGGGAGAATAAAATAAAAGCAAGGATTATCCTTCCTAAGAACAGAAAAGGCAGATTCCTTAAGCCATTCAAAGCAAGGTATCTCTCTGAAAGCAATATCATGCCTTCTACAATAGCAGTTTTTGAAGATAGAGTGCTGAACATTGTATGGGGGGAAGAGCCAATAGCGGTATTGATCATCAGCAAAAAAGCCTCAGAATCATATAGAAAATATTTTCAGTTATTGTGGAAGATTGGGAAAAGTTAATCTGAAAGTTTCCCCTCCAGCGCCTTTATCTGCCCAAGGATCTCCTCCATCTCAGGATGGCCCTTCTCAAGAGCTTTCTCATACACAACCTTGCACTTCTTCCACTCTTTCAGTGTTGCATACAGGAGAGCAAGATTTGTGTAAGCCCAGTAATTCCTCGGATTTAGGGAAAGTACCTTCTCAAAATAAGTAATCCCACCCTCATACTTCTTTTCCTTTATGGAAAAAACTCCCAATGTAAACAAAGCCTCCTCAAAATCAGGCTCCATTTCCAGAGCCTTTTCCACATACTGTCTTGCTTCATCAATATCCTTCTTCCGGTCATAGATTCCCAAGCCAAGGTCATAAGCAGCCTTTGCTGTCTGCAATTCATCAAACCTCTTTCGAAGCATCCGAAGATAGCTGTCCCTTTTCTTTTCAATAAATGCGTCTCCTTTCAACTCATGAAAATGATGCATGACTACGGCAGATTCGGCAATCCCCATCCCTTTTTTCTCAAGAGCCGGCCTTGCATCCTCATGGATAGCTCCAACAAATGTGATGTTTTTATTCCTGAAAAGCCTGATGATCTTCGTGGTATAATGGCCTGAGAATTCCTTTTGAGGAAGATTGAGGTGCTGCATTAAGAGGAAAGGAGCATTCGACGCAAGCCGCACAAATCCAAGCCCTTTAGTGTAATTTGTATAAGTTCTTTGTAACAAGTAAAACGCATCAGCAGTATTGGAAGAAATCAGCCTCTTAACCTCTTCGCATCCTTTGGCATCAATGATCTCATCCGCATCAAGGTTAAGGACCCAGTCTCCTGTCGCGTATCCCAAAGCAACATTCTTTGCCTTTGCAAAATCCTCTTCCCAAGGAGTGAAATAAACCTTTGCGCAAAATCCCTTGGCAATCTCGACGGTCCTGTCCGTAGAGCCGGTATCAACAACAACAATCTCATCAACAATATCCTGCACAGCTTGAAAACAAGCAGGAAGAAAGATCTCTTCATCCTTGGTGATAATGCATAAACTCAGCATAAAAAGAGGGAAGGAAATCAGCTATTTAAAGATGAGGGAAGATTAAAACAACATATTTATATAACTGATTGAATACACTACAGATACAATGAAAATAACAGTCGTACTCGAACCCCAGGAAGAAGGAGGCTACACAGTCTATGCTCCATCCCTTCCAGGATGCATATCCCCGGGGAGAGACAAGAGAAGAGGCACTTAAGAACACTAAGGAGGCTATTGAACTGTACCTAGAACCAGATACCAATGAACTGATAGACTTCTCAGGCGAAAAAGTAAAAGTCATAGTATAATGAAGCTTCCGGTTATTTCTGGAAAGGAAGTTATTAAAAGGTTAAGAAAGCAGGGTATATAGCTACGCGACAAAGGGGCTCTCACGTGAGATTAGAGAAATTCGATGGAGAGAAGATGATAAAGATAATCGTTCCATTGCATTCTGAGATGAAAAAAGGAACACTCAACAGGATCATTAAAGATGCTGGATTGAGCCAGGAAGAATTTGCGGAATTAAAATAAGACCCATAAGTTACTCTTTGATTTGAAGCTTAAGATGCCCCTCTGCTGCAATCATACACAAAAACATCCCCCCAGTACGGATCAGTGGCTCTGTAGGATTGACGGCAGTTTTCAACGAGAAAATCCCGTACAATGAGTGAGTTTCCAAAGCCTTCTAACGGCCGCACAACCACAAAACGAACCTTCTCCTCCTTAATCCTATGCAACACATCATTAAAATCAGCCAGTCCTGAAAGGAAGCGCATCGCATTGGTATCTACAAAATCAAAGGCTATAGGAACCTCGGTCTGCAAGGCCAGCAGAGGCACAGTCAGGACATCCCCGAAGATCCTGTCTTGAGGAGAAGCATTGCCCATAACAAAGCCTGTAAGTTCTCTCTCTGAGGTAAAATCAATAAAATCAAAGCTCTGGAGATAGAGTGCTGTTGAAAACGCCGAATACCCAAAAAAAACAAGGGTAATGCCAATAAGGGCAGTCTTATACTTTGGAAACTGGTTCAGAATATCCATCAATCCAACAGCAGCAAGCATTGCCAGGAAAGGCAGCCATAACACAAAATAGAAATGGAATAGCCTTACCCAAAGCAAAAATAT
>Ga0209541_10009336_pt1 | contig 15908 bp, 16 predicted proteins | sample RifCSPlowO2_01_FD_184027 | JGI IMG/M metagenome (GOLD analysis project Ga0209541, IMG submission 184027) | Groundwater microbial communities from Rifle, Colorado - Rifle CSP2_plank lowO2_0.1 (SPAdes) (version 2) | ecosystem: Environmental > Aquatic > Deep subsurface > Groundwater | place...
TCTTGGAAAATATTGACCCGCAAGACCTAGAAGTTATTTCTAGACTATTGCTGGATAAAAAGTTCGCAAAAAACGGAGACCTGCTCAAACGATTAGAAGACGAATCATCTATCGAAACCATATTCAATTACGTTAAAGATAAAGATATTAACGTGGTTGCTTTGCTGATAGAAAAATCTAAAGATAAAGATTTTAAAATCAGGGCTTTAAGGGAAATCTCTGAAATAGTAAACTCCCTGGGTTCTACGGAAAAAAGAGATGCCGAATATCATCTCAACTCAATCCAGGCTAGTTTAGCAGAATATTTTATTTTGTCTGGTAATCATACAGACTTCTTTAATCTAGTCGAAGGCGGGTTAATGAAAGTCGAATCAGCCAATAGTTTTTTGCACAAAATTGAGTCAGATGATGTGTTATATTGGTTAGCCACCAGAACTTCAAATTTGAAGACAATAATAAGAATCTTTAAGTTTACAGCCAACCCAGCAATATTCGTAAAGATAATAGAAACACAAGCAACCGATTTTATAAATCTAGACGAACGGCATAAGCCCAACGTTCTTACAATGGCTGGAAAATATCTCAATGCACTAAACTCTGAGCCTCAGATTTTCGAGGCAGATAGACTTAAAGACCAAAATAAATTTGTAATAGGAGTAACTACAGATAATGAGGGTAAATATTATATCTCATGGAGCAATACTGACTCTCATGGCTATCACAAAGATATTTTTAAATCCCTCCAACGGGAATTTAGAGTAAATATTCATGATGATTTTAGAAGTGGCGGATATATACAGTTAGGTCAAAAAGACGGTAAAGCCGTGGCTATTTTTGATAGTAGCAGTGGGGACTTTGGTAACTACAGCCATAAGGTTATGGAACGATTTAAATCCAAATTACAAGAAGCCCTAGGAAATAGTCTAGGCAAAGAAGTTGAGGTAAAAATAGATATCTCCAGATAAGCACTGCCGACTGTATGTCGGCTTTTCTTTTTAAACTTTGACTAAAAGTCTGTTGCCCAGAATACGAACAGCCAGTTGTTGACCCTCACCTTAGATTTTTGTACAAGACCACCACGACAGAATGTCTGGTCACCAGAGATGGAACGGGGACATTGAGATTTACCATTTTGCAGATAAGTAATTGCCCATCGTTCGTAATTTTATATTATGAAAGATGGGCAGTTCCTTATAAAGAGTCGGGTGACGATTTTAATAAGGGGACATTGTCCCCATAACTTAGGGGAAATTCGCTCTTTTTTGAAAGTTGGACAAACATGGTTTTCCGTGTTGTGCTAATCAGAGTGAATGTGTGAACTTAGTGAACATGTTTTTCGTTAAGGTAGTATTCAAAAACTCTTTCAACTAGCCGAATACAAGTCCGAACATCTCCGCTCCCCCGCAACAACTTTTGCCTTGATAGCTGGATCTCGAGTGAACCTTTATACGCCAAGGTTGCGGTAAAATGACCTTGGGTTGAGTTCTTTGTGCCAGTAACGCCTAATTGACCATAGTAAGATTGACCATAGTAAGAGCTAACTATGCCCGTTTTCGTATAACTTAAAGCAGGGCCATCTCCTTTAGGAAACTCGACTGTCTCTCTATTTGGTGTCCGGTCTTGATATTAGATAAAAAGCACAATAGTACTTAATTTGTTATAATACTTCTAATGAATAATGGTTTATTTAGAGATTTAGCTGTCATTACCTTAAGCATATTTATTGCTATTATATTAGCCAAAACAGGAACTCTTGAAGGTTTAATTACCTCAACTCAAGAAATGAGATTTATCGGCAGTTTTATTGCTGGTATTCTTTTTGTTTCAGTTTTTACCGCCGCTCCAGCGACAGTGGCTCTTGGAGAAATAGCTCAATCAAATTCAGTCATCATGGTAGCTGTTATTGGTGGGATGGGTGCTTTAATAGGCGACCTTATTATTTTTCGTTTTGTAAGGGATAAACTATCAGAAGATTTACTGAATCTTATAAAGACATCCAAATTGGGAAAATTTCGGTCTATTACCGGGATTATGGGTTTAAGATGGGTAGTTCCCATAATTGGTGCTTTAATAATAGCTTCACCATTACCTGACGAAATTGGGGTGGCAATGCTTGGCTTATCAAAAATGAAAAATTCACTATTTATTCCGTTATCATTTGTTTTGAATTCTATCGGGATTTTAGTAATCGGACTTATCTCAAAAGCAGTTTAATCTTTAACAATAACCTCAGTTAGATTATAATAGCTATATGTCCAAAGATATTCCAAATTTTCTACTCCCAAAACCAAGCAGGAGATTTAATCCTTATGCGGATTGGAAAACATATCAAGACAAAGATATCGTGTTTCAGTTTAGCGAACAGGTAGAACGCTGGGAAGTACACCCCGATGGCATTATCACTGATAAAAACGGCTCATTATTTGTTAACGGCGAAGAGGCACAATCCGAGAGAGAGAGAGAGAGAGAGAGAGAGAGAGAGAGAGAGAGAGAGAGAGTAATGTGGCTCGGTCACGCTCGTGGCTTTATATTAAGAGCCGACAATCAGTTTTTAATTAATGGACAGGAATTAGTTTATGAAGGAGAGTGGGACGACTGGCGGAGTCATCCCGAAGGCGTGGTGATAGAGAAAGATGGGAAACTGCTTCTTAACGGCAAAAAGCTACTCTACGATGACGACCGAAACGAATGGGACGGCCATGTTGAAGGCGTCATTATTGAGCTTGATAATCAAATACTTCTAAACGGTGAGCTACTGCTCTATGAAGGAGACTTTGACACTTGGCTTTCTCATCCAAGAGGAGTGGTGGTCCAAAAAGATGATTTGCTAATTCTGAATAATCAAAAGGTAATTTATGAAGGCGAGATAGGAGAATGGGCCTCACATCCAAATGGGATTATTATGAGAAAGGACAATCTCTGGGTGTTTTACAGTATTTAACGTGACATAGAATGAACTTTGAACGGTCGTTCAAAGTTCTCGCCTGCACACCCCGGGGGTACGCCCCGGGTTACCCTAAATTGCCCCGGGGTTGAGTTCTTAAGCCCAGAATCGCATGTTTCTACCAATGTGCCGATAATGCCAAACAGAACCACGAGTCTGACGATTTCAGTTCTTCTAAAATTATCCTGATTGTGCTATCGTAAGTTTGTTCTAAGAAATATCTCCAATGAAACAGAAGTTTCCAAAAGACTTTATTAATAAGATCATGTGTGGCAGTGCCGTGGATGTGATGAAAAAAATACCAGATAATTCAGTGGATCTTGTTATTACTTCACCGCCATATAATCTAAAAAATTCTACCGGCAATGGTATGAAAGATGGCCGGGGTGGTAAATGGGCAAATGCTGCATTGCAAAAAGGATACACTCATCATGATGACTGCATGCCTCATGGAGAATATGTAAAATGGCAAAGAGATTGTTTAACTGAAATGATTAGGATTATTACCGATGATGGTGCTATTTTTTATAATCATAAATGGCGAGTTCAGGATGGAAAATTACAAGATAGACAAGATATCATAAATGGATTTCCAGTTCGACAAATAATAATCTGGAGAAGGAAGGGCGGATTGAACTTTAACCCTGGTTATTTTTTGCCTACCTACGAAGTAATCTACTTAATTGCTAAACCGAAGTTTTCATTAGCTTCAAAAGCTAATGCCCATGGTGATGTTTGGGAATTTACTCAAGAAATGAACAACAAACATCCTGCAGCATTCCCCGTCAGTCTAATTGATCGCATCGTTTCTTCAACAAATGCAAAAATTATCCTCGATCCTTTTATGGGATCGGGTACGACTGCGATTTCTGCCATCAACCTTAAGCGCAACTATATCGGCATCGATATTTCTCCCGAATACTGCAAAATGGCAGAAAATAGAATCAAAGAACATAAAGCACAATCTAAACTTTTTTAATCATGAAAAAAGAACCTGTTATTTATACAAAGCCAGTTTTAATAGCCAAACTAAAGGAGATCCATGAAAAAGGCTGGATTCCTAATGCTCGTCATGGCAATGCTGGCGGTGTAGGCAATACCCTAGAAGATCTGCTCGGAATAAAAGAAAATAATTTACCCATACCCAATGCTTCTGAATGGGAACTTAAAACTCAGCGCCTTAATTCATCGTCTCTAACAACATTGTTTCATATGGAGCCATCGCCTCGAGCTGTTGGATTTGTTGCTGATGTTCTTCTGCCTAAATACGGCTGGCCCCATCAAGAAGCTAGGAAGAAATATCCAGCAAAAGAGGTTAGCTTTCGAATGACCATAAGTACCCGATCTAGAAGCGACCGTGGATTTACTGTCGTTGTAGATCGTAAAGAAGAGAAAGTCTTAATATTGTTTGATCCTAAAAACGCAGATAAACGTCATGGAAAATGGCTTGCGTCAGTAAAGAAAAGAGTCGGTCTTGGTGAGCTTAACCCACAGCCTTACTGGGGCTTTAAGGATTTAGAAAATAAAGCTGGGACCAAATTATTAAACTCCTTTTATGTCCAAGCTGAAGTACAGAAAAAAGGAAAGAAAGAGTTTTATCACTATACAAAAGTGATGATGCTCCAAAAGTTCAGTTTCTCCAATTTCTTAAGAGAACTTGAGGGCGGAAACATCTTAATTGATTTCGATGCTCGTAGCGGCCATAACCACGGCACAAAGTTTAGAATTAGACAGGATTGCTTACCGCTACTTTACGAGAAGGCTACGGTAATTATATAAGTTAGAGATATAACTTGTTATCCTTCGGAGCCTGCTTCTCCGGCTGTCTATCATTAGAACTATCATTGTCCTTAGACTTAGGTTCGAGTCCGGCCGATAACCACCTACTGGTGATCTTCTCACTTTTTTGAATAACATCAATAGCTCCAGTAGCCATGGTGGGGGTATTTTTTTATCTGAACTTTCGTTATTATAAAAATTAGGCATGTATGTCATCAATGAATTTTACCTCACCATTAATTTTATTATACCATTCATTCAATTTTGGCGCATCTAAGCTTCTCTCTAAGTCTTCTACTACTAAGCCGATTCCTTTAAGATCGTGCCTAAAGATGGCATATCCGTGGGACGGATACTGGCTAACCAGCTTGTTCGCAATCTGATGAGCTTTAACTACATTGCCCTTAAACATGCCGTCTGAAAGCAGGTCTCTTCCGTAAATTATACCTATTCTTAAATCTCTGTAGGCTTTTTGGAGTAGGACGGGATCAATCTTTGAAATTAAAGGCTGCATCAATTTAACCGCAGAACGTCAGGCTGTCTCCAGTACAACTTTTTTAGACATGACCTCGAATGACGAATCTGGCTCACGCATATTGTTATAAAAAAGTTCGGCATGCTGGGAGACAAGAGATGCTAAATTAGATACCGACTGTGTAACATCCAAAGTCGAGATATGTTCCCCAGACTTGCTATGTTCTATAGGTTTTGGGCCCCAAATTGCCTTCTGGCGAAATTAAGATTTTATTTATACCAAGCAACATTAATGTGGCGGCACTATATGCATAATCAGGCACAACGCCAATAATTGTTTTGAACTTAGTTCTAAGATGCTTTACGATCCGAACGGCAGAATAAGCGTCTCCTCCAAATGATTTAACCACCAGGTAAAGTTGGTCATTCATTGAGCCCAGATTCAATGCTTTTAGACGTTGGAAGGTAGCCGGTTCAGTACTTTCTCCTGGATGGAAATACAAAGCTGGCGTCGGTTTCGACTGTTTAGGAGCCGGTAAAACGGGGGCTGGGGTTTTAATTTTATCGGTTTTATTTGATAGTTTATTTGCCATAGAAGTATTGGCAATATTCTATTCTTCTTTATAAATATGTCAAACAAATGAACTTTAGTTATGGCTTACCAATTCCTCACAAATCCAAACGGCTGATAGCCGGTCATCTGCTGAATTGATACTCCGACATCGTACAACCCCGCAACAAAGTTGACATATATTAGAAGCCGTGCTATCATAAGGCACGGTTTTTAGTTCGTTGAAAAAGGAGGCTCTAGTGAAAAAGAAGCTTTTCTTGGGTATTGTACTGCTTGGATTTGTATATATCGCCTGGGCCTTGTTACTAAAGTTGCTGCCAGTAATTTTAGTCGCTTTAGGCTGCTATTGTGGCTATAGGGCCATAAATGCTGTTAACAAAAGTAGTTTCCGTTCTGGGTTTAAGAATCTGTTTCTGGCATATTTATTTATTATTCCAGGTGCAATCACGAATGGAACATTAATTGTTCATTGGGAGAATTTTCCTAAAATTTTTCCGCTAATTTTAAAATAGATAATTTTTATGTGCAACCGCCGACTTAGTCGGCTTTTTCTTTATCCAAATAATACCCAAAAACTTTCTCAACTAATCGCTTACAAGAAGTTCCAACGATTGATTGTCCCCGCAACAAACAACGATTGACACCTAACTAAATCCGTGCTATCATCTTGGTACGGTTTAGTTCGTTAAATCAGGAAAAGGAGAACGGAATGACAAAACATTTCAAGGAAGTTTGTCGCAAGTGTCGGACGGTCGTCAGTCAGTGTCGCTGTCCCGACCCTAACAAGAAGGTAACTTATGTGATTTGTGAAGATTGTCTGAAGAAGATCGGTGATGGTGTTCAGCCAAATCCAGCAAGCGATGTCGACGAGTCAAGGATCTGACTCGTCGACTCAATGGCATTCTACAGGATCCCCAGCCTGGCCACTTCACATGGCACGAAGCTGTTGGCAACCTGATGCGAGAGCTTCGCGATGAACTTGATTTCGTTCTGGCTTATCCGCAAGCCGAAGAAGAGCGTCAGAAGCAAAGTCGCAATGTTTGCCGTAACCCAATTCTCTAACCTGCTCGTAAGAGCTTGCACATTACGTGCCCCGCCTATGGCGGGGCTTTTTATTTTTTATATTTGACAATGATCCCAGAAAAATTATTCTAAGAGAAGAACTTTCAAAATTAAGGAGGAACAAAATTGGTTAAGGCCGATATAGGGATTATCGGGGCGGGCGTGGTCGGTTGTGCTATCGCCAGACATCTAGCCATGACTTATAACTTCCGAGGAAGTCCAGGTATAGCAGTTCTTGAAAAACATAATTCAGTCTGTATGGAAACAAGCCGTTTTAACAGCGGGGTCAATCATTCCGGATTTCATCAAGAACCCGGTTCGCTAAAGGCCAAACTAGCTCTTCATGGAAGTGATTTGATGAAGAAATATGTTGAGAAAAACTTGTCTGCCGATAAGCTTCTAAATTGTGGGATGCTGATCGCTATTTCTAAACAAGAAATATTAAAAAATATGATCCATGATGTTCCGGCTCTTATCCATATGTTAAGAAGGGGAGCTAGGCAGGGTATTGGTTTTAAATTTGTCGGCTCCGACAGGATTAAGGATATTGAACCTAACATTAGGGCCTTGGGAGGTATATTCATCCCGCAGGTTTCAGTAATTGATCCGATAGCCGTAACGGAATCTTTCTCAAGAGTTGCCATGTTGGACGGAGTGCAATTTTTCTTTGACAGTGCGGTTAAGAATATTACCGTAAAAAAAGAGGGATATTTTGTGTCCACGGATAATGGAGAATTCCATTTTAAATGTCTTATAAATTCTGCCGGTCTGTATGCTGATGACATAGCTTGTATGGCTGGCGTTAATAAATATAAAGTTTATCCTTGGCGGGGTGAATATTATGAGCTAGTCGGCTTGCCCAAAGATTATGTCCGGACATTAGTTTACCCGGCTGTGTCTAAGAACTCGCCAGGAAAGGGAATTCACTTCAGACCGCTGATGAACGGCAAGGTTCTTATCGGGCCAACTGCTAAGCTTGTAGACTCAAAGGATAATTACGACAAAGATCGTCTGTCAAAGGAAGTCTTTCTCAAAGGCGCTCAGAAGTTTTTTCCATATATTAAAGAGGAGAATCTCATTCCGTCTTATGCTGGTATAAGGCCAAAATTAAGCAGGGATGGCTTAGAGGAGGATTTTATTATCAGCCTTGATCGTAATCAGCCTCCGCTGATAAATCTGATTGCAATTGAATCTCCCGGCCTAAGCTCGTCTATGGCTATTGCCGAATATGTCAGTGACTTGCTGTCTAGGTTTATAGTTAAAAAAAAGATTACTTAGGTAATCTTTTTTTGTTAGGACTTACACGCTTAAACTACGAATCTCTTATATTGCAAAAACTGTTTTATGAGAGTAGTCTAGTTTCCAGAACTTTGATAAGGAGAATCACTATGAGATTGTCTGATTATGGAATAAGTTCAGCGAGAGGATTCCTACCAAATGAAGATCCATTAGATGTACTTCCGAGAGAATTTTCCTTTTTAGATGAGTTTGGAAGAAATTTACCGGAATTAATAGCTCAAGACAGGGTAAACCAGGAAGCTTCTAACCTTCCGATACCTGATTTTTACTCAATTATCGGTTTGGATGGGCCCCAGCTTAGGCTTGCTCATCTAAGATATGATTTTATTCAGAGTGCCTGTGTCCATACTCAGAAAGAAAAACCGCAGATAATTTGCAGAAATATAGCTAAGCCGGTTTGGCTTATCTCTAAAATACTATTTAAGCCGCCGATACTTTCCTACGACTCTTATACTCTTAATAATTGGAAGAGAAAAGACAAGGATGGGCCAATAAAGGTTGATAATCTGGAACTTATCCAGACTTTTATTGAAGATTCCGATCAGTCATGGTTTATTTTGATTCACGTTGATATAGAAGCCGAAGCGGCTCTGGCTATCAGAAGTTTGCGTGAGGCGGTTTTAGCGGTTGAAAGAGATGATACTATATCTCTCGGTCATGCACTTTTAAATATAGACAGATCTCTTGATAATATAGTTACTACAATGAGGAGAATGCCCGAAGGTACTTCGCCTGAAACTTATTACAGAATAAGACCATGGATTATGTCTTTTGATGATGTCATTTATGAAGGTGTTGATGAATTTAGTGATAAGCCGCAATCACTTCGAGGACAAACCGGAGCTCAGTCATCTATATTTCAGGCAATTGAAGCCGGACTTCAAACGCCGTCTTTAGAGGATAACCATCTCTCAAGGCATCTCAAGGATATGCGAAATTATATGCTTGCCGGTCATCGTCGGTTTATATTAGACCTAGAAGAAACATCCGGGGTTAGGGATCACATTGTTAGTACTGAATCCAGTCTGGATGAGTTATACGACAGTAATATGTATAAAATATTATTATTTCTTGCAATACATTTGGGTTATGCATTTTTCTATATTCACAAGAAAACGTCCAATCCCAAAGGTACGGGTGGGACTCCCGACTTCATGGACTATCTGGAGGGTCGTATAAAAGAAAGATGGGTGAAAGCCTTTATAAAACCAAGATCAGAGGATGATTTTAAATCCTTCATGATTAAAGCTAGAAAAATTGTCAAAGAACTTGTCGCGGGTTGACCCTAAATCAATGTAAATCCCTAGCGTGTTGCCGGGGATTTTTGTTGAAACGGGATGGGAATGTGCTAGAATCTTTAAAGTTCCTATAAGATAGGAGGTGGTCATTGGATAAAAAACTCACAGGAGTTTTGACCGGAATTTTTATTAGTTCTAGCTCAAGTAGCCTCGTTACTAAAAGAAAAGAAATTGTAAGAGTTTTAGATAACGGCTTGGAGGGGGATAAGCACGCAGGTTGGTTCAGGGGAGCTGATGCCAGAGTCAAGCACTATACTAAGGGCACAAAAATTTGGAATAGCAGGCAAATTTCCATTGTTTCAGAAGAAGAACTTAAAGAGGTTGCGGAAGCAATGAAAATTCCACAAGTTAAGCCTGAATGGCTTGGGGTCAACATTTGTCTTAAGGGTATCCCAAGGTTATCTCTTCTTCCGCCAAGAACAAAAATTTTCATCCCTGATTATTATGGCGGAGAAGACGTGGGACTGTTTGTTACTGCTCTTAATAAACCATGTACTCATCCAGGAGCAGTGATTCAGGATAATTATCCAGATGTTAATGGACTTGAGTGTCGGTTCCCGAAAGCTGCCCACAATAAGAGAGGAGTAGTGGCAGTAGTAGAAAGAGGCGGACGTATTAAGGAGGGATCCACAGTTAGTATTTGGATTCCGGATCAGAGTGTCTATGAATAGCCCTGAATTTATGCAAGGGCTTTTTATTTGAAAAAATATGACTTTTCGGTTAGAATTATTAAAATCAGTCAAATATTGTCGGTGTAGCTCAGTGGTAGAGCACTTCCCTCATAAAGAAGTTGTCGCAGGTTCGATCCCTGCCACCGACACACTACTTCGCTAAAGCTTCGAAGTGCACAGCAAAAATTAAAAGCACCTTTAGGTGCTTTTATGGTGATTTAATATCAAAATGTTTTAGGAGTTCCAGCCAGACAAGATTCATCTGTTCGTAATTAAATGCCGTCTCGGGAGTATTAACTCCGACAGCAGATTGCTTGTTGGCGATCATTCTGGCAATGATAGCAGTTGGGAATCCGGTCGTACGCTCCATAGCAGTCAATCCGGTTCTAGCATCAAATAGGTCTAGTATAGAGTAGGATCTAACAGAAATATCACTTTTAAACCATTCTCTGGTTGCTTGTACTTTCATCCATACGAGGTCAGGATTTTCTTTTGTGACAGGAGTATTAATATATGGTTCAAGTCTATTTTTAAACTTAGAACGAGGTATGCTTTTTACGAAGTCTACGAACCCTGGCCAACGAACTGTTTTTTCATAAAAATTACTTACTCCCATATCTTTAAATGTCCAGGGTGCGATGGAGGCCCCAGCAGTGATAAAAGCTTCAACTCGGCCGGAGAATTTTTTTGAAAACTTTACTAACTCAGGAATGGTAAATTCTTCTCTCTGAGACATAGGATCCACTTCGAATATTCTCTTAGAAAGTAAAACGGGTGATTTATCGTAGCATATGCTTGCCAGGCCATCATAGTTAAAAACTCTCTGGTAATAAACTGGTGCTAGCGGTTTTTGAGGCATGCCCCCGACATATATAGTTATCGTATCAACATTTCTTAGCTCAAGTAAGAGTTTTTTAGCAAACAGAACTCCCATGCCCGGCATTAGCCCGCAGTCAGGGATTACGGATACTTTATTCTCTTTGGCTAGCTTATTCAGTTTATTAATCTGTCGCCAAGTTATATCAACTACTCCGCCCAGGTCGCAGAAATTAACTCCCTGCTCAATGGCTTTTTTAGCTAATTCAAAGTTGTATTTTGCCGGCAAAGCACTGATTACAACACCAAATTGCTTAAACAAAGATGGGACATTTAATTTAGTCAGATCCGAAACTATATATTCACATTTATCATTTAAAATTCGTCCGAGTTTAAGAACCGATTTATCTTTGTCCATAATAGCTACTCGTTCAGTATCTTTCTGGTGGGCCAAATTTAGAGCAATCGCTTTACCGACGCCGCTTCCCAAGACTAAATAAGACTTCATATTATCTCCCCGAGTCTATTAAAGATCTGCTGGCATCTTAGCACAAAACAAATAAAATAAAATGATTGTTTAAATCTGACGATTCAGATATAATGAAGTTAATTATGGAGACCGCTCTAAAACATAGTTTCTATACTTTAGACTCGGGACTGCGATTGGTAGTTGTGCCTATGCCGGCAACAAAAACGGCTACGGCTTTTGTCTTGGTTGGAACCGGCTCCAAATATGAAGCAAAAAATATAAATGGCATTTCTCATTTTCTTGAGCATATGATGTTCAAGGGAACGGAAAAGCGTCCCGGGACGATGGATATCGCCAGGGAGCTTGATTCGCTTGGTGCCGAGTACAATGCTTTTACCGGCAAAGAATATACCGGTTACTATGCCAAAGCTAGCGCTGAAAAGCTGGATATAACGATGGACGTCGTTTTTGATATTTTTCTTAATTCAAAATTGTCAGAAGAAGAGATTGCCATTGAAAAGGGAGTTATAGTTGAGGAAATAAATATGTATCAGGATTTGCCCCAGCGTCATGTTGGAGATCTGTTTGAACAGCTTATATATGGTGATCAGCCGGCCGGATGGAAAATTGCAGGAGAGAAAGAAATTGTCACAGAACTTAAGCGAGATCAATTTGTAAATTATTTTAACTCTCATTATGTGGCTGAAAATACGATTGTTGCCATTGCCGGTAATGTTGATGCCGAAGAAGTTAAAAACAAGGTTGAGAAATATTTTAAAAATATCCGCCATGGCAAGTTATTAGGTAAGCCAGCCGTTACAGAAAAACATGACGGACCAAGACAATTAATAAATTATAAAAAAACTGATCAAACCCATTTTATTCTTGGATTTCGAGCCTTCAACATGTTTGACGACAAGAGGTACGCTCTAAGCGTGCTGGCTAAAGTTCTTGGCGGTGGGATGAGCTCAAGATTGTTTCATGAAGTCAGGGAAAGAAGGGGACTGGCTTACTATGTCAAATCTGAGGTTAATCCTTATACTGACAGCGGTTATCTATCTATCAGCGCCGGCGTGAACAATGAAAAAGCCCTGGACGCAATTAAAGTTATTCTTGATGAAGTTAATAAAATAAAAGCTGACGGAGTTACGGCGGCGGAACTTCAGCAAGCTAAAGATAACGCTGAAGGCTCTATGGCTTTGGGTCTTGAGCATTCTGACGGGGTGGCTATGAGCTATGCTGACTCAGTCTTATTCTATAGCAAGGTTTTGACCCCGGAGGAAGAACTCGCTAAACTAAAGGAAGTAACTCTTGAGGATATTAGTAAGGTTGCCCAGGAGGTGTTTGATAATAAAGGATTGAGCTTGGCATTAATCGGCCCATTTGAAAACGAGGAATCCTTTAAAAAAATCCTAAGACTATAACCATGGACGGAAGCCACCACATACATATATCTACAGCCACTATCCTAAAGGGCATACTTTGGATACTCTTTTTCGTTTTTCTATACGTATTAAAGGATGTAATAATTATATTTCTTTTTGCGATTATAATAGCTTCAGCCATAGCCCCTTTTGCAAATTGGCTTGATTCAAGAGGCTTCCCGCGTTTATTCGGAGTACTTGGCTTGTATCTATTGATGCTGGGATCAATCGTCCTGGTTTTATCTCTAATTGTGCCATATATCGCCGACGAAGTTTCTCAACTATCCACCACCCTGCCTAATGTAGTTCAAAGACTCTCAACTTCTCTTGAGAATGTTCAACAAGAGTCGCCTCAGTATTTTGATTTTGTCAGTGAGATACAAAATATCCTTGATACTTTCTCTGTTTATCTTCAGCAATCTTCGCAGTCAGTTATCAGTCTTATAGTCGGTGTTTTCGGAGGAGTTCTGTCTTTTATCGCCGTTATTATAATATCTTTTTATCTGGCGGTAATGAAGAGGGGGGTAGAGAGTTTTATAGAATCAGTTGTGCCGGCTCGTCAGGAAGCATATGTCATGGATTTATGGAAAAGATCTGAAGCAAAAGTCGGCCGCTGGATTCAGGGCCAATTACTTCTGGCTCTTATCGTCGGCCTGACAGTATATATAGGCCTTTCTCTGATGGGTATTAAATTTGCTTTGGTTCTCGGTATTCTGGCTATGGCTTTTGAAATAGTGCCGATAGTTGGTCCGGTGTTAGCGGCTATTCCAGCAGTATTCTTTGCTTTTCTACAGGATCCAGGTTTAGGCTTATGGGTCATATTATTTTATGTTTTGGTCCAACAGTTAGAGAATCATCTGTTAGTTCCGGTTGTACTTGGTAAAACAACGGGTCTTAATCCGGTCGTGGTCATTATGGCCTTGTTAATCGGCAATCAGGTTGCCGGAATTTCAGGAATGGTATTATCAGTACCGATCGCTACCGTGATCGTAGAGATACTGGAAGATTTGGCTAAACAAAAGGAAGAGATTAAGCATAATGGCAACGCGCCGATGGCGCAATAACCAATAACCAATTTCCAATTTCCAATGAATTCTCAATAATTCAATGTTCCAAAGGTTGAAGCATTAATGAATTGATATATTCAATGAAAATTGAAAATTAAGATGTTATACATCATAGCTACTCCTATTGGAAACCTTGAGGACATTACTTTAAGGGCAATCAGCGTACTCAGGTCCGCTGATTTTATTTTGGCTGAAGATACGAGGGTGGCAAAAGTATTGCTTGATAAATATAATATACAAAAACCGATGATCAGCTATCACCAGCACAGTAAGATCCAAAAGATAGAGCAGATAATTGATATGCTTAAAGAGGGAAAGACTTTGGCTCTTGTCTCTGATGCCGGTACGCCCGGCATTAATGATCCGGGGAGCTACCTTGTTATGAAAGCCCTAGAAGCAATTCCAGATTTGAAGGTCGTTCCTATCCCGGGGCCGAATGCGGCAATGTCAGCCTTAAGCGTGAGCGGATTTCCATCAGATAAATTTGTTTTTCTGGGATTTCCGCCCCACAAGAAAGGCCGGCAGACATTTTTTAAAAAAATTGGAGAGATGGAAGAGACAGTTGTCTTTTACGAATCGAAGCATAGAATAGCGAAGGCGCTCCAGGAGCTAAAGGAAATATCACAAATAGGGGATCGACCCATGCTTGTTGCCCGTGAGATTACTAAGCAATTTGAAACAATATATCGGGGCACAGTTGACCAAATAATGTTAAAATTAAATAGTCACAAAAATAACTTATTAGGCGAGTTTGTGGTGGTGATTGGACCAAAAAGATAATATGACAAAAGAATTACCAGTAATTGAAGAGAGGGAAGGGCAAGTTATCGTAAATCCAGAGATAGATCGGCTTGAAAAGCCGATGGAGGTTATATTGGAAAAGATATTACCAGATATTGAAAATGGCCGATATGATCTGATAATAGGGATAGATGCTTCCGGTAGGTTGCCTACTCTTGCTACTAACAAATTTATTAAATATATATATCAGGAAAAAGGCTATGAGCTACCCAAAACTATTTTTATGGCAGGAGCTGGCATGGGCTGGATGGGGCTAGAAGACAATCAGATCTCCAGCGCATTATTATTAAAGAAAGAAAAGATCAGAGAATATCTTGAACGTTTTAATTCAAAAAAGGCTCTTATCGTTGAGGACACAATTGTTAAGGGCTCGTCTATTAAATTTTTGTGTGAGATTCTAGCGGAAAGAAAAATTCCTTTTGATGTTATCTCAGTTAGTGGACTGAAGGATAAAGAGGGCCTAGGTGAGAAGGCAAGAGTTTTAGGTGCAGAAAGAATAATTACTGGAACGAAAGAAGGTATAGGTATATATGGTAGTCACCATCTTGGTGGTGTAATAAAAAACGAAGACGATCTTTTCTCTCGGCCTGCCAAGTATTATAGCGAGGGCATAGAAGATGAGATAAAAACACAGGAGACTATCAACCAGGCCAGGAAAGATGTAGATATTGTTGTTAGCCAATTAGTTGATTGGTATAAATCAAAAGAAAGTGAAAAATAAAAAATGATAATCTCTGCTCCTGAAAATATATCAGATTTTTTAAAATCACGAGACTCATTCCTAATTGTAAAAGATAAAAAAACAGAGTTTTATGTACTGGATGAAGATCCCAGGCATATTGGTTTTAAGGATAGCCTAAAGTCAATGACTATTTCTGCAAAAGGAATCTCCGATCTTGGCAATTATTATAATCAAATGGGCCTTCTGCAGGCATATTATAGATTTATAGGAACGCAATCTATCGAGGATGGAATATTCTTGCTTCATGGTTCGGCGGCGGTATGTAGCAATGGCAGGAATGTTTTATTCGGTGACAGCGGACGCTCAATAGGGAAGACAATCTCTTCAATGGAGTTGTCTCGTCTAAGCAGTAAGTACATTGCTGACGAGTTTGTTTTTATTGACATTAATTTTTTTGAGATTTTTTCAGATGACAATATTCCGATACATGCCCGACAAAAAACAGTGGACCATTTTGCCAAAGAACACGGTATGGTTATAACCAATGAGTT
>Ga0209541_10009337_pt1 | contig 15907 bp, 18 predicted proteins | sample RifCSPlowO2_01_FD_184027 | JGI IMG/M metagenome (GOLD analysis project Ga0209541, IMG submission 184027) | Groundwater microbial communities from Rifle, Colorado - Rifle CSP2_plank lowO2_0.1 (SPAdes) (version 2) | ecosystem: Environmental > Aquatic > Deep subsurface > Groundwater | place...
TGATCCTAGCTTTATGCCTGCAAAGAAGAGTTTTGTGCGGGTTGTTGGTGCTGTAGGTCTTGAAAGCAGTGTGAAAAAAGTTCCTGCTAGTAACAACGCAAGGTTTGCTAAAAGCCCTGAAAAAAAGGCAGCGCAAGATAAACTGGCTGAAAAAGGAATCATTGACCCTCATTTCAAACCGACCGGTGATGTTCAAAAATAAACATTTTTTCTTTATTTCAAATGTTGGGTTTAACTAGAGAATTCCCCACAGCTTGTTGTGGGGTAAAGAACTTATAGTTCTCTAGTATTTTTTTTCTTGTATGGTTTCGAAAGCTACGCATAGCGCGTACGATATTCATTATCATCTTGTGGTTGTGATGAAGTATCGTCGTAAGATACTCATCAAGCAAGAGTATGTTGAGTATCTTTGTAAGTTGGTCAAGGAGATTGGTGAGCGGTACGAGTTTGATATTGAAGAGTTAGGTAGTGATGGAGATCACGTGCATATCTTGGTATCAGCACCACCAAGATATGCACCATCGCGAGTCATGCAGGTGATCAAGAGCATTACTGGGCGAATGATGTTCAAGCAGTTCCCTGAAATCAAAGAGCAATTGTGGGGTGGGGAATTGTGGAGCGATGGTGGCTTTGTAGGAACAGTAGGCCAGACAATGGGCCTTGAGAATATGAAAAGATACATCCAACGTCAAGGTAACAAAGATAAGAATTATGATCTTCGCAAGTTTCTAACGTGATACCCCGCAGCTTGCTGCGGTTTGCAGTATCCAACTTTGAAATTAGAAAATACCGGTCGACCGCAGTCGAGAAAACTCGCGTAATACCCCATCAGCTTGCTGTGGGGATAGCGAGTTTTCAGGCATTTTCTTTATTTCAAGATTTTTTAGCTACTTAATATGGCTTTTAGAATAAACTTGAGCAGGCTCTGCGTACCAAGCTGTTACGATAACACCTATCGCTCCGGCTCCTGCAGCCATACACCCTGCGATAAAACCAATATCTCCTGTGGACTTAATAAAGTCGGCCGCCGCGTATGCATGGTCATAAGGATATTCTCCAAAAGATTTAGCCGTCAGTCCTGTGGTGAGAAGAGCAATCCCTCCAACATGTAGTGTCCTATACACCTCAGTGAGCTTTTGAACCACATATTCAGACATGCACTTTCCAGTTCTTTATCTATAATATAAACCCTTTGACCAATTTCGCAATTATTATAAGCAGCACGCTTGCGTTTACCACCATGCACTTAAGCCGCGATGCCTTGAAACAACTCATACTGGATAAACAACTCGTTACAGGATATGTTGATCTTGATGGGCAACTCACTGCGAACGGAATTGACGTACGGCTTGCGGCAGTGATTGAAATTATTGAGGGTGGCAAACTTGCGGTTGATAAGAAAAACAACAAGCCGCCCAAATTAGGACGAGCATGGGTCTTGAAAGGATACGAAGATCGGCTTTTAGAATACAAAATTGGCAACATCCAAATTGTTGAACACGGCAGCGTTATGCTTGAAGCAGGAAAACCTTACTTTGTGATAACTTGTGAGCAAGTCAACACACCTGATGACCACATGTTTCATATTCATGCGCGAACTTCACTGTTTAGATTCACCCAATCAACGCTGCTTTGTACTGTTGGAGAAGCTGGCTATCGCGGATTCCTGACTTTTGTTCTTGTTCCTTTTTTGAAAAGCGAGATTGAACTAGGAATGCGGTTTGCACAGTTTACTTTTACTGAGCTGAAAGGGAAAGCGCAATACGACGCGCAAAAACAAGCGAACTATCAAGGCGGGAAACTGTTCTAACTAAGTATTACAATCGTACAATAGATTCTTATGTTTCTTTTTACTGTTTCATTTTATGAAAGCAGTCCAAGTCACTGTATTTTTCTTGGTTCTTTTGGTTGCGGTTGTTGCAGTTACGTTGTTAGTCAAAGAATTTGCAGTAACAGGAATGTTTCAGGCGGGAACCCGTACAATTATTGACCCACTTTTCAAGTCACCACAAGGACAAATCACGCTCGTTAATCCAGCAGGAAACGTCATTATTGTAGACTCTCAGGCAGTTAAAATAAAGCGTGCAACAAACACCATAATTGATCCACTATTCGTTCCTGCGCAAACAGCAATCCGTCGCAAATCCTTTTCGGCAATTATTGACCCACTGTTCATCCCTCGAGCAGGCCAAATCGCCATCATTAACGACCGCGGACAAGTCTTTTTTCAGGCTCAAGAAAACATCTTGGTTAATGAGCATTAATAAACATCAAAAAAACAAAAAAGAAAATAAAGTTTTTTAATTTTGCACAATTACAACAGGAATCGGAATATCTCCGTTTCCCGAGATTTGCATTCTTTCGTACGTTCCTTCAAAGGTACCCATATTGTGAAGTTCTTCTGTGACACGGGATTGGTCTCCACTTGCTTTGTTAACACCTGCTGCGATGAGCTCTATTGTTCCGTATCCAAGCGGATGCAACGCCTGTGCGTCTTTTCCATACTTTGTTTTGAACTTCTGAGCAAAATCACTCCATTTGTCAAGGTAGGTATAAGGAAAATCAGTGTGATAGACACCTTTCGATTCAGGAAGGTCTTTTGTATTGCTGATTACAAAACCGATGTTTGCAAAGACCGGTCCTGTGAATCCTGATTCTTTAACCTGTTTTATTCCTGCATTGAATGCAGGGCCCACACCTACTACAATAATTGCTTCATTATCTGCGAGTTTTGCAACTTCTGTGCGGGTATCGGTCGCTTTCAAATCGTACGCTTCAGCTTCGCTTTCGGGGAACTGGACTTTTAGCAAACGGTTAAACTCATTGCCGTAGTCCTCATTGCTGTAGAGCAATCCAACCTTTTTCATACTGAGTTCTTTAAGCTTGTTTACTATGATGTTGACTTCAACATTAGCGGTCTGCGAGTGACGGAACAGATTCTGGCTTCCATCAGTCATCTGCGGATGCGCTACATCACCGAACAGAACAATATTATATTCAGCCGCGAGAGGCTTTAACGCAAGACCGTGCGTGCTCATAGTTGTCGCGAATAACTTGATGTCATCGACCTCAACAAGCTTTTTCATCGCAGTCACCGCGTTCTTAGAATCAGAACCAGTATCTTCTACAACGAGCTCGATGTCATGGCCTTTGGCATTCAGATCAGCAACCGCAAGCTCCGCACCTTGAAGGTAGAGCTCACCTAATTGAGCACCAGGGCCGGTTAATGGAAGTATAAGACCAATTTTTGTCGAATGCTCCACAGGAGCACACGCAATTAAAACCAAAAGAAAAAGAAAGAAATATTTCATCTAGCTGACCTCGTACGCTACAAACTTTCCATCTTTGACCTGGAAGTAATCATAGGACTTCTCGACTTCGCCGTTCTTGTCAAACGTGAAGCTTCCGGACGCTCCCTTGTATTCTCCCATGGTGTACAGATAATCTTTCATCGCAGTCGAAGTGCAGTCAGTGTTTGCACAGGCTTTTGCAAGGATGTTTACTACATCATACATTTCAGGGGTATAGATGCTGTATTCCTTTCCGTACTTCGCCTTGAACTTTTCAGCAAAGCTGTCTAGTTCAGGTGTCTTGGGGACTGCGGGCGCAGTTAGGATAAGTCCTTCCGCTGCTTCTTTTGCTCCTGCGACCAGTGCATCATCCTTTGCTCCATCGCCACTCAAGACAGGCACTTTTAGACCTGCCTCGGCAAGTTGTTTGAGCGCAATTATTCCCTCTGCAGGAAGCGTAACAAGATAAATTACATCAGGTTTAAAGGAACTAAGTTTGGTTATCTGTGTTTTCATATCAGTCGCACCAGTTTCAAACGCCTCACTTTGTGTGTTCAAGCCAGACTTTTGTACGTTCTCAAGGAAAGCATTTTTCAAGCCTACACCATAGTCATTATTGATATAAAGCACTCCAACTTTCTTAGCACCAAGCTTCTCAACAAGCTTTGCTCCTTCAGCACCTTGATTTGAATCAGGAGGGACAACACGGAAGATGTAATCCCCCGCATCCTTGATTTTTGGATTGGTTGCTCCTGGCGCAATAGCAAGAACTTTATTCTGTTCCAATATGGGCGCTGCAGCAAGAACAGTACCTGAGCAAAATGGACCGGCTATTGCGGTAACCTTGTCAACCTCAGTATATTTTTGCATAAGCGTTGTCGTGGTCTTAGGATCGCACGCGTCATCTCCAATAAGAAGCGTCATCTTTCTTCCTGTCAGAATATCATTTGCGTTGATTTCTTCAACGGCAAGCTCTGCAGCTTCTTTAACAGGAACTCCAATCGTGGCAGCACCTCCTGTCAATGGGCCGCTAAGTCCAACAACAAAGTCAGTTTTAGCTTCTGCAGGTTCGCTCGGAGTTTCAGTTTTTGTCGGCTGCGTTTGCGGTTGTACTGGTGCGCATGAAATAAGCACTGCAACAATTAGCAGAATAGTTAGTAGTTTTTTCATTTCAATTCCTCCACTTTGTTTTCACAAGTATGCCTTTTTTCCGAATCGCCGTGGAACCCACACACCATCTTGTCCTGCATTTTTATGGCAGTGTGGGTCAAACAATCATCACTCACGTTTGCGGCATAACAATGTTCAAGCTCTCCACGACTTGTCGTGCTGAACGCCTGCAAATTATCTCTGCACACGTCCTCTGTCTTGAACTCACGCTCAATCGTCACATCAGGATATTCCAGACGGAAAGTCCAGGTTCCATTGACTTGTGCACATGGGAACAAGGTATATTGGACTGAAGTGTTAACAGGAACTGTTTGGTTTTGGCTCTGGTTCTTCATCATTGCCGTCTCTTTTTGAGAACAAGACAACAGCAAAACTACAACCACGAGCGCAAGCATACTATTCATACCACGCGTAATTGCCAGGAGTTATTTAAGCTTTTGTCCTTCAAATTCCCACAACCTTTTTAAACACACTCTTATCGCTTTTGCATATGTCCCGCTATGATGATGTTGTCAATCTTGCTGTACGCCGAAGCCTCTTCTATCCGGCAAGTGAAATTTATTCTACTGCTCCGGCAGGAATGTATGACTACGGACCGTTTGGGACAACCATCAAACGTAAAATAGTTGACCTGTGGCGAAAACAATTGGTGCAAAAGGAAAACTTTTTGGAAATTGATGGTGCGCTCATCATGCCTGAAGACGTGTTCAAGGCAAGTGGACATTTAGGAAACTTCAACGACCCCATGACACAATGCGTGAAATGCAACACCGTCCATCGCGCAGACAAACTCCTTGAAGAAAACAGCAAAGACCAATATAGGGAAGCAATGCCGGTCGCAGAACTCACCGCTGCTTTACGCATCCTCAAACTCAACTGTCCCAAATGCAAAGGGGAGCTTTCAGACGTTCGACAGTTCAACATGATGATCAAATCAGAAATCGGAGTTGTCTCTAAAGTTCCTACGTATTTACGTATGGAAACATGCCAAAGCATCTTCCTTGACTGGGACAGACTCGTCAAAACCATGCGCGTCAAACTTCCCAAAGGAGTAGCGCAATACGGAACTGTTTTTAGAAATGAAATCTCGCCGAGACAGACACTCCTTCGCTTGGTCGAACTTCACCAGATGGAAACCGAAGTGTTCTTTGACCCCAAAGAAATCGATGTCATTGAACGCTGGGACGAAGTCAAACACTACAAAGTCAATGTTTTAAGAGTGGGACAGCATGCTGAATCGCTCACTACTGAACAGCTCGTAAAAGAAAAAATAGTGAGTGGCAAATTAATCGCGTACTATCTCGCACGCGAACAACAATTCTTTGAATTACTTGGACTTCCCCTTGAAAAAATGCGCTTCCGCGAATTAGATGATACGGAGCGCGCGTTTTACGCAAAAGAAGGATGGGACTTTGAAGTTGAAACATCCACTGGCTGGCGCGAACTTTCTGCGAACAATTACCGAACTGATTACGATTTAAAACGACACGGAGAGGGAAGCAAAAAAGACCTTTCCTTTTTACGCGAAGATGGAAGCCGGTTCATCCCGCACGTCTGGGAAATATCCATTGGAGTTGACCGAACATTCTTCACTGCGCTTGAACTTGCTTATCGCCAAGAAGGAGAACGAACGTGGCTTTCACTCCCTCCCTCACTTGCACCCATTCAGGCAGGGGTATTCCCCTTGCTTTCGAACAAGCCAGAATTGGTTATAAAAGCAAAAGAAGTTTATGAATCCTTGCGCGATTGTTATGACGTCATGTATGATGGCACGGGAAGCATCGGAAAACGTTATGCTCGCCTGGATGAGATAGGAGTGCCTTTCTGTATTACTGTTGATTTTGATTCGCTTGCGAAAAACGATGTGACTATCCGCGCGCGTGATTCTGGAAAACAACAACGGGTCAAGATTGCAGAATTGCAGGATACGCTTTACAAACTGATTACTGGAAAGATGAACTTATAGGAGGAACCAATGGCAATCAAAGATTTAGCAGCAGGACAAGGAAAAGTTGATATGGAAGTTGAAGTGATAAGCATCGAGGCGCCGCGTACTTTTGATAAATTTGGCAAAAGCGGCAAAGTGGCAAACGCCAAAATCAAAGACGCAACTGGTGAAATGACCATGACACTTTGGAACGAACAGTGCGACCTTGTAAAGCCAGGCACAAAGGTCAAAATCATCAATGGCTATGTCTCTGAGTACAAAGGCGAGAAACAGTTGAGCACGGGAAAGTTTGGACAATTGGAAGTTGTGCAATGATGCCTTTTGGGACCCCAGATCGCATTGCAGCGTATGGCCCTCTTGCACATACTCCACATGAACAATATCGTTTTCTCAGAAAGATAAGTTACGGCCTTGACTTTTTGGTAGCAGGAATATTCACGCTCGAGACAAGCGACGTTATTGCAGCCTACCTGACAAGTTCACCTTTTACGATCAATAATCAGTACGCAGTAGCAGCAGGAATCACCGCACTCGCTCTGCGCGCGTGTACAGCCAGCATGGAATCAGATCTTAAATACGCCTGACAATTCTCGATAGAACATAGAAAGCCTTTTAAACAAATCTTGAGCGTTCCAACCAAAGGCATTTCCCACGGGGGTATAGTTCAGCCCGGGAGAACACACCGCTGAAGCCGGTGACGTCGCCGGTTCAAATCCGGCTACCCCCATTATATTCACCAGTTCAAAGGGGCGCAGGTTTTAGCTGCGTTTCCATTCTTATTTTTGTTCTGTTCTGACCTTGTATAGGCATCTTGGACAGCTTGCGTAAAACTTGCTTTTGCCTTTGTATTCCCACTTGTGTTTGCAATGTTGGCAAGTCAATTCGGTCATTAACTGTTCAGTGGGTAGGTAGGTACTTAAATGTTTCTGTTTTTAAGCCCAACATATGCTTCGGAAGGTTAGTTTGGATCCCACGGTTTTGGTACCGTACACAAAACAAATTCACTTAACTGCCTTGGAGAACCATTGAGTTACGTATGCTTCATACTCTTTGACTATTCGGTCAACTTGAACAATATCGTACTTAAATTCTTCAATTAACCATTGACTTAAAGGAATGGGATTGGTAATTGTTCCATTAGTGGTTTCCACTTTAGCATCATATCGCCATATGTGAAACCGAGTACTTCGCAAGCTCGCAAGGAACTGTTGATCAGCTGGTGATGCTGATTCCTCTTGAGTTACTCCTGAACTGATGACGAGAAGAATTGAATTAGGATACAATGCGAAGACTCTCTTGCCACCTTTAATAAATTGTCCGTTAGCCCTATACCTGACTTCAATGAGTTCTGTTCTTCCTGATGGATGAACTGCAATTAAGTCAGGCGAATGGTGCAACATTTTTTTAGCAGTGTTCAGGTCATTAGATTTTTTATCAAACTTGAACTCACCACCGAATGTTTTTACTAAAGTCTGCAGATCAATAATCGGCCCATCCGCGTTTTCTTTCCCAAAATGAAGCAAAAAAGCTAACTCTGCAAAAGGTAGCACAGAAAAGCCTAAATCGCTTAAGAGTCCTTCAGCTAATACATTAGCAATCCTGTTCTTTATGATGTTCTCAACGCTAATCAACATTCAGAGACATTCCAGTTGCACAGTCTATATAAATTTCTCTTAATTCTATTGTTTGAGTTCATAGAGTCCACTCGTTTAATCTGAAGGGAGCGTACTAACTTTCTGGATCTCGTCGGAGGCTTGTCTCAGGTTCTGTTGTTTCAGTTTGGGCAGATTTTTGGTATCGGTCTTATTGCCAGTTAGGGATGTCTTTCTCCAAGCCTTCAATGTAGTCGTAAAATTCAGGTTGGTTGACTTTGAGTAAGCAGTCGCTAATGGTTTCTTTTTCAACGTCGTGTTGGTCTAACTCGTTTCTTTTCGTGAAGACTGCTGTTTTGTATGCGTGAACTGTAGGGTAACACTCGTTAGTGACTTTACGTTCTACGGCTTTTGTAAGATCTGCTTGTTCTTTGAACTCTGTGCCTAGAGGGTACTCTTGATTTTCTTCTAAAACCCAATCTCTGACCCTTTGTCTGCACTCGCTTTTGAGAGTTTTTGCATCGATTTGTTTTTGGTGGGCTTCGGCGTAATTGCCTTGGAAGTGCCAATGGTTGTTCCGAGCAGTGATTGCGTCAGCTTTCCACACAGCGCACTGTTCTATGTCATTATCATAGAATCCTGCGTTTAGGTTTTGGTGAAACTCAATTGAAGCTTCATAGTCTTTGATTATTGGCAACAGTTTTTCTTCACCCGCATACATCGCAACAGTTGCGCAACTGCTATGGCACGCAGAAGGCAATAGTTCCATTGTTTTTTTGTCTGCTCCATCTACTTCACCATGTCTAACGCATACTTGGGTGCACCTGTTTAACAGGGAAGCTCCAGTCGCAGTTTCTGGTTGGGGTAGTTCAGCAGCTTGTACCGCAGGTATTTTTTCGGTCGCTGTTGGCATATTGGATTCGTCTTTGAAATATCCTGACTCTATCAAGTCACGCAGTTCTTCAGGGGTCATTTGCGCCTTCGCTTCTGAGTCCAGTGTTTTTGCAGAGGTTGGCGTTTCTGCACCTTCTTGCATACTTGGCTCTGCGTGTTTAAGCGGGACTGGTGTTGGTTGTAAACAGGAAATAAGAAACAAGCATAAGAATATCAAAGCAAAGGATTTTTTCATTTCGCCTCCTGCTGTTTAAAGTATACCCACACGATGTAAACAAGTCCACCTATTCCGAAGAGTATTGTCCAGAATATGAACCAGAACAGGCTGAACTTTGGTACTGACTTTTTCATTTTTGTTAGTTTAGCAATTATGTGCTTTTAATACTTTTGGTGTATATTCAGTGAAAAAGGGTTATATAAACAGTGTACTTCTGAGTTTATGAACGATAAAGAGGTAAGCACGTTAGCGTGGGTGTTACGAGGTTCACAAAGAAGAATCATCATAACTTGTATGGACGGCTTTAAAGTTCCCGCTCAAATCTTCAGAGAAGCAAACAAGATAGACTCAAAAATAACGCGCAACAGCGTGAGTGACGTTCTTCGTGCCTTCACCAAACAAGGACTTACAAAATGCATCAACCCAGAAGAACGAAAAGGACGCATTTATGTGCTCACTACAAAAGGAAAAGCAGTTAGGAAAAATATAATTTAGGCTCGTAATTTGAAAAGAAAACTTTACCTCTTCTGCAATGCTTGCGGGTAGTATTTTAAAACTCTTCCAGATAAGAAGATTCGTCCAAATCTATTCCTGCGGCAGTTGCAATGCTGTGAACAAGAGGGGCAAGCGTTTTTGCGAAGTCATTTGCAATTTCGTAGTTTGTCTGCTTTCGAAATACTCCGAGTTTCATACCGAGATTAAGCAGGTCTCCTTTCATTGTTTTAACTTGATACTTGTAGGTATCTTTTGTTACGTCAAATTTTGCTTTCAGCTCATCAGAAGGAGCTGTATTTCTTGCACGCAACGTTGTAATTTCTGCCTCTAATCCCTTGTATTCTGCCGCAAGTTGTGGAAAGTTCTCAAATCGGAGTTTTTGAAAATCATCCCAAAGTTTACTGAATGCCTGCCAGAGGAATTTATAGAATGGTTGTTGGTCTCTTGGAAGCTCTGCAACTTTGGCTTTCATATAACTGTCTACTTTCGCAAATTCTAATCCTACAGTTGCAAGGGGAAGTGGAGAAACATGAGAAGCGTTATGTCCTCCAAAGAACAAATGACCAATTTTTCTTGCCCATCCAAGCCAACTCATAATGAGGCAATATTAATGGCACGATTATAAATCTTTTGTGCCCAATTCAGGATGTTCGTGTAAAAACCAGTCCTTGAGTACTGGCTCAAACAAAGGAGCTCTGCCCTTGGTAGGATGATTCTTAACAGCATCATCTAATGACTGAAGTGCGTCAGCGTACTGCTGAAGTTTGTCATAACAGAAGAATAAGTCAACACGAACGTGCGTGCCATACGGAAATATAAGCAAAGGACTTTCGGCTAACTCTTCCAGTGCCTTGATTGCTCCTAGATGAGCGGAGCCTTCGCGCACGAGCAAATCACGGGCAGACTTCCACTTTTTAACTGCGCTTTCCAAAAAGGATTGGCGCGGGGGAGTTATTTCGCATTCGGGAATGGTTTCTTCGTAATTGTATTTGTCAGATAACTCTTTGTCAATTCGTACACTTCGCTCATCAGCAAGTTGATAACCATACACAACGTGCATTGCAGAATATAATTCAAAAACGTCTTCTGTAACAATGTCGGGTTTTAACCCTTCATTTGCCAATAGAAGCGAGTGCACATCTGAAAGATAATCACCTAGTGCTGCACGCGGAACGCTATGAAGACCTCTAAAGGCTCCTTCCTTGTCGCGGAAATAGTTAAGGAACCTGCAGAATTCGGAAAAAACTTTATCAGTTTGACCTAATGCAAGGTAAGCGCTCACAAGTAAATCTGACACTTCTTTGAGAAAATTTGTGCTTGCACCACCTTCATACTTGTCAAATAAAGCCGTCAGTTCATCAACAACAGGGGCGTATTCTTTTCTCTCAAACTGGAGTTTAGCTCTTCGTAAAACTACTTCTCCGCGCCTCTCAACCTTAGCCATACGTGCTAATCGTTCAGCCCAATCATCGCCCATACCCATAAACTCACCTTTCTATATGAAATATATAAACTTTAAGTATATAATTCGTCTAATTATTGATAAGAAAGCAAACAATTATATATTTGCAACTACTTAGCAGTGGTGTCATATGGCAAAATTGATTTGTTTGGAAGGAGTAATCGGTTCTGGAAAAACAACACAGCTACAGCTACTATATGCGCATCTTCATCCTGATGCGCACTTTGTTCCTGAACTCAACCAGTTTTCACCATTGAAAGATGCAATTGCAGAATGGAAGAAAAAACTAACCGATAACACTGTCAAGTTTTCAAAAGAAGATATTACGAATTTAGCACACGCAAGAGCCGTAACGCAACAAAACATACTTTCTCAAATTTCACCAGTCAGATACGTTCTTTTTGACCGCAGCGTTTATACCAGCATAGTTTATGACGCAGGAGAAGTTGAGCCAGAAGAAATAGAAGAAATCAATCGCAACGCAGGTGTAATTTTTCCCGATAAAGGAATCATCCTGAATTGTCCAACAGATGAAGCGTTACGCAGAGTTGATAAGCGTCGCAGGGAAGAAGGCAACTATGCTACACGGTCAATACATGAAACACCTGAAGAAATAGACAAGCGTAGACAATTTTACTTGCAGATTCATCAACAACATCCTGAACTGGCATTGGTTGACGCTACCAGAACAATTGAATCTGTTTTTGCAGATGTTCTCAAGGTGATTCAATGACATCAACAAAAAGTATAGGACTTGAAAAGGCAGTTGAAGAATCAAAAGCGTTTGATAAAATAGTATGTGCCACGTACAGTCAGCTGGCAAAAGAAATATACGGAACTGAAGAAACACCAGACCTTGCTGTTTTTGCATACGGCTCACCAGGAAGATACGAAATGGTTGGTGGAGATTCTGATGCAGACGTATTTCTTGTGGAAGGCAAGAGAACTCCGCAATCAGAAAGATTCAAGAAAGAACTTGAAAAACGCCTTGCCGCATTTCATTTTTCAAAAATAGATATGCCTGAATGGGGAACGCTGGACGAGGCACGGACATATCTTGAGAAAAGTCTGATTCTTTTACCAACTCCTTAGGCGTTTTCCCTTTCAAGAAACTTAAAATGCTCATTCTGCTTTGAATGCTATTCATACTTAAAAACATTGGCCTTCACTAAAAGGTGCGCCGGGGCGGGGACTTTCAAGTCCACCGGGTAAACCGATAGATTTTTGAACCCCGGAGTCCTCTCGGACATAAGGCTCTCGACCTTACGGCGTACCAGGCTCGCCAACCCCGGCGTACTTACTTTATTCTTTCTGGGGTTTACATGTCTATTGTATAAAAAACAGGAAAATATTCATGCCTGATAGTAAGTTTTACTTCTTCACAACTTACGTGACTATAACAGCAACATCAATAATTCTTGAAGCAATCAGGTTGAAAATCAGCATCACCAGGCCAGCGATAATACAATAGAGTACAGTGCTTTTCAACAGATTGTTACCCAGCAGATAGCGCTCCTGCAAACGGTCAGCACCATTTTCAATCCCGTTTGAAAGCACAGTAAGAATATAGACAATCTGAACTACATAAATTCCAACCACTGCTTGGAAATAATATGTCGGGATGCCGTCACCGAAAAAACCCTGTAATGTTGAAAGCTGGCCCGTGACCTGGTCAGCACTCAGATTAGTAATCTGACTTGACAAACTCCCTAAAATAAATGTTATCATGGAGGTTATCCCCACAACGATTCCTGCAATCATTGGCGTGAGAAACGCAATCTGAGACTTCATATCTGTAATGATATCCGACATCAAATCCTTAAGCCGCTCGTTCACTTTGTGAATTTCTTTGATATACCGCGCCACATTCAAGAGCGCCTGCGCCGCAATCAAAGGACCCTTCTTCACGCTTTCGATAAGCACTTTCATTGAGGACTGAATGATAGCACTCGGAAACGCAACCAATGCCCCAGAACGCGTATTGAAAATCGCCTCCTTGACACTCATTCCTGCCTTGCTGATATTTTCCGCGACCACGCTGAAGAACCTTCCTGAAATAGTATCTTCCATCACCCGCGCGACACGCTCAAACGCGACTTCCGCAGGAAGACCATCCCCTAACCGATTTCCGAGCTGAAAAAGAGCTGACGAGAATTCATCCTCAAGCTTTTTCGCACCCTCACGAATCTTGATAACGTTCTTGCTGCGCAAGCGGAAATACAGACCAGCCGCCACACCGATTGCAAGAGGAAAAAATAATGAAAGGATACTTGCGCCCAGCCCAAAGGGTCCAATGATATCTGTGGTCTTGGTGCTGGGTTTGTACTCAAAGAATTTGAATTTGTCAAACGAAATATCAAAATTAGGACTTAATACGTGCAGGATGATTGGTGAAAGTGCCAGGAACAGCATAACAATTCCGACAAATACCGCAATAAACACAGGGTGGAGCGAGAATTCCGCATTTCCCACTTTGAAAATCACGTTCTTAAATTTCTTAAGCTCAGGGTTAGACTCGCTGATATCCAAGTCACCATATCCTGTTGGACGGTTTGACAAGATGTTCTTTCCCAAGATATAGACAACAATGGGAAGCGCAATGTTGTAGAGCGTCGCAATATGATACCAGGTGACTCCTTCCATAAAGTTAACCATCAAGGGAAGCATGACAAGGCCCAAAATGGGAAGGACGACTCCGAGCATGTGCAACATAGTGATTGGGCCTTTAAGATTTTGTGCGTAATGCAACATCTTTTCGTAAGTTTCATCCAAAATCACATCAAGCGATTTATCCAACAAAGAAAGCCTTCGTTCTTCAGAGGTCTCATACAGCGAACTCTCAACCAAATGAAACGCCTCAACAAACTCCAAGTTGTACTGCCGCCAGCCATTCAAGTATGACTCAAGCGATTCCTTAATAGTATCAAAACGATTGCTCTCCACATCCCAAATCACTTTGCGCAAATCAAGACTTAAAGGAGGAGAAAGATGCTCTGAAGCGAACTCAATCGCAAGCTCAAGATTGGACGTGTGGCGCATATATGTTACCACATAAAAAATGCAGAGCACCATCTGGTTGCTCGACTTCAAACGCCACGTATTCGCGAGCACCTGCGGAATTTTTTGCAAGACAAAAATTGCGGCAATGCCCACGATGAACGCGAAACTTGCGAAGAACAAACTTTCAAAACCAAGCAGAAAACTAGCGAACGCCCCAGGTTGTTGCCCTGTCGGAAGGAACGCATCAACTAGAGTTGGCATAAGTATAAACAAAAATGTAGAAATCAACAAGAATGCAAGTGGAAGCAAATAACTTGTGGCAAGCACTCCCCCGGGGCTGATTTGCAAATGGCAACTGTCAATCTCTCCCTGAATCTTTGCCGCAACTTCCGGGTTTGCCTTAAGCTTGAGGACTTTTTCACAAGAATTGCAGACACTTTCGTACAACGACATGTGCGGAGGAAGAATCTCCTTTCGAAATATATCATATTCTTGGCTGAACAACTGGCTGCTTGGAGTCGTTGCCTTGAGCTCAAGCTCTTGCTCAAGACGCTTCTTGTACTTGGCGACTAGTTCCTCGCTCATTTCTTAACAGCCCTCTTCAACCATTCATTCCACTCGAAAAAAATCTTTTGGCTGTCAAGCGCTCCTGTTTCCTCACGGATACGCTCGCTGATGCGGTGAAGCTCATCGTTTGACCGCACGCAGAACGGAGCTTCCAGTAGTTCAAGATTGTTCACTTTATTGGCAGTGTTTACCAGTGTTTCTTTCACCTGTGCGCGTAGATTAATATTTGACCAGACTGCGTCCCAATTCCCTGCCCACTCCTTAACACTTCCCGCGATAGACTTGAGCACGTCGCTATCGCCCCGCAGCAAATCAGTGGTTGGGACAAGCGAATCCACTTTCGGGTCATACTTAAACAAATCGACAAACCCTCCTTCTTCAAGTGGGTCTTGTTCCCAATGCTTTCGCACCTCAGTTATCTGCGTGACCCTTCGAAAACGATGGATTCCATCAGGAGAACGCACCGGATTTGCAACGATGATAACATCAGTCGCCTTAAAACTCGTCCGTGGAACTCCCAAGTCATTCACGACACGGTCAAACACACCATACGGGCTATCACCGTGAATAGTTCCCGCCACAACGTTCGCAAGAGCACCGACACGCATCGCTTCATACAGCGCCTTTGCTTCAACACTTCTGACCTCCCCCACAATCAAACTTGAATCTCCCAAACGCAACGTCGTTCGGATACCCTCCTCCGCGCTCACCTCAGTGGTTCCTCTGGTAAGAGCAGAAGCCACCTTCATGCTTTGAATATTGTAATTAAGCTTACGAAGCGCGTCAACAGGAAGTTCCAACGTGTCTTCAATGGTAAGAATTCTACTCCTACGCATGATGTCCACCATCACGCTACCAAGGAGCGACGTTTTTCCACTGCTTCGCGTCCCTGCGATAAGCAACGTCCTACTCCCATCAATTAAAAAGTTCATCACTCCAGCAGCAAGCGGGCTAATCATCTTTGTGTTTATAAACAACGGTAAGGTCCAAGGCTTGTCTCGGTGGCGACGGAAGGAATACGCAAGTCCTGTGGGGTTGAGTGGGGCGGTGATGGCTGCAACTCTCGCTCTTGCCTGCGGCAAAATAAGTTCCGTATCCAAAATAGGGTTAGCTTCATCTAATGGGCGTCCTGAAATAATCCTTAACTTCGAAGCCCAACTATCACCTTCAGGCGCACTTGGAATAATGTTGGTAGTGCAATCCCCAAACTCATTATGGACTACGAACATCGGAATCCGTCCCATCGGCGAATTGACGGTAATATCTTGTATT
>Ga0209541_10009340_pt1 | contig 15904 bp, 12 predicted proteins | sample RifCSPlowO2_01_FD_184027 | JGI IMG/M metagenome (GOLD analysis project Ga0209541, IMG submission 184027) | Groundwater microbial communities from Rifle, Colorado - Rifle CSP2_plank lowO2_0.1 (SPAdes) (version 2) | ecosystem: Environmental > Aquatic > Deep subsurface > Groundwater | place...
CGAAACCGCCAATTCGTTTTTGCCCCCAAAATTCAATACGAAATGACCGCCGAGCAAAGCGAGGCGGCTACTATCCACTTGCCTTTTTCTAAAGTGTCCGCCCGGCAGGAGTCGAACCTGCGACCGTCTGCTTAAAAGGCAGCTGCTCTGCCAACTGAGCTACGGGCGGGAATAAAAAAACAATAGATGAAAAACACCTAACTGTCTATTTTTAGGCCTACAACTCCAGCAGTAAACGTTCCAACCCGAAATCAAAATCCGCGAGACCGCGGTGGCGGTCGTGCCAAAGCGCGACCAGGCGAGCCGAGAGTTTTTTCAATTCCTCGAGTGTAAAATTCCGACGGTGCCGGCGCGACTGCGCCAACACAAACGGCTTAAGTCCGAGTCCAGACTGATCTTTAGCGGTCGCGACCAAAAGTAAGGTTTTGACTTTCCAAACCAGCTTCCAGAAAATCTCTTCCGGCGTGAGCCCGCGGGCGAGCGCCGTCTGGAACAAAATCCAGGCGCGCTGACGATTACGCTCGCCCAGAGCATCGGCCACGGCAAAAGGATTGCCACCAGCGGTCGGCGGCGGCTTACTGCCGCCGGCCACCTTTTTGGTCAGGCCGCCGGCGGCAACGATCTGGGCGATGGTCTCCGGCGCCGCCTCAAGCTCGGTAAAAAGATAGAGGTTGGGCGAACGGCTCAAGTTTGGCAGATGTTTAAGCAGGAGTTTTTCGGCCGTCGGCCAAAGTCCATCAACCATCACCGCAAACTTTTGGGCAAAAAGGGTCTGACCGATAAATGTCTCTTCCAGTCGTTCCAGCGAACATTCCTCGGCCGAGAATCTGAACACCGCGAGCTCGGGGCACTGCTTAAACTCGACCGCCAAGAACGCTTTGGCCGCCGTCCGCACCTTAATCCGATCTTGGCCGTAAATTAAATGGATCATCGCTTGAGAGTCAGTCCGACTGGGCAGTGATCCGAGCCCTCCACCCCCGACAAGATGAAGGCGTCCGCCACCAAACCAAACAGGGATCGGCTGACAAAAAAATAGTCAATCCGCCAACCGATATCGCGCTCGCGAGCGAGAGAACGATAACTCCACCACGAATATTGGGCTTTTTCTGGATGCCAGCGGCGGAAAGTGTCCACCAAGCCGTGCGCCGTAAATTGATCGGCCCAATAACGCTCCTCGTCGGTGAAACCCGGGTGGCCGATATTCTCCTTGGGCCGGGCCAGATCAATCTCCTCACGCGCGACATTGAAATCGCCGCAGGCAATCACTGGTTTTTTATGCTCCAACCGCTTAATGTATTCCAGAAAATCTCGATTAAACTCTTCTTTAAAGCTCAAACGCGAGAGCGTGTGGTTGGCGTTTGGAAAATAACAGTTGAGAAAGTAATATTTTTCAAACTCCAGCATCTGAACGCGGCCCTCCTTGTCTTTAGCCAAAGGAAAACCTAAACTAACGGCTAACGGTTTCAGCTTGGTGAAGGTGACCGTACCGCTATACCCCGGCCGCTCCGCCGGGTGCCAGTATTCATAGTAATCAGCAAAATCCCAGCCCGAGGCTGGTCCACCTTGGGCGGAAAACTTTTTATTAAACTTCTTAACATCACCACTACTGATCTTAATTTCCTGCAGACCGACAACATCCGGCTGGTACTTCTTTAGAAAATCGGCAAAACCCTTCTTAACCACCGCCCGCCAGCCGTTTACATTCCACGAGATAAAAGTAAAAGTGTTCGTCCTCGGGGAATCAGCCATTGCTGACCTCGCCGCAGGCCACGTAAACATTCATCTCCGCCGCTGATTTATGAACATTGAGGGCAAGCGGCAACTCGTCGGTAATGGCCGCGAGCGACACGGGCAGAGTGGTCTCGGAAACGCCGTTCACCACCGAACTCAGGGTATAGATCGGCTCGCCGAGAACCTCGCAGGCGCCCTTGTGCAGATGGACTGGCTGGGGCAAATCTTGAGGAATGCCAGACAGCTCTATCGCTACCTTAACCTGTCCGTCAATCTCGGTTAATGTCGCCTGGCCGCTTTCGCCCGAACTGTTCTCGGCCGCCAATCTGACCACAATCGGAGTCGCGACCGCCGGCGACTGGGGCGCCTCGCGAAATGACCGGTAAAGCACAAAGGTCAACACCGCCACAATAATCAACCAAATTAATTTCTTCATGACCTTGCCATCATAGCGGTTTCTTTACCACAAAGCAACCTGGCTATTTTGTGGATAAACACGTTCGGCTGAAGGCGGGCTGAGAGCCTGGCCGGCGGCCTGCCGGTAAAGGCAAAAATCGCAGTCGGCCGAGGATTGAGGCGGCGCGGAAGCGAGCAGGGTCCGTTTCATCTTATTAAGCGCCTTCGGAATCCAGTGCGGGTCGCCCTCACAAGGCAAGATACTAACATCAAATTCCAATTTACCGTCGAGAGCGGCACGATCCCGCCGCCCATTCACATAAACGAAGTAGCCGACGAGTGAAACTTTGAAATCATTTTGTCGAAAGAGCCACTGGTAAACCTCCATCTGTCTCTTGTACTGCTCGCCCAAATCGCCTTCTAAAGTTGGGGCAGTTGCTTTGGCGGTCGCTTTATAGTCAACAACAATTAATTCTTCATTTGAATTAACCCAAACATCATCCACTACGCCGTAAACGTCAAAATTAGTTTCTCGGTGTAAATAATGGATGCCGCCTCGGCCAAAATCTAGATCTCGCCAACTGTCTATTTTTTCATGCTTAAACGGTAGAGCGTCAATGCCGTATTTCTTCATCATCGGATGCGCCGTCTGTTTCACCCGATGAAGATCAAACTCTTTTTTCAGCAACGCGTCCACCGCCAGATTAAGAGTCAGCGGATAAGTGTCCGGCCGCTTGACGCCTAAACGTTGGTCGAGATAGAAACACTTCGGACACTTTAGGAAAAGATCAACCTTGGTTCGGCTGATTCTAAACGGCGCCTCTGATTTCGGATCAAAAATTTTCCCCTTCCGATACTGGGTCATTGGGGGCATTGTAACATAAACAAAAAGCCCTTATTCCATTAGGAATGAGGGCTTCGAAAAACCGGGCTGAATTTTATTACATTTATTTGGTGAACGAGGAAATCATCTTCGGAGTCCAACATGTCTTCATAGCCCGCAACAGCTCGGGACATGCCTTACCCAGACCTACCAAGACCCGTCGTTTTTGCAAACAGCCTGGCAGGCTCAATTGATATTTCCCGCCAGAATCTGCAAAAACGGCCAGTGTGTCACCAAACACTTCGAGCGGACCGGAAAACTTATCATCCTGAGGGCCATCGTTTCTCGACATCTATAGCTCCTTACTCTTTGATTTCTAACTTACCAATGAAAGACCGAGACTGCTTGCAGTATACACTTTATTAACAACTTGCCAAGCGCCGGTTTTATTGACTCAAGGTCATGAAACTGGCGTCTGTGGTGGTGGCCGAGTTGCCGGCGCGGTCAGCGGCCAGAATGTAGTAATAATAAGTGGTGCTGGCGATCAAGTTGCTGATGAGAACTTCGTGACTGGTGTTCAAGCTGAAATCCAGAGCCACGCCCAGTGTGCCGGTACCAGTGGCCACCGGCGTCGAGGTGGCGTAATGAACTTGTCCGGTAGTTAGCTCGTCGGTTTGCCACCTCACCCTAATGGTGGTGGCCGTGGTTGATGCCACCGCCACATTGCTGATAATCGGCGCCGTGCGATCTTGACCGGGCGGCGTGCTAGTACCCGTCAGACTCAACTTCTTCAGAATCCCGGGCGCGCGCAAGAGGCCGGGCGGAATCTTGCCCGAGCGGCCGGCGCCTTCAGTTAATAATTCGTTAATCTTCCAGAGGGTACGGTCATCAACTTCGCCGGTTTCCGCGAGACCGGCTTTCTTCTGCAACTTCTTCAGCGCTTTCTCGGTCAGCGCGCCAAAGTAACCAGTCTGGTACCCTTCGGGATAGATCTCCGGATCAGTGGCCAGCATCGCCTGCAACATCTTCACTTCTTGATCGCTCATCCCCTTCATCATTCTTTTGCTCAGGCGGATTTCCGTCTTGACCAGCGCGGACCCTAGTTTAAGCGTCTCGAGTTTAGCCTGCAGAACGACCAGCTCCTGTCGTAAACGATTGAGCAATTGGATCTGCCCGGCCGCCAGCGGCGTCACTCTCGTCGTCTGGGCGGCCGAAATGATTAGAGGAAAACTAATCACTGCGGCCAGCACTAAATTTAGTCGCCATAACTTCTGATTCATGTTTCTTTGTTAATTAACTAATAATTTGAGGGTATTCACCCTCTCCATCGATTATACTCCAAGCTCGGCCCAGTTCAACCCGGTAGAAATTTTGACGGAAAGCGGAATGGGCCAATCAACCACTCCTTCCATCGCCTGCTTCAAGACCGGGGTAACCGCGGCGACTTTGGCCTTAGCCACTTCATAAATCAACTCATCGTGGACAGTGAGCAAAAGGTGGGCTACCGGCCGCAACTCGCGGCTCGTGAGTTCAGATTCAGCCCGAATCATCGCCAGTTTGATGATATCGGCCGCTGTCCCCTGCAAGGGCGCGTTTGACGCCTGTCGCTCGGCTTCAGCGCGCACGTCTGGCCGGGGCGACCGGAGCGACGACAAGTAACGCCGCCGGCCGAAATGCGTCACGGTGTAACCACTCTTTCTGGCTTCGGACTTGATTCGCTCAAAGTAAGAATGAATTTTAGGAAAGGTGGCGAAGTAACGACGATAGAATTCAGCCGCCGCCTCGCGGGTGGTATGCAAATTCGCCCGCAGAGCGGTCACGCCCATGCCGTAAATAATCCCGAAATTGATCACCTTGGCGTGGCGGCGCATTTCCCGCGTCACGGCGCTTTCCGGCACACCGAAAACTCGCGCCGCCACGCCGGTATGGATGTCGAGATTATTTCGAAACAAGTCGAGCAGGACTTCGTCACCCGAGAGCGCCGCCAACACCCGCATCTCAATTTGTGAATAATCAAGGGCGACAAAACAGTAACCGGCCCGGGCGACAAAGGCCCGACGGGCCAATTCGCCCCAGCCGGGGCCGGCGGGAATATTCTGGAGATTAGGATTACGACTAGACAATCGGCCGGTCGCCGCGCCGGTTTGATCAAAAGTGGTGTGGACCGCGCCGTCCGAATCCGCGAGCGCGGGCAGAATATCAAGGTAGGTCGAAAGCAGTTTCTGCCGTTCGCGATAAGCCAAAATGTGAGCGATGATCGGATAATCGCCGCGGAGCTTAATTAATTCTGACTCGCGCGTTGACCGAAGACCGCCGGCGGTTTTCCGCAGACCCTTAATGGGTAAACCGAGCTCGCCGAAGAGCACCTGGCCGAGTTGTTTAGGCGAGTTCAGATTAAATTTCCGGCCGGCGGCGTGGTAAATTTTTTTCTCAATGGCCTTCAAGTCCTTGCGAATATCGACCGAGAGCGCTTGAAGATACCCGACATCAAGTTTGATCCCGCGTTGACTGGCCGCCTCAAGGATAGATCCAAGCGGCAATTCAATTTCTTCATAAACTCGCGTCAGGCCCTCGCGCGTCAATTGCTCCGTGAGCCAAACCCGCGCCGCGCGAGACTCACTTTGGCCGGTAACTCGAACGATATCTGACCAGTTAACGTCTGTCTGTTCCGGATTCAGCAACCAGACGGCAATTTGCAGTTCCCGCGGCGCTGAAGAACTCTCCTTGGCCTTTGGCAAGGTGAGCCCTTGCCGTGGCTCGAATAAATTCTTTATTCGCTCCTTAAGCATCCGGAATTCCAACTGGTCAAACAATTGCTCGACCGCAGTCAATTTAACCCCGGCGCGCCAAGTTTCGCCGGGCAGGGAAAAAGTGATCGGCGCGTCGCGCCGGATGGTGGCGAGAGTTTTGGAAAAGAGCGCCTCTTCCTCACCGTCAAGTAGCAATTTAATTATCCGTTCCCGAATACCAGCTTGCCGGAAGACGGTCTGATTCTTTTTTAATTTGGCGTAGATTGTTTCGAGGGCGCCGAATTTGCTTACCAGCGCCGTAGCCGTCTTCTCGCCGATACCGGCGATACCGATGATGTTATCTGACGGATCGCCGCGGAGTCCTTTCCAGTCGGGCAGATGTTCTGGGCCGAGACCGAAACGAGCGCGCACGGCCGGCTCATCGTAGAGGGCGGTCTCGTTCAATCCTTTTTTGAAAGTGTAAACCATTACCTGATCACCAGCCACAAGCTGGAGCGTGTCGAGATCGCCCGAGGCAATAATGATCTTCAAATTTTCCCGCGGCTTGGCCCGTTCGACGATCGTGCCAATAATGTCATCGGCTTCAAAACCGGCTTGTTCGTAAACTGGAATGTTGAGGGCGGCAAAAAGTTCACGCGACCGTTCAATCTGACTGACGAGTTCTGAATCCGCCGGCTTACGACCCGCCTTGTACTCTTTATACGCCACCTTGCGGAAAGTCGGCTCGGGCCGATCATAACAAGCCGCGAGGTAATCGGGTTTTAACTCGCCAACGAGCTTGATGAGCATCGCCGTCAAACCGTAAAGCCCGCCGGTGGGCTCGCCGGATTTGGTCGTAAAATCCGGCAGGGCGTGGTAAGCCCGATGGAGAATGGCGTGAACGTCAAGCAGGACCAAGGTTTTGGTTTTATTTTCGGTTCTCACCATAAATTATTTTTCGAGCCGTTTCACCGATCACTTCAAATTTAATTTTCAGTGTTGGTGATGATAAAAGATCGCCAACTCGTTCAGGCCATTCAACTAAAATTAAATTCTCTGGATCGGTCACTAATTCATTCCAGTCGAGATGAAACAAGTCATCAGCTTTGTCTAGCCGATAGCAATCAATGTGTACCAACCGCCGCCATGGCCAGACCCAAGGGTCGCCCTTGCCAAATGTCAAGGGCGACCCTTGCCATTTTTTTGGAATCGCGTAAGTTTTCATAATCACGAAGGTCGGACTTTGGACCGGCGCCCGGATGCCAAGCGCCCGCGCCGCGGCTTGAGTGAAAGTCGTTTTTCCCGACCCGAGATCACCCGTCAGATCAACCACGGTGGCCGATTTATTTTGCCTATCCTTCTTGACCAAATTAGCAAGAACCTCGGAAGCAAAAACAGCCGTTTCCGTCAAACTGCGGCTAATAATTTCCATTGACTTATACTAACATATCTAGTAATTATAATATTCGGTGTTCAAAAATTAGCTCTTCAGGCAAACCGAACCCGAAAGGAGAAAAACATGGGGCAAGTCAGAACCAAACCGCCAATGAGTATGAGAGACTTTTGGCGAGAACTCGCAACCTTGTCGGACAAGGGATGGAAAACGACCATGAGAGCTGACGGCCAGATACGATTGGATCCTACCGGTGAGGGGGCAGTCAGACTTAATCCAGTGATGGCGTTGGCCTGTTACAAAAACAATGATCACATCCCGGGCGATCTCGACGAGGCCTGCCGAATACTCAATCTCTCATTTCAAGCCGGTCAGCGGATCAGAGAAGCCTCGATCAATTATCACGGGCGCGTCGAGCACACAAAAACCCGCCAACATCTCCTTCGTGTACTCAAACCGTCAGATGCAGTCTGAATCAAAACGAGTCCTCGCTTCGCGCGCCGCGCGAAGCTTTTTTATCCCAAAAATCTTTAGCGAAAGGAATTAGCCTACAAAATCATTGATGTCTAATTTCGACTGCCTCACAATCGATCGGAAAGTTCCAACTGGTATCTCACGACGATTGGCTGGAACGATAACAATTAATGATCTGGAGAAACTTTTAAATTTTAGATGACCGCCTTTTTGCGACACATAAACAAAATTATGTTTTGTTAGAACCGTGATTATTTCATCCGAAGAATACCTCCTAGGCATAACGAAGGGTAAACGGGACGATTTCCGCCCGATTGACCTCGGTTATGCCTCGCGATTTCTCATCTTCAAAATAAAGGGAAACCGCCTCATTTAGATTGGCGAGAGCTTCCCTCCGGCTTTTGCCAAAACTAGAAATATCTACATTCAAACACTGGGCAACATAGTGCTTGCCTTCGCTCCAAATTACGCTCTTGAGATTGAGAGGTTTGTTCATAATCTTAGAATATCGTTTCTCCCCTTGACCGTCAAGTGTTAATGTGCAAGAAATGAGGTTGGTGTCAAATGCGGAGCACATCCGGATCGGTTTGGATGCCATCCAAACCGAATCAATCACCTGAGCATCATTTCAAAATGCCCGGTGCACACTAAAACCCGTCTCTGCGCAAAGTGAGAGGCGGGTTTCTTTGTGAAAAATCTTTAGCGAATGGAGTTATCACCACGTCAATCTAGGCGGGTGAGTGACGCTGTGCTAGGAATAGAGCATCAATGATGCTCACTTTCAATGAAGATAAGCAGAAGAAACGCCTTGACGAACTCCGCGCCAAGGAAGCTGAAGAATTAGCTCAATTACTTTCAAAAAAATATGATCTGCCGTATGTTGACCTTTCAAAACTGCCGATCAATACCGACGCCCTGCGCCTCGTTCCAGAAACGGAAGCCCGAACGGCCAACCTGGCGGCGTTCAAGGTGACCGGTAAAAATCTATTCGTCATTATTCTCTCGCCCAATAATCCCGCCGCCCAAAAAATAATTAGTGAGTTGCGGGACAAAAACTTTAAGGTCGCAGTTTATATCGGTTCGGAAACCAGTCTGGCTCGAGCGCTCGAGCGCTACCAAGAAATTTCCGAATCCAGCCAGACCGAAGCCGGGGTCATTGATATCGCCAACGAAGCCATCAACACTTTTATCCAAGAAATTAAAGATATTGACGGCATCCGCGCCCGCCTCGATGCCGAAACTGCGCTGACTCTCAAACAAGGCGGGGTAACGAATTTACTCGAGATCGTCCTCGCCGGCGCTATCGTCGTCCGAGCTTCAGACATCCACCTGGAGCCGGAAGAAACACGCCTCCGTCTGCGCTATCGACTCGACGGCGTGCTCAACGACTTTGCCTTTTTCGACCGGAAGATCTTTCGACCCCTGCTCTCGCGCGTCAAGCTAGTCTCCGGTCTAAAATTAAACATTAAGACCACGGCCCAAGACGGGCGCTTCTCGATCCGTCTGGGACAAAACGATCTTGAGGTCAGGACCGCCATCCTGCCCGGGGCTTATGGCGAATCGATCGTGCTCCGACTCCTCGATCCGGAGACGCTCGTAGTTGAGTTCTCCGAACTCGGCATGGAACCAAAACTTTTCGACACCCTCAAAGAGCAAATCGCCAAACCCAACGGCCTAATCCTTCTCACCGGCCCAACGGGTTCGGGAAAAACCACCACCCTCTACGCGATCCTCCGCGTCTTGAACACCGCCGAAACGAAAATCATTACTATTGAAGACCCGATCGAATATCATCTGGCGGGCATTAACCAGACTCAAGTCAACCTAGACAAAAAATACACCTTCCTCATCGGCCTGCGCTCGGCCCTCCGGCAAGATCCTGACATCATCATGGTCGGCGAGATCCGCGACGCCGAAACGGCAAAAATCGCGATCAATGCCTCGCTCACCGGCCACCTCGTGCTCTCGACTCTCCACACCAACAACGCCGCCGGCACCATCCCGCGCCTGATTGATTTGGGTGTGAACCCAAAAATTATCGAAGCGGCGTTAAACATCGCCCTGGCCCAACGGCTGATCCGACGGCTGTGCCTCGAGTGCCGCGAGAGTTACCGGCCGTCAGACAAAGAATTGACCCTCATCGGCTCTATCCTCGGGGCGCTGGCGAAAAAGCGGCCGGCCGGGGTCCGGGCGCTGCCGACCCGGCTCTGGCAACCCGCCGCGGCGGGTTGCCCGCACTGCCACGGGACCGGCTTTACCGGCCGGATCGGCATCTTTGAGGCGGTGGTGACGAATGCGGCGATTGCCGAGCTCTTGGTTAAAAACCCGAGCGAGCGGGAAATTAAACATCTGGCCGATGCGGCCGGACTCTTCGATCTGCGCGAGGATGGATTATTGAAAGTTCTTGACGGAGTCACCGCCCTAACAGAACTCGAGCGGGTAGTGGATCTTTACGCCGAGATTCTTTGATAAACACCAGTCGAGGTCATAAACCTCTAAGCAATCCTTGGCGCTCAGAAGCCCCAAGTGAGGCACCGGTCTAAAGATAGATCCAGTAATCCCCGCGCCGAAGCGAGGGAAACCAGATCGTCTTTTAACCAACACCCGTTTAAACCAAAAGTTTAGTTGCTTAGAGGTTTATAACCTCGAATATGATCCTAGCATAAAATGAAAAGTAAGTCAAGTAACCAAAATCAAACAACTGAACCAGCCACTGACTGGACTCTTGATCAATCGCTCCGCCCCACGGCTTGGAAGGAATATATTGGCCAGGAGAACATCAAACAGAACTTGAAGATTCTACTCCAAGCCGCCCAGGAACGGCAACACCCGCCAGAGCACCTCCTGTTCTACGGCCCGCCGGGCCTCGGTAAGACCACGCTCGCTTACTTAATCGCCAAAGAGCTGGCGGCCCAGATCAAAGTCACTTCTGGACCGGCGATTGAGCGGGTCGGCGATCTGGCTTCGATCCTCACCAACTTGTCGCCGGGTGACATTTTGTTCATCGATGAGATCCATCGGCTGAACAAGCTGATTGAAGAGGTTCTCTATCCGGCGATGGAATCAGGCAAATTGAACATCGTCATCGGCAAGGGTCCGGGCGCGCGGGTGATCCAACTTGACCTGCCGCCCTTTACGCTCATCGCCGCTACGACCAGGATTGCTCTACTATCCAGTCCTTTGCGTTCCCGCTTTTCCGGCGGCACCTTCCGGCTCGACTTTTACACGAGAGAAGAGATCCAAGAGATCATCCGGCGGTCGGCGAAAATTATGGGCGTCGAGATTGGGGAAGCGGCGGCCAAGACGATCGCCAGCCGAAGCCGTTTCACTCCGCGGCTGGCCAATCAATTACTGAAACGCTGTCGCGACTTAGCCCAGATAAAGAAAAAAACCATTGACGAGCAGATTGTCTTAAACACGTTGACACTGCTCGGAGTTGACGAGCTGGGTCTCTCGGCCGCGGATCGGAAACTACTGCTCACCCTGATCGAGAAGTTCGGCGGCGGTCCGACAGGCTTGAACACGCTCGCCGCCGCCACCGCCGAAGAAGAAGCGACGATCACCGAAGTCCACGAGCCCTATCTCATTCAACTCGGCTTTCTCGATCGCACCCCGCGCGGCCGGCAAGCCACCCCCAAGGCCTATAGCCACCTCGGTCACCAACCGCCGATCAACAAGCAAGAAAAATTGATTTGATTTACCAAACTGGCACGATCGTGAGAAAGTGCTACCACGAATAATTTTTGCGGGTAGTTGTTGGACACTCGGTGTCGCACAAATTGGAAACGCCCACGTTTTTTATCGCCAGTTATTCATTCGGAAAATCCGAGCTGTTATGTTTAAAGCTTCTTAAATAAGAAAGTTTTTACTGCCCCCTCACCGTCACCGGCGTCGATTTACCCACATTACCCGCCACATCACTAGCTTGAGCGGTGAGCTGGTAACTGGCGCCGGGTTTGCCGCTCACTTTCCAGGCGCAGGTGTAGTGGGGGGCGGTGGCGTCCGTGCATTTCAGGGTGTTGTTGACGTAGAAACGGACTTGGGTGACGCCAATGTTGTCCGTGGCGTTGGCGGTGATGGTAACAGACGAAGCTCTCGCCACCGTGCCGTTGTTGAGGGGGAAAGTAATAGTGACTGTCGGCGGAGTGGGATCAGGGGCGGTATTGCTGACGGTAACCGTGATTGAGACCGTGATCGAGTTGCCGGCGTTGTCTTCAGCCGTGGCCAAAAGCGTGTGATTGCCGTTCGCGACCGTGGTGGTGTCCCAGATAAAGGAGTAGGGAGCGGTGCTGTCGGTGGCCAAGATTACATTGTCAATCACGAAGGTGACATCTCGGACGCCACTCGTGGTTTGATTGGCCACGGTTGGGTCAGTGGCGGTGACGGCGACCGTGACCGTGCCCGAGACCGTGGCACCGCTCGCGGGAGCGGTGATCGTGGTGGTAGGTGGGGTGGTGTCGGTGCCGAGATTACTGACTGTGACGGTGATTGAGGCGCTGGTGGTATTACCCGCCACATCCCGAGCGGTCGCTCGCAGGGTATGCGAACCATTCGTGACCGTCGTCGTGTCCCAGACAAGGGTGTAGGGGGTGGTGGTGTCGGTGCCGAGGTCGATTCCGTCCACGCTGACCGTTACCGAGGCCACGCCCACATTATCGGTGGCCGTCACCGCGACCATGATCGTGCCCGAGACCGTGGCACCGCTCGCGGGAGCGGTGATGGAAACAGAGGGGATGGTGGTGTCAGAGACAACATTGTTTACTGTCGCTGTGATCGAAGTGCTAGTAAATACATTATTGGCATTATCAAAGACTCGAACATAAAATGAATGCGCACCATTGGAAACAGTTGTCGTATTCCACAACGCGCGATAAGGACTCGTGCTGCTCGGGCCAATCAAAACCCCTGAATCTCTGTAGAACTCAACCCGCTTCACACCAGACCCCCCCGTATTGTCCGAAGCACTCGCCGCAAGAGTAACCTCACCAGAAATTGTTGAACCCGATAAGGGACTTGTAATAGAACCCGTCGGCGGAATGGCGTCAGAATTCCCGTTGAAAACGTTTACTGTAATTGAAGTTATCCCTACATTATGTAACGAGTCATATGCTTTGGCAGTAAGCGTGTGTGTACCATCCGAGGTAAGCCATGTATTCCACTGGTACGTCCAGGCGCCGGGGGTAAATTTTGGGCCAAACTTTACTAACAAAGAATTGTCTTGAAACACTTCGACACTGCTAATATAGAAATTGGCATCGGACGCATTTACAGCAATTATCACATTTCCTGATAGCGCCGAGCCATTACTCGGCGACTCAAAAACTGGAACGGGCGGTGTATTATCAATCGTTATCTTAATCGGTGGAGAAGCATTAAGATTTCCAAGTGTATCTCTCCCTAGAGCCGTCAGAGTATGCATTCCATCGGCATGTTGTGTGGTGTCAAAGTTGACGCTAAAAGGTGATACAGTGTCCTCTGTTTCTATATTCACGGCCTCAAGTTTAAATTGCACTCCGACAATTGCATCAGAGGCTTGTGCCTTGATAGGAATACTGCTAGCCACCATGGATGCATTAACCGGAGAAGTGATGTTAATAATATTGTCGACCGTGATGGAAACCACTACACTGGTACTCGTATTGTTCGAAGGATCATAGGCCTTGGCGGTCAGCGTACGTACACCATTGCTCAAGCTCACAGTATTGAGGTTAGTAGTAAAATCTGTGCCGATTAAGTTGAATTGATTCTCATACTTACCATCGACATATAATTCTACTTTACTCACTGCGATATTATCGGAAGCGTTTGCTTTTACTTGCACGAGCCCGGACACCTTTGTTCCAGAAAGAGGCAACGTGATTGAGACAGTTGGAGGTATCAGATCTGGAGTTGGCGTGACCTGAACATAACGGTAAATCCGGTCACTATAACCGCTATTATCTTTTACTGAAATATTTAAGACAAAAGGTCCTGGTTCAACATATGTACAAGTATATTTATTGGGCGCAATCTGCTTACCCTGTTGTGAACCACCGCACCGAACATGTTGCTCCACAATGGTCCCGTCGGAATCAGAACTGCCAGAGAGATCGATTGTTGTGGTCAACGGAACAGCACCAAACGTTTTATCTAGTGTGGCACTAGCAACTGGCGGGTCTCCGATGGCACCGCCTAAACGTACGATGACACTGTCAGTTTCGGTGATATTCAGTTCTTGGTCAATCGCTTGGGCGCGGAAACGATAGACGCCGGCAGGAAATAAATAATTTTCTGATGACCATACAGTAGTGTTTGAGAGACAGCATTTGTATGCAATATCACTGGTAAAAGGCCACCCCGCAGAGGGCATCCAAAACACCGGGCCACCTTCAGGATCTAACCCGTTAAATGATGCGGTGATGGCGCTATTGGCTGGCCCAACCGTTGGTGTAACGGTAAGCGTGCCGGTCGGAGGTGCTCCATGGGTAAGAGCTGGCAACACCGTAATAAACGATTGCCCTTGGGCACCCCCACCTCTTCCATCAGCCACGCTGATCTTATAGTTTACCACCGCGGCAGTCGCCAGCTGGGGTGCAATAAATGAATCTCCAACTGGAACACTTTCAGGGAACAGTTGAGAAAGTATTGACCCAAGCAACCACGAACGAACAAGACATCCAAATGGCCCAGAATCGATAAGAAGGGGCGTTGAACGCAACGTGTCGCCATCAGGATCAATAATGGTGGGAACTGGGAGTCTTACGACATCGCCAGCAGGAACAGTTATACTAGAAATGGTGAGCGTGGGCGCGTTATTTAATTTAGGGAAAGCAACCAGCGGATTATTCAGGGCCTTGAAGAAATTGAGCCGTCCTCCGGTGGTTGATTGCACGGTATCAGAATCCGTTACAGCATCATAACTTGTGAAATCCAGAATAACGTCACGTCCCTGTGCTGAAGTCAGCGAAGGATTCTTCTGGAAGAGGGCGGCCGCAACCCCGGCTACATGGGGCGCTGCGAATGAGGTGCCAGCAACAATACGATACCCCGAAGGATCACAGAATTGACAAGAGCCGACTGGCCCAATTTTTGTAGTAGTAATAGCGTTATCAGGCGATGCAATATCCACGCTAGCCAACCCATAATTTGAAAAACTTTCTTTTGCATCATTGCGAGCGGTAGCCATGACTGACATGAGGCCAGGGACGTCAGAATAACCAGCAGGATAAAAGGGGATGATGTCAGTATTCAGTGAATCGTTTCCCGCAGCAGCAACATGTAAAATGTCTTCATTACTCGCACGTATAAACGCATCATGTTCCGTCACACTAAAAGCACTCTTCATACCAAATGATTCGTTAAGCACCCGAACATTGACCCCGGATTTTTTAAGTTCAATCGCTCGGTCTATACAATTGACAATCCCCGAGATGTAGAGTGTTCCTTTCTGGTCGTCCGGACTGGCTTTTAGCGCGAGCAATTTGACGTTCCAATTAATACCCGCCATTCCTAAACTATTATTCGCCACTGCGCCAATAATTCCTGCTGCATTAGTGCCGTGGCCTTCTAAATCCTGTCCACCAGGAATCTGCCGCACACAATCATACCCATGAGACCCATCTTGCGGATTGGTCCAAAGGTTTTGCTGCAAATCTGGGTGGGTGAAATCAATGCCTGAGTCGATAATGCCTACCACAACATCGCTGGCATCTGTTTGAGTGTCCCAGGCTTGCGGAGCACTGATTTTGACCATATCCCACTGCTGTGACCACAAGGGGTCATTTGGAATGGCTATAAGGTCACGGGCAAAATCCGGTTCTGCATATTCCACATTGGGATTTTTACCATAAAATTTAAGCATCGTTTCCACCGAGCGACCAGAAGGATTTTCAACTAAGTATAGATCTCTGTCTCCTTTGAATTGTTGAATGGGACCGGATTGGGCATGGAAGTTACGCGTTGCGCCCGGTTTAAACTTCACCAACACTCGTGAGGGATGAACTTTAATCTCCTTACCCTCTCTCACAATGGTATCCGATCCGAGGGGCTGGATAGTATCGGTGTCATCGAGAGCCGATACACCACCCGGAGCAGCAAGCTGATCGCGAGAAGGCAGACTCACCACCATCGTGACAGCAAAAAGTACCAACACCAGAGTCCCCACAAACAAGAGGCGGCGGAAGAAGAGTGAATTATTCATTTTTAGATTTTTTAACTAACTGATATTGATAATCGTCATTCCATTTCTCTCAAGAATAACACAACATGGATTCTTTAATCAACCTTCAAGGGTGCATAAGTTCCAGAATTAATTGCAACGCCCAATTAACAATTAAGATAATTGGGCATGCAAAAGAAAAGACGGGAAAAACACAAGGG
>Ga0209541_10009343_pt1 | contig 15904 bp, 10 predicted proteins | sample RifCSPlowO2_01_FD_184027 | JGI IMG/M metagenome (GOLD analysis project Ga0209541, IMG submission 184027) | Groundwater microbial communities from Rifle, Colorado - Rifle CSP2_plank lowO2_0.1 (SPAdes) (version 2) | ecosystem: Environmental > Aquatic > Deep subsurface > Groundwater | place...
CCGCAGCTATATATTCGCTTACGGACCCGGACAAAGGCAATGCCAAAATTGTCAACATGAGTTTTGGCGCCCCAGTTGAGAGCCTTGCCATTACCGAAGCGCTGTCGGATGCATATTTTATAAACGATGTGGTATTAGTTGCTTCCTCCGGCAATACAGGCTCCTCCTCCCCCAGCTATCCGGCTGCAACTGTCTGCGAAAACCCCAATAACCGGGCGGAAAAAGAACCATGCGTGATTGCGGTTGGCTCCTCTGATGTTAATGACAGGCGCTCGTTATTTTCCAGCTGGGGACAACACTTGAATCTAGTTGCTCCGGGAGGCGGAGACGATAAGGGCGAAAATTACAATATAATTTCACTTAACGCCGGCATTATCTATCCGAATAAAATACCGTATAAATACAAGGTTGACTATGTTCCGTCTGATCTGGGACTATTCTTGCGTTTGGGTGGGACTTCTATGGCAGCCCCTCATGTTTCAGCTCTTGCCGGCATGATTCGCAATAAACTACCAAATATTAAAGCCGGCCAGGTAAGATCTGTTTTAGAAAACTCTGCCGATGACGTTGGTCTCCCCGGCTGGGACCCTTACACTGGTTTTGGCCGTATTAATGCTCTCTCAGCTCTGTCCAAACCCGACCCAAGCAAGCCGATAAAAGCCTACATCTCCTACCCTGCCTCAGGAACTCGCCTAAATAAGGCAATTACCGTCTCCGGCACCGCCGACGGGGACAAGTTTCTCTCTTATACTCTTGAACACCGACAGACTGATACGCAAGCGTGGTCAGCTGATAATGTCACCTATCCAAACAATGATAATACGAAACCTATTATCAGTAGCACTTTAGGCATGATGAATCTGGACATGTACCAGACAGGCGAAGTACAACTTAAACTAACTGTCAAAACCTCAACCACCACCAAGGAGTCGGTTGTTACGTTTATATTAGATAATCGGGTAAAAAAGGGCTGGCCATATCAGATTAAAGACACGTTTAACAAGGATTTTCCAATGATACCGGTTATTGCCGACATCAACACTGATCACAAAAAAGAAGTTATTGTTGCCGGGCCTCAAACTGTCTCTGTTGTTAATTATCAGGCAAACCCTTACGTCAATTGGGACAGCCGTTCTTTTAACCTCGATGCCATTTTTGCCCCCGGCTACCCGACAATGCACGCCGTGCCGACAGTTGATGATATTGATCTGGGCGATTGTCACCATGATTGTGACAAAGAGATCTTTTTTGTCTATGATGAGCCGACATTAAATTCGCTTATTGATATGGACTGGTTTGAGAGTATTGTCGGCTACACTTTGTCCGGCAAGCAGATTTTATATGATCAATATTTATGGCCTAAGCAATTTTTTGGCGATGATTATTTAACTACCTTCAATCTGCCAATGTCAACAGGAGAAGTTTATAACGACAATCAAAATAAATTGGTCGTACTGGGAGATGACTACATTAACACTCCCGATGGCGGGCGCAAAAAAACCAAATTGGCCTTTGTATATAATAATCTCTCTTCTCATAAAGAGGTTAAAACGGGTGAACTATCTTTTGAAGATCTTGATCAGAGCACCCAAAGACAGGAAGGCAATCTCATGATTGGCCCGTTTACGTCAGACAAAACCACCACGGCAGTTTTTGCTCAAGATAGCCTTTCCAGCTATTTTAGTAAAAAAGGTAAAGTGACAAAAAATGGAAGCAGCCCGCATGTTCTAAATAACAGTTATTTTATGGCTGATACTGATAATGACGGCGTAGATGAGTTGGTGACAACAGCAGAAGACAAAAAGGATAATATTTATATTATAAGTATCAATAATTCCGGCTCTACACGAACTATCTACTCACGACTTGCTAAAAGAGTAAATGATGACAGTATTATAATTACTCCCTCAGATTTTAATGGTGACACCAAAATGGATTATTTACTTTATACCTACGACGAATATGATTTTGGTAGGATGGACTTTATTGATAATAACGGTTCATTGTTATTTACTGCTCAAGATCCATATTCACAGCCATCAAACTATTCTGAAGAAGATCACGATCCGTCTAATATATTACTAGGCGATATTGACAATGACGGTTACAAGGAGATGGTCAAAATTGATGTTGACGAAAATAAAGAAGCGGTGATACATTTTCATCGCGTGAAAGCGGACAAACTAGAGACCGATGTCTACCCATCAATTCCATTGACTGACAACATTGACCAAAGAGGCCCGATTAACAGCTATATGGCACTCGACGACATTGACGCTGACGGGAGCACCGACTTAGTTGTTGTCGCCCCGCAATATGGCAAAACCGATAATATCTGGAATTATTTTATCTACGCGTATGACTTAGGCACTGAGATTGGTGAAATTAGTTGGGGGCAATATAACGCCAACAGCCGGCATACAAGAAATTACTCTCCTGACCCAAACTATTGGCGCACCACGGTTGATTTAGTATGTAAAAACGGCCAAAAGCCCGGCGGGGAGATGTCTGACTTAAGCTTTGAATATCTTGTCTGGCCGGCAAAAGGACTTCAGTCTCATGTTAAATCAATTTCCTCACTCCCCTACTCCATGGGTATATCATCAGGGGAGCTGCCGACGTCAATTTATATAAGAGTCAAAAAAGGCGAACAATATCTCCTTCCAACAGGCACTCCTCCCGACCCACATATCAACTATGGAACCGCCTTCAAGCAAAAAAGGCCTGCGATATTTTTCAGAAACGAGGACACCCCCCACAAACCTTATACTTTTGACTTTCTGGCTCTCGATTCCATGTGCCAGTAATTCCCGCTTGCCATGTGGCTTGCCATATGAGTGATTGTTATCAAAGCGCTTGGTTTAAGTATTGATAACGGACTTAGTATCTACTATCATCATTATTAATGTCTCATCTTGATAAAAAACAGACTCGTATTACATGGCTGTTGGTTTTTGTAGGTCTATTTTGTATTTCAGTCCTATTAACTCTTTGGACTTTCCGGTCACCTCTTTCAACCTCAACTTCTGCTTTTTCCACTAAATCAATCCTAAGGAGCTGCAATCAGGGTTGCGATTTATATGAACTTGATTGCCCATCAGCATATCAATGCGTCGATCCGTGCACTCTAACTCCGGGTAAAGCCTGCCCGCAGTTAAATCGTGGAGTTTGTCGAGCTATCGGCTGTCTAAAAGACAGAAGTTGCGGTTGTATGTTTAAACCCACTTCTAAACCTACTGAATTAACACCAATTTTATCTCCTAGTCCAACACCGTCCTATATAAGTAGTAATTATAAATACATAAATATTAGTTTAGGTGAGCCTCATGGACTTGTCACCTCGATTGATTTTTTGCCCGATAATCGCTTTGTTGCAGGAATTTCGGTACAGGATGAAAATGTTACTTTAAAAGATAATCCTCAAAGTTCGCTGATGATTCAAAAAGATAACAAGTTTGTTGAGAAATTTGATATCCCAGACGGCGCCAAGATACTTAAGCACGTTCCTTCGGTAAAAGTATCCCCGGTGGACGGTAGTATTTGGATGTTGATTAATGATTTGACGAACAAAACTGGGCTTTTAGCCCAATTTAAAAACGATAACTGGAGTATCTTTCAAAATCCAAGCTTGCGAATTGCCAAAGGTGATCTGGCGATAGATAAAGATGGTAATATTTGGATAGCTACTTCTGATCCAGCCAATATCAAGGTTTTGGTATTTTTAACAAAGACGAGTACTTGGAAACAATATGGATCCAATATCTTTTCTTCTTCAACTAAACAGCTGAATACAATGCTGTCATCGATAGATAATAATATTTATCTTGGTATAAAGAGATCGGCAATCAGTGGAGATATCTACAAATATAATCCGACTTTAGATAGATGGAGCTTGATGTACCTTACCTATTTATGGGATCCGAATTATAATCCTTCGATATACAACGTGATTGATCTGGCGCAAAATAATTCAACCGATGTTTGGCTCCTCTCGAGTGGTGATTGGACCTTCTCCGGTCTTGGGAATTATATCTATCGAATGACAAGTGAAGGTAAAGTACTAGAGTTCCGAATATTTGACTATTTAAATAGTAATTTTATGACTAATTATATGATCGGTAAGATGGCTGTCGACATTGATAACATGGTTTGGATGACAGCAACGGACGGAGGTATGTATGTAATCACTCCGGAAAGAAGAATTACTCCTTTTTCATGGGCTCCAAATTTAGCATATCTACCCTCCGAAATGACTGCCAGCCCCTATGATCGGACCGTAGCTATGGGTGAGATAAATATCATCACGCTTATTAAGAAAAAATAGGCGCCGGTATCGATACCTGATTGCGGTTTCCTCAGATGATGAAAGTGATGAATAATTTTCAAATCACTTAACATTAAATTTCAAAACTATGTAGAATAAAATATCATGAAAAAAAATATTGTCATTTTGTTACTACTTTTAACTGCCCTATTAACTGGCGCACTCGTTCGCAGTAAAGCCATCCCCTACTTTTCCAAAGCGCAGACTTCAACCAAATTCCCCCAGTTAAAAATTTCCGACACCGACAAATGTAAATTTGTAAATAACATCGCCGTATCCCTCTACGAAAGTATCATTTGTGGTACCAATTTCTACTGTTTTAGTATGGGCGACCAGCTCAACTTGTACACGTCTTACGGACAGAGATTAAAACTATTAGACAGTTACCAAATTTCCCCTCCCGGCACCGACCCGGGGCTGACTAATAATCGTTTTACTAAACTTAAGTATTTTCAAAAAGATGGCGTTGATTATCTTTACGCCCTTTCAATGATAACTCAGACGGACAACTCAAGAAGGAGACAAACCAAGCTTAATCTGTTTCAAATTAATGGCGGCCGTCTGAAGCTTGTCAACACATTGCCTATTGACGTTGGCGGATTAGACACATACACCGTTGACGCTGACAATTCGTTACTTATCGTTTCATTAAATCGATATGGGGGTGAATATTTTTGGACCCATTTTATTTTTGACATTAAAAAACCAGAATCTCCGCTTCTTTTAAGCCACGTTGTTGGGAACACTACTATGGTTTATGCCAATTTCGCTTATAACAACAAAACTCTGCTGGTGCATCATAATCGTGATGAATTCATTGATATCATCAATCTGGATAAACCAAATCTACCAAAACTCAAGTCGGTTGCCATTGATGAGGGATTTGCCATAATTGGTTTTGACAAAAACCGGCAAAAACTAATTCTAAGAGATGTACGAAATTTTTTCGGACTGTACGGGCAAATATATCATGTTGATACTCCCGCATCCGACAAATTAGATATAAATAAGGCAGAGAAACTGCCGGTTATTGCAAGAGGCGATTTGACAATCACCCAAAACGGTCTTTATGTTTTTAAAGGCTATGATGATGACCAATCGCTTGTTTTTTTTGACCCGGGTAATAATTGGCAAAAGACTGCAATTCCCAAAAGTGAAATTACCAACAGTCGAGTTTTTGAGTTTAAAACGACCGTCTCAGGAAACACACTTCTGATCAAAGGCTCAAATGGAATTGGCCAGATTGATCTGTCAGAGCAGCCGTTGCATTCCTCATTAAACGAATACCAGAGTTTTAAATTTTACCCTGTACCCCAGATTCTAAACCATGATTATATTGCAACAAGAGACGCGCTTATCGGTGTTGAAGCTTATGGATTTAAAGATGTTTCTGATTATCTGTTTATTGCCCCAATTACAGCCTCCTCTGCCGAGCTTCCAGAAAAAGCCGTGATTATCCCTTTAGAGGAGAATTTGGACGAAACTAAATTGTTAGAATTGCCCAACAACCAGCTTGTTTTTGGCAGAATCCTTAAAAATGAAATTAAGTTCACTTATTTTTCAACTAAAGACAACAATCTAACGCCTGCATTTAAAACAATACAAGAGAGCACATTAAGTATGTCAGTTGATCCTGACTCGGATAATAGAGGCGCAATACTGGATGCGGGAGCAACTGACAAAACCTCGTTTTTCCTTGTAGAAGATCCTTATCGCCTCATTACCCTTACCAATCCGCCCTCCACCCCAAAACTCACAGTTACAATGCTTGGTAGTAAATCTAATGAATTTTACCTTCAACCTGACCCAAAATTTGCTGTACTTGACTCAGATACGGTTTTTCTCCTTAGCTATAGCCTGATTGGCTATCCAACCATTTGGCAAGTGACCGATACTTCCGGAAGACGACCCAAATTGTCAAAAATACTGATTGACTTTAGCCAAATTCACAATGACAGCTCGTGGCATGACTATGGTCTTTTGGACAGTTTCGACACCAACGACCCAAAATTGGTAATTGAAGATCAAGCTTTCACGGAGGAAAGGAAGGGAAACGTTACCCAGCGCATTTACAAAAGTAGGCACTTTTTTGCGTTTGCCCAATCAGGAAAAATCATGCCGATTGCCAATGTTTCTGATGAAGTAACAGCCCAATCGCTTAAAAAATCCCATCAGATGATGTTTGAGTTAAAAGAAACTAACCAAGTTGTTGTAGTAAGCCCAATGTCTGATTCCGGCTCCCCGTGGCAAAATACTTTGCCCAAAACCGACAAGCGCTGCACTATTCCCCTAATCGGTCGTGCCCTGCCCCGACAGGTTTCCGACGATTTTGTAACCATCTTCAACAGTGACTACATCTTTGGAGAATATACACCTGAGGAAGTTCATCCTTTTGACAATACCAGTCGCAGTCTCTACAAATTTGAATCAATAAGAAAGGGCAATGGCGATTAAATTAACTCCAGCTTTGAAGATTTTCTTAGTTTTGATTCTTTTAACAGCAATTATTGGCGTTATCAAAAACAATAAAATCAACCTCCTCAACAAGGCTCAAGAAGCCAGTCAGTCGGCAAAACTTGAAAAAAATCCTACTCCTACTCCTAAACTTACATATAAGCCGGGAGAATTTATTGTGAAACTAAATACTCCACTAAAAACTCCTCGTTGGAACCAAAAAGACGGCAAATTAAATATTGATAGTCAACCGCCATCGCTTGCACCTTTTTTGCAAACTCTCGATCAACTAAATTTAACTTCATTTAATGCTCTTAATATTCCGACAAAGTTTAATAAAAATATTTATGTTCTCCGTTTTCCAGTTCAAACCGACAAAAAAGACGTCATTGACACAATCTCAAGCCTTGATGAGGTTGCTTACATCGAACCAAATTACATTTACCGCATTAACGACAATATTAATGACCCGTTGTATATCGATGATATGGGAGCGGAAAGTGAGCGCCGTGACCCCAACTGGAATCCGCCCTACTCCTACCAATGGAACTTGAAAAAGATTCATCTTGAGGAGGCTTTGGACTATGAGGCAAGCCCGACAAGCAGAATAAAAGTTGGCGTTATCGACACCGGAGTGTTTGTTAACCCCACAAGCAGCGGATACGCTAAGGAATGCGGAATTTTTGATGGCCCCGGTTACATGGGCCGGACGTGCAAAAACTTTGATTTCATCGGATGTTATAACCCTCTTGACCCATTATATGACATATGCCGCGGCGACTATAACGGCCACGGGACACATGTTGCCGGAATTATGGCAGCAACTCAGAACAATGAATTTGGGATTTCGGGAATGAGTAATAATATTGAAGTCTCAGCCTATCAGTCATTGGATAAAAATGGATTTGGTTCTGCCGATAGTATCACTTCAGGAATCTACATATTCTTGACCAGCGCCTACAAGGCTAGAGTCCTTAACATGAGCTTTGGGGGGCCGATGGAAAGCAAGGCAATAACTGAAGCGCTGTCAGATGCGTATTTTTTTGAAGATACCGTCCTGGTAGCTGCGTCAGGAAATTCCGGGACTTCCGAGCCAATGTACCCGGCGGCATCAGTTTGCATCAACCCAGATAACCCACAAGATAAACAGAATTGTGTTATTGCAGTTGGTTCATCTGACGTTGATGACAAACGCTCTTACTTCTCCAGTTGGGGGAATCATATCTCTGTCGTGGCTCCCGGCGGGGGTAAGAGCGATGATTTTAATCACGTTTACAATATAGTTTCGCTAAGATCGCAGTATACTATCGGAGAAAACAACGATGCTGCCTCCTACAAAAATATGATTGATTACCCGCCATCTGAAAGGTGGTTATTTTTACGTCTGGGCGGGACTTCCATGGCAGCCCCTCATGTCTCGGCGCTTGCCGGGATGATCTTAAACAAACATCCCAAGTACTCTGCACAACAGGTAAAATATGCGATTGAAAATTCTACCGACGATATCGGGGCGCCCGGGTTTGACTCCTACACCGGATACGGCCGGATCAACACCCTTAAAGCGCTTCGGGACACTAACCCAAACAAACCTGTCAAAGCGCATATCAGCTTCCCGGTGATGGGCACTCAAGTCGGTCAAAAAATTATTGTGAAGGGTAGCGCTGAGGCGGAGAATTTGATCTGGTATAAGCTCGAATACCGACAGCTCCCCTCTCTTGAGTGGCAAAGTGAAAACGTCAGTTACCCCAACAATAACAATCAAAGACAGGTAATAAGTGATGTTTTGGGAATACTTGATTTAAAGACGATACCTGACGGTGAATTTCAGATAAAACTTTCTGTACAGGGCCCAATAACATTAAAAGAATCTGTCGTGACGGTAACTCTTGATAAACGAGTCAAAACCGGCTGGCCGTATGAAATCAAAGACACACCAATCCGGAAATTTGGTATTGTCCCGGTTGTTGATGACATTAATTCCGATTACAAAAAGGATGTTGTTGTTGCCGGCCCACAGACAATATCGGTCATTAACCACAACGGAGTTCCTTACCCCGGCTGGGACAGCAAGTCGTTTAATGTTGACTACATTTACCGGCCGGGAGAACCGCTGATTGCCAGTGTGCCAACAGTTGGCGACATTGACAATGGCAATTGCCATCGCGACTGCGACAAAGAAATATTTTTCTCTTTTTTTGAGCTTGCTGGAGAGGCGGCAATTGATGCTATTAATGATTATGAAAGTTATACCGGTTACACCCTTGAGGGAAAACTGATTTTCTTTTTTCAGGACTATAAAAGCTGGGATAGAAACATCCCGATGATAATTGGTGACGTATATAACGAAGGGCAAAATAAGCTGATAATAGGCAACGACGGGCTTATTTTCAACAATATTTCATCAAAACTAAGAAATCCTTTGAACTTCGATCAGATCGATCAGGACGCATCAACATTTTCTATGGGCAACTTTAATCCGGATGAAAAAGTAGAGACTGTTTCTATTAATGATCGTTGGATTGGGTCGGATTGGTCAAACGTTTCATATTTTTCTGAAAAGGGAGAAGTTATTAAGGTAGAACTTCCAACACCCCCAACGCCAACGCCAGATCCATCAGCTCCTACGCCAAGACCGACCCATCCGCTTCCAATTGTTCCATCAACACATACCATAGCAACTCCACCACTAATTATTACCTCCCCGCCGACTCCAACAATACGGTATCAGGATTTCTCTACTGCCAAATCCTCTCCTGCCCAAATTCCCAAAAGATATCAAAAGAATACATTTCTTGCTGATATTGACGGCGATTCGGTGCAAGAAGCCATATTCTATACCGACAATTCAAGCCGAAGGGAGTTCCCGGAAAACCCTGCGTACAAAATTTCAACTCTTAAAGCTCGTGGAGATATTACATATTTTCAAAATAGTAAAAGAATTGACAGTTACTCTACCCTCACCCCGGCTGATTTTGACCAAGATAACAAAACCGATTTTATTCTTGACCACAACAACGGCACAATTGAACTTATTAAAAATGACGGAGCGCTGTTAACCACTTTTGATGATCCGTACCATAAGAATCTGACCGAGAATTATTACAAATATATGATTGCCGACACATCAAGAACTTTAGTTGGCGACATTGATAATGACGGCTATCAGGAGTTTGTCAAAATAGGATACAAGGATGATAAAGCATCTGTCCATTTTTATCGGATTAAAGGTGATAAAGTTGAGGTTGATGCCTACCCGCCGATATTTTTAACCGACAAAATGAATTATTTAGGGTCACTCAATACCTATATGGCGCTCGACGACATTGACGCAGATGGCAAAACTGATTTGATTATTACTGTGCCTCAGTACAATTCTATAGACAACATCTGGCAATATTTTGTCTATGCCTACAACTTGGGGGTTGAGCGGGGACAGATTAACTGGGGACAATATAAAACTAATTCAGAACATACAAACGCCTACGTCCCTGACAAAACATATTGGAAAGTGTCAGTTGATTTGGTTTGCAAAGACGGTTCCCGTCCTACAGATTTATCCGGTTTGCAATTTGAGCATATTGTCTATCCGGCCCAAGGGACTAAGAAATACAGTAAATCGATTACATCTCTCCCCTACTCAACCGGAATATCATCAGGAGAGCTGCCGACATCAGTTTACGCAATGGTAGTCAAAGATTTACAATATTTGGCTCCAACCGGTAGCCCATCTGATCCAAACGTTAAATATGCAACTGCCTTCAGAAAAAATTATCCTGCTGCCATCTGGAGAAACGACACGCAAGAAAACAAAACCAATCAATCTCCGTATCAGATGACATTTCAAGCCCCAGATAGTATTTGTCAATAATATTTTGGACACCCCCGGGATGTCCGCCAGCTGGCGGATAGGTTGGTACCTTGAGGACGTGAGAGTTGCAAATCCGAAGGAAAAAATTATAAACTGAAGATGTGAAAAATCTTTATTTGATTATTACGACACAGATTATAATTCTTATTATTTTAATCGGCGTTTCTCTAAGGTTTATGGTAGCGCCTCAGACTACTGCCAAAATAATCTCGCCGATTTCACAAGTTCTAGGTTCTGCAACATCAAATTTATTGCCCAAAACTGACGTTATTAATGTGATGGTTCTTCCATCACCAATCTCACAACCAAAAATTACCGCTCAACTAAAAGCCAAAATTGCGCTTAGGCCGGAATACACTATTGCCATAGTTGGCGACTCAATGGAAGACACAATGGGAGAATATGCCGATTATCTTGAGCATGAAATCGAGCGGGCTTATCCGATGACAAAATTTAATTTATTTAATTACGGACGCGGTTCTCAAACCGTTGAGGAGGCGCTTGGCAAAATCGACCAGAACTTTAATTATCAAACCCGAGTTTACCCTCCCCTGCCATCGATTAATCCGGATATCATAATTGTAGGATCGTTTGCCTATAATCCTTTCACTCCTTACGACCGCAACCGTCATTGGATTAGCCTAACCCGAATGATTGAAAAACTTAAAACAATAACCCCGAACGTATATTTGTTAGCAGAGATGGCGCCTTTAAGGTCAGAATTTGGCAAAGGCCCACAGGGTGTCAATTGGGAAACGGGAACTGTGATAACTCATAGCGGACACATAATTGAGCAGCTGCAAAATGCTGTTGGACTGTCCAAAACTTTAAATATTCCAGTAATTAATGTTTTTGCCGACACCTACAACGAAGAAACCAAATCAGGGAACGCTGCTTATATCGACCCGTCAGATGACATTCACCCATCAGTCTACGGTCATGAAAAAATGGCTGAAAAAATTGTTGAGACGCTTCAGTTAAATTAACTTAATTTTTTTGTTATACTTGTTTCAGCCTGGAGGAGTCGCATAGTGGCCAATTGCGGGGGATTGCTAATCCCCTGAGCTGAAAAGCTCACGCGGGTTCAAATCCCGCCTCCTCCGCATAGAGCCTTCGGTTGCTCCAAGTCCCACCCACCCTCTCACTTTGGGCTATTGGGGCTTGCTGAAAAATCGAAGGAAAGGTTCGATATCGTGAAAGAGGCCTGGAGACGTGAAAATCGCCTAAAAAGCCTTCAAGGTAAAAGTGCTTGGTTCTAAGCTTTTATCACGAATAGCTTGCTGGGGCTTGCTCTTCATATCTCATGTTTTTATTTTAAATCTCTCATATTGGATATTTTATGAGATCAGTGAAAGAATATCGATGTAGTTGACAGTTACTATTAATTCACTACAATATGTAGTAAGTATGAAGTTAAAACCACTTAGTAAACTGGAATTAGAGGTAATGGAAATCATTTGGGAACGTGGTGAATGTACAATACGTGATGTTACTGATCAGGTAGGTAAAACAAAATCTCTGGCATATACGACTATTGCTACAATAATCACCCGCCTTATCGAGAAGGGAGCCATTAAGAAGCAAGACGACAAATTCTCTGCAACATATGTCCCGACACTCTCAAAAGAAGCTATGAGTAGGACAGTTGCTCAATCGTTTTTAACGAAATTTATTCAGTCATTTGGAGATGCGGCAATTGTTTCATTTGCTCAATCTGTTGATAAACTTCCTAAAAAGAAAAGGGAACAATTTATTGAATTACTTGATGTATATGAAAAGAAAGACAAGTAAACATTTTGTTGTAATATGTCTTTTCTTTGTCTTGCTTACGGGATTCTTTGGAATACTTCTGCAGAAATATGCTCCTCTTCTTTTTCATAACACTATTTATTATTGCCAGGAACTAATAAAGTCCATTAACACAAGTACTTTCTCGCAAAGATCAAATAGTATGGTACTTGTGCCGGTCTTTTTTATTCTTGCTCTAGTTGGGATACGACTAAGTACGACAGTCGTTCAACTCATTATCATGGCACGAAAATTAAGCCGGCAAAAAATTCGATATCATTCAGCTATCTTAAACAAACTGATACAAGATAATAATCTTAGAGATAAAGTTGTAATCATTAAGAACAGCCAGCATATAGCTCTATGTTACGGTCTATTGCGACCAAAAATCTACTTATCAACTGGATTACTCAATGCAATATCTTCGAATGAACTAGGGGTAATCCTTAAACATGAAAAGCATCATCTTGAGCATAATGACAACCTTTCGATACTTTTTGCTCATATTGTTCAGAACACATTTCCCTTAGTCCCTTTACTTTCTGATCTTGTAAATAACTTTAGGATTGAACAGGAAATTGCTGCTGATGCATACGCGGCAGAGGGAGGCAAACGACAATATGTCGCAAGCGTTCTTAAAAAACTACTCAAAGAGCCACAACCTGCATTTGCGTATTTCCCTTCATTTGGAGCAGAAGATACGATTCAGGCAAGAATTGAGTCCTTGTTCTTCAAGAAACAGTATTCATCACATTTTTCAACAAAAAATACCACACTGAGTTTTTTTTCTATCTTAATTTTGTTAGGACTTGTTATTACACCAGCATTAGCTATCGAATTGCATGAAAATGGACAGGATGCAATTATGGTTTGTATCAACAACCAGCAATGCGTTACCCAATGCAAAGAAAATATACGTTATATACAAAACATGAGTCCTGCACTAAACAAATCAACTCCTTACAGTCCCGCTTCAACACTATAGTAATTGACCTATTGACATTGATACATATTTCTACTACAGTTTGTAGTAAGTTTATTAATTATCATAAAGTATGTCGGAACAACTCACAAAATCAAAACAAATGTCTTTTAACCCCGTAGTTATTCTTTTAATAGTTGCAGCATTTGCGATAGGTTTTCTATATAACAAAGTTGATACATTGGAAAAAGGAATTGCGAGTGAAAATACCAACAATGCCAAAGTTGCTGGCGCACAGGCCCAGCAACCGCCGGAACTCAAAGCAAATCTTGATGCTATGCCAAAAATTACTGATAAAGATCATATTCGGGGTAACAAAGATGCCGATGTTGTTTTAGTTAATTATTCCGATTTTGAATGCCCATTCTGTAAACGGTTTCACCCTACCATGTTGCAGATTATGAAAGAATATGGAAATAAGGTAGCGTGGGTATATCGACATTTCCCACTCTCGTTCCATGCTAATGCTCAAAAAGAAGCAGAGGCGTCAGAATGTGCTGCAGAACTGGGTGGAAATGATGTCTTTTGGAAATATACTGATGCGATATATGAAAAAACGACGTCAAATGGCACCGGATTTGCACTCGACGCGCTTGTGCCTTTGGCAAAAGAATTAGGATTAAATGAATCAAAATTCAAACAGTGTTTGGATTCAGGAAAATACGCAAAGCATATTCAAGAAGATATGGCAGGGGGGAGTGCAGCTGGGGTAAGTGGTACGCCCGGGACAATCATTGTCGCCAAAAACGGCAAAAGGGACTTAATTAACGGAGCACTACCATTTGAACAGGCAAAAGAACAAATCGACGTCTTACTCAAATAAGAGAATTTGAAGTTATATGTGTTCAACACGTCTATAAAAACTATGAGTAAGGCAACTATTTATCTTGAAGGAATTAATCGAGTATTAAAACAGAAGGTATACTTTGTAACTTTTGTCACCGTTTTTGTATTTTTGATGTGGCTTTTTATCTATATACCGGTTCGCAGTATTCCAGGAAATGATTTTGCATTTCAGATGAGCCTCTTAAAGTCACTAGATATCTTGCTACTTTTAGCCCTGTCATTACTTACGTCTTTGTCACTAGTTATGAATATGTATTCTTTTCGCCATAAAGCTACCGTAGGTAGCGGAGTTTCGGCAATCTCGCAAGGTGGATTGGGAGGGCTAACAGGAGTAGCTGCTTCAATCTTTGGCACAGCATCATGTTCGACCTGCGTAGCTTCCTTGTTTGGGTTTCTAGGCATCGGTACGGTCTTTCTATTACTTGATTATAAGAATTACATTGTTTTTGCCTCAATTATGTTAATTCTCTTTTCACTGTATTTTACCTCAAAGAAGATTTTGAACCTTTGTGAGGAATGCAATAACTTAAATTTAAGAAATCATACACATACCTAAATTATGGATAAAGAAACAATAAAAGCTGAAATTGCCAAGCTCCAGCAAAAAACTGAGCTTACAAAAAAAGAACGTAAGCATCTTAAAAAACTTGAGAAGCGCCTTACACGTGAAAACAATGCTAAGTATCACGGAGTAAAAACTCTGATGAAATGGGCTGCAGTCGCACTTATTGCAGTGTTTCTTATTTGGGGAGCGTGGTTTTTGATTAAAAAATCTCAAGTGCCTTCTAGCAGTATTATTTCACAAAACGGACTTCACTGGCATCCGAAACTGAAAATACTCATTAACGGCAAAGAGCAAGAAATACCAGCTAATATCGGTATCGGAGCCATTCATGAGGAATTACACACTCATGATGAAGATGTAAAAGATGTGGTAGTTCACATGGAAATGAAAGGGTTGGTTACGAAAGATGAAGTAAGACTTGGTAACTTCTTCAAAATCTGGGGTAAAGAATTTAACCAAACACAAATTCTTGATAGGAAAAACGGAGCAGAAGGAAGTGTTAAAATGTTTGTTAATGGAAAGGAAAATAATGGATTTGAAAATTATCTAATGAGAGAAAATGACAATATTGAAATTCGATATGAAAAATAAATTACCAATTTCAGTTTTCGGAGTAATCATTGCCATTAGTGTTTTTTTTGTTTATCAAACCTTTTTTTCAGAGAGCCGTCCCTCATTAAAAGTAGCACCAACTCAGCTTTCCTCGGAAGGTGTTGATGAGGCAGCGCATGCGATGGAGGCGGTACCCGATACTGGCGTTTCTATGGCAAAAGAGGATAAAGGATTAAAGGAGCTTTCATATAAACTTGATGGAGATACGAAAGTGTTTCGGCTAACTGCACAGCCTATCAAGTGGAACCTATTCGATAAAACCTATGCAACAGCATGGGCATACAACGGCGCTGTCCCAGGCCCACTCATTCACGTTACCGATGGAGACAAGGTGAGGATTATTATAAACAACCCACGAGCTTACGCTCGGGGTTTTAGGTAAGATCAAGCAAAGCTTGTCCAGAATCCTCTTTGCCTTGATTTTCAATATAGGTTTTGATTTGTTGTTCATTGACACCAATGGTT
>Ga0209541_10009344_pt1 | contig 15903 bp, 19 predicted proteins | sample RifCSPlowO2_01_FD_184027 | JGI IMG/M metagenome (GOLD analysis project Ga0209541, IMG submission 184027) | Groundwater microbial communities from Rifle, Colorado - Rifle CSP2_plank lowO2_0.1 (SPAdes) (version 2) | ecosystem: Environmental > Aquatic > Deep subsurface > Groundwater | place...
CTTTTGTATCCTATAAAGTGGGGGCTGGGCAATATAGAGATTGCCATTATCAATCACTTGATGGAAATATCTAAAAAACAAGGTAAGTAATAAAGTCCTGATATGAGCCCCGTCTACATCGGCATCCGCATCTTTAATTCTCCAGGTTCGGCACGTCACGCCCTTACCACCATCAACCGGTTGCCAATCACTCGTATATTCAACTTTTCCTTTCATTCCCCCAATATCTAAATCACCGTTGTCACCCCGGGCAATTATTTTATTGAACATTGGATTATCTGTCATAGCTGTTTAAATAATTTAGGATAGAAAGTGAAACTTAATAGTAAAAGTATTCCCATAAACGGATTATATCTTTTTCCGAAGAGAGACTTCGAAGTCGCGAAAGCCTTGCTTAGCATAAAAATTCCTGGCTGCCTGGTTTTTGGCTAAAGTGCCAACAACAATCCGGGACAATTTTAAATCTTTAGCTAGGATTTCCAACTGACTCATAAGCTGACTGCCGATTCCCTGGCCGCGGTACTTTTCCAAGACGACCAAATCGGAAATGTAAAACCACTTCTTGATCATTAAATCGACTTCGTCCGGCTCACTCTCCGGCCGGCCGGAGCCAAAACCAACAATCTGGTGGTCAACTTCGGCCACAATAATTTTCCCTGGCGGAGGGGTTTTTCTGATTAGTTCTTCCAAATAAGCAGAGGCAATATCTTCACCCTTATTTTTTTCTTCCGGTTCTAATTCCCGCTCGTAGTTCTGCAAGGCAATGATACAGCCAATCATGCCGTCACGATCTTTGCCGGTAAAATCTCTAATCATTTTGATATCCGATGATAATAAATCAAACTCAAAATCAATAAACCCAGGCTAACTAACGACAATCGGTCACCCCAAACCCGCGCCGGAGTGGAATCGGAAAATGCCGTCACGATTTGGTGGCTGCCGGCGGTTACCGAGTAACCGATCAGGCCGGGATAATCCTGATTTTCATAAATTATCTCCTGCGGCTGGCCGTCGACGGTGACTGCCCAGCCGGGAAAGTAGGCCGTCCGCTCGAACAGCTGATCGTCCCGGCCCACCGTGACCTGATAACTGTGGCGCTGGGTTTTCCAGATAATCTGCTCGGCTGTCACCTCCTGGCCTGCCAGAGAAAAAACTTTGTCCGGCTTGCCGAAAAGCTCGGCATTTTTCGACGCGTCAAACCAAGTCGGCATCGCTTCCAATTGAGTCGTGGTCGTAAACGGATAGTGATAATAAAAAGCGTCCGGCCAGTTAAAGTGGCCCTGGTCACGCACGGTAGCAAGAGTAAAAATTATCGCCCCCGCCAGTAGCAGTGCCGTTACTTTGGGATAGGCCTTAGCGGCTACAGCGGCTAAATAACTACCCATCAGGCTTAAAAATAAGACCAAGCGCCAGGGAAATTGGACAAAGTTGAGCATGGGAAAAAGTTTCCAAAACCAGGAAGAAATCGGCAGGGCCAAAAACACAAAACCCAAAAAGGCCCAATGGAAAAATCCCCGCTTGCGGCTAAAAAATGCCAGCAAGATTATCAGCCAGTGGACCGGCCCCAAAGTAAAACTCATGGTATCGCCGGCTCCGGGCAGGGAGATACCAAAACCCCACGGCATATAGATTAATTGAGTCAGAGTCGGAAAATGATTGAACAACTCGTTGCCGGCAACAATCGAGTTAAAGTAAGTAAATTTCCGTTCCAACACCAGCGGCAGCCAGAAAAACAAAGTTAAACCAACACTATTAATAAAAATTAAGATTGTTTTAAACCGCGATTTGATAAAAGCAAAAAGCGCCAACAGCGGCAGACCGAAAACCACGGTAATGTTGTGGGAGAGTAAAAACGCGGCTAACCCACCCACCGCCAGAAAGTAATGCCATCGATTAGGCTGTTTGATTAACCGATCCAATAAATAAAAATTGAGGACCAGCAAAAAATAGGCCAAAATTTCTCCCAGGCTACCCCGGATCATGATTACTGCCAAAGGATAAATGGCGGTCAAGGAAAAAATTCCGGCGGCCGCGGCGGCGAAACGGCCGAACTTAGACTTAAGCCAAATAAACCAGATTACTGCCGCGCCCAGGTAACTCAAAACCGTCACCAATTTTAAACTGTGCTCGATGGTTAACCCCAACTTCATCGGAATAAACGCCAACAACTCCAGTAGGTAGTAGTAAAAATTAAAAATCGGCAAACCGAACTCGTGGTTTAAGTTGCGCGCCCAGCGGAAAGGAAAGTGGTGGTCGTGGAAGGCCAGATTTAAGTTGGCCAGACGGGCCAGATGCATGTCACCGTCGTGAGTTTGGGGAAAACCAACCCGAAGAAAACTTCGCAAAATCACCAGACCCAAAAGGACCAACCCGGCGATAATCAACAGGTTAACTGGAAGCCGATGAGTATTTTTTAAGCGCATACTGCCAAAATTTGATAATGAGTAAATAAAAGCCAATAGTGAAAACAATCGCTACGGTTGCCCACTGCCATGATAATACTCCAAAAAGCGCCTTAGCCGGAAAAGTAAAAATTAGCCCGATGGGAATGACAAAAGTTAAAAACAGACGGACGGTCTCGATATAAATATCCACCGGGAACCGGGCCATTTGGGACAGATCGCGATAAATCCAGATGGCGTGATCGACTTCAGTGGTTAACACGCCGATGGCGGCGACAAAAATATGAATCGCCGTCACTAGCACCATCGCCATTAATCCCATGAGTAGAAAACTCAATAGTTCGGCTAAGCTAACTGACGACAGTTTTAGACTTAAAAAAATTACGGTCAGGATCAGCGGCGGAATATCCAACCAATCAGTGTGGGAAACTAAAACCTGGAACAAGGGATTTAAGGGTTTGGTCAAAGTAAAGTCAAAGTTACCGGAGATAATTTCACTGCGGTACCAATAAATTCCCCGGTAAAAGACTTGGCCGAGTAGATCAAAAATGTTATAAACTAAAAAGAAAATTATCAACTGATCAACATTATAGCCGGCAAGCAGGGTAATTTTATCTTTTAAAGCCAGCAAGAAAAGCAGCAGCAGGGAAATCCTGACGAGTTTACCGGACAGGAATAAAACTGAGGCCAGCCGGGTGGAAATCAGCGAAGAAAAAGTCATGACGCTCATTCGTAACCAATAGAGCCAATAAACTTTTAGACGCATAAATTTAGCGGCCGTAAGCGCCGTATATTTTTAAACCTTTCCGCCAGACTAATTTGGTTAAGAGCATAAACAAACCCAGCCAGGAAAGCATAATAATAAAGCCGGTGATGGTTTCGGCAAAACTCAACCGGCCCAACCAAACCTGGGCGGGATAAAAAATAAAGTAGGAAAAAGGCAGAAGTTTAAATAATTGCAGTAGTGCCGGCGGAAAAATATCCAAGGGAAAAGCCATACCGGACAAAAAGTCCAAAAACATTAACATCACAAACCGCAGCGGCCAACCGTCGTGCTCCGGATACCAAAAAGAAAAGGCCGAAACCAAAAAACTAAAGAAAAAATACATCAGAGCCGCGACCAAGGCAATGAGAATAAACCACAACCACTGCCCCAGACTAATCGGCCAAAGCAACGGCAGTTTTAAAATTAACACTAATAAAACCACCTCGACACTGAAAAAGAGCAGGTTTAAGATTTTGTCTGCCCAGTCCCGGGCTAACCAGTTATAAAAATAATTGATCGGTCTAACCAGGTAATTATTAAGGTCGCCGTTAGCGATTTCCACGCAGGCAGAATAACTGGAATTGCTAAACACCAGGCTGCGTAAAAATGACGCCACTAACAGGTAAGCCAACATGGTAACTTGGCTATATCCCCCGATCAGTTGATACTGGGTAAAAACCGCCCACCAAAACCAATAAATGGTCAAAAAGTCGATAATCAGCCGGACGCGCCACATGACAAGGTTTAAACGATAAACCAGGGTGTTTTGCCAGCTGATCCGGAAAATCTGCCAGTATTTTTTCATTTAGGACAAATCGCGACCGGTGAAAACCTCACGGATAATGTCTTCAATCGAGCTTTCGGTAATGTTTAAGTCGACTACCGGAAAACTTTTTAGCAGTTCGGCGGCAATGGCATTAACCTTAGCCCGCTTAACCGTAAATACCGTCCGGGTCGGCATGAAAGTTTTAATTTTTGCCGCCCGGATACCGCTAAAGTCTTTTTTGCTCATCGGCCGATCAAACACCACTTCCAGGGTTTTGCGGTCGGCATATTTTTTAATAATCTCGTCTAACTTACCGTCAAAAAAGATCTTGCCTTTGTCGATGATAATCACCCGGTCGCAAAGTTCTTTGACGTCATCCATGTAGTGCGAAGTTAAAATAATCGTCGCTTGATATTTTTGGTTGTAGCCCCGGATAAACTCGCGGATTTTCTGCTGCATGACCACATCCAGGCCGATCGTCGGCTCGTCTAAAAATAACACTTTAGGTTGATGTAAAAGTGCGGCCACCAACTCACATTTCATCCGTTGGCCTAAAGATAATTTTCTTACCTGAATTTTGATCACTTTTTTGAGGTCGAGCATGCTGACCAAATCATCGAGAGTTTGATCAAATTGGGCCTGGGGAACTTCATAAATTTCTTTGTTGAGTAAAAACGAGTCCAGGGCCGGCAGATCCCACCACAACTGATTTTTTTGGCCCATAACCAAAGAAAACTGCTTTTGGAATTGGGGTTTGCGGTCAAACGGGGTGTAACCCAGAACGCTCACCTGCCCGGCAGTCGGATAGAGTAGACCGGACAAAACTTTTAAAGTGGTAGTTTTACCGGCACCGTTGGGGCCGATAAAACCGACCAGCTCGCCCTCGCCGATACTAAAAGAAACGTCGTCGACGGCTTTAACGTCCTCGTACTTTCTTTTAAACAATGATTTAATTGAACCAGTCAGCCCCGGTTCTTTTTGCCACACCTGGTAGTATTTTTTGAGATTGGCAACTTCGATTACAGCCATATATTAAATTCTATCACGATGAGGCAGAGGTGTAGTGGCGCAGGGCAAACCGCCACAACCGATGGGATAACCACAAAGATGCCGCGGCGGCGACTAAACCGTAAAGAAGCATGTAATAATTGGCTCCGCGGGTAAAAACTTGAACCGGCACAGTCGCCACAAAGGCTAAAGGAATGACAAAAGTTAACAGGGGTTTTAAAATCGGGCCGGTGATATCGATCGGAATCCGCACCACTTCATAAATCGGCCGGAATAATTGGTTAATGTTATCAATATTGCCTAACCAAAATACCAACAGCAGCGTACTAAACCACCAAGAATAAATAATGACTAAACCAAAACAAAGCAGTAGGGCGTAAATTAATAATTCCCCCGGCGCCAGTGGCCAAAAATAGCGAGCAATCAGCCAAATAATTAATCCCAGCATGCTGATGGCACCAAACAGGCTGGCGAAAGAAAAATATCTTAGGGATACCAAAAACTGGCCGGAAACCGGTTTGGTCAAGACTAAATCCAAGTCTCCCTGATTGACCAGATGATTCAACCGGGAAAAATTGATTTCAAACAAGGTGTCAAAAACCCGGTCAAAAAAATAAAAAGTGGCGGTGAGTAACAACATTTGGGGCAGGGTCCAACTACCGATCAGTGACACATGACCATAAATAAACACAAAAGTCACTAAAGCCAAGACCATCCAAATCAAATTAATCAAGCTGTAGAGAATAAAATGCCAGCGGAATTCCATTTCCCGGATCAGGCAATTGCCGACAAACGACCGATACATTTTTAGATAGCGGATCACTTAGCCTCCAAAGGCAGAATAATTTTTAATCCCCCGGGTTAAAACCAAACGATAAGTCAAACCGGCAACTATCAGCCAAAAACCCAGCCATAAAAACCCCCGGATCAATCCGGCCGAATCTGCCTGGCCGAGAAAAATAGATAAAGGGAAATAAAAAAAGTAGCGGAATGGCAGGTATAGACTGATTGACTGAACCAGCGGCGGATAAATATCTAAGGGGAAATAAGCCCCGCCTAACAAGGCCATCAGCATGTCCCAAAAAGCGATGATCCAGAAAGAATCACCAAACCAGATGGCGGCCAAACCCAGGCAAATTTTAAAGAAGAGCTGACCGATAAATGACAAAATTAAAGCTAAAATTAAGATAGATAACCGTTTTAAAGGCAAAGTAAAATCACCCAGGTAATCCTGAAGTAAGTAGCCAACCAGAATCGAAGCCGGCACGGTAAACAGCAGGCGGATCAATCTCCAGGATATTTGGGAACATAGTCTTTCCCAAAAAACGCTGACCGGTTTTAGTAAATACACCGGGGCAAATTGGCCGGTGCGGATTTGTTCGGCTAACCACGGGGCCGGATGAGGAATAATAACGGTGGAGATTATCATGACGCCAAAATAATACAGCAGCATATCCGCCAAAGAAAAACCGGCGATTGAATCCTTCCCGGCAAAAACCGCCACCCAAAAAATCACCAGCACTAAAGCCGGAGCAAAATCACAGAAAAACCAAATAAAACTGGTGGCCCGATAAACAAACGCTTCCACCAGATTCAGTTTAAATATCAACCAATATTTGCGCATTGACTCTATTCTAGCGCCGGGTAAGTTACTTGACCAAACGTTTGAGGGTTTTGCCGACAATGTAGCGGATGACCCGATGACTTTTGATGATTAAATCTTCGCCGGTGTGGGGATTGCGGCCTTTTTTGTCTTTAACTTTGCCTAGTCTAAAGGTACCGAAACCGGACAAAACCACTTTTTCGCCTTTGATCACCTGGCGGACAACTTCGTCTAAAAAGGCATCGATCGCTTCCCGCGCCGCTTTTTTAGTCAGGTGGGCTTTTTTGGCAATAATTTCGGCGATATCCACTTTCGTCATAAAAAGATAAAAACCATAAGGTGACACCTTCACTTCGTAAAGGAGTCACCTTTAGTCTACTTGATACAACAGTCTAATTCAAGTGCTAGTTCAATTAATTAAACTAGCGGACAACCGCTTCAACCCGTTTTTCCCGAATAACCGTGATCTTAATTTGACCGGGAAAGTTTTTAATTTCACTCTGAATTTTATCCCGGATGTCACTGGCTAACTTGATACTTTGGTCGTCGCTTAAATTATCCGGGTTAACGATCACCCGGACTTCCCGGCCCGCCTGCATCGCATAAGCTTCTTTAACGCCGTCAAAACCCTTGGCAATATTTTCCAGCTGGCCCATCCGCTTGATATATTCTTCATGGTCCTCATACCGGGCGCCGGGACGCGAGCCGGAAATGGCATCGGCAATGTACACCAACATTGATTCCTTAGAAGAAAACGGTTTGTCTTCATGGTGTTCGGCAACGCAATCGATTACCGGCTGGGGAATGCGGTATTTTTTCAAAAACTCCACCCCTAACTCGACATGGGTGCCTTCTTCTTCGTCGATAACTTTACCAATGTCGTGCAGTAAACAACCCAAACGGACAATGTTGGGGTCGGCACCGACTTCGTAGGCTAATTTCAAGCCGATCCGCGTTTCTTCCAAGGTGTGCTGGATCATGTTTTGGCCGTAGGAAAAACGGTACTTGAACCGGCCGAGAACGTCGCTGATTTCCACCGGCAGGTTAAAGACTTTAACACTATGGCAGAGCTGTTCACCTTCGCGGTGAATAATCCGGTCAATATCCTGCTTGGTATGTTTGACAATTTCTTCAATTCTGGCGGGCTGAACCCGGCCGTCGACAATCAACTTTTCCAAGGACACCCGGGCAATTTCCCGGCGCACCGGATCAAAACAGGAAAGGCGGATCACCCCTTCTTCGTCCAAATCTACTTCGACGCCGGTAGCTTTTTCAAAAGTGCGGATGTTGCGGCCTTCGCGACCGATGATCCGGCCCTTGACGTCTTCGTCTTTAATTTTGACTAAAGAAACCGTGTACTCGGCAACATAATCGGTGGCCCCGTGACGCATAGCTTCGACCAAAATGGCTTTGGCTTTTTCTTCGGCTGTGGCTTTGGCTTGTTTTTCGGCATCTGAAATTAACTGGGCCACATCCCGGCTTAAACGTTTTTGGTATGATTTTAAAATTAATTCCTTAGCCTCATCCTGGGATAATTTGGCAATCGCCTGAAGTCTGGTTAATTGCTGCTGCTTAGCTGTTTCGACTTCTCTTAACATTTGTTGCCAGTGATTCTCCTGACCGGCAACGGTTTTTTCCCGTTGTTCGATGGCACTGAGTCGCCCTTGCGTTTCCGCCTTTTGTCCTTGGGCTTGGCTCAAAATCCTTTGCGCCTCTTCGTCGGCCCGGCGCTTGATTTGATAAGCTTGATCTTTGGCCTCGATGATTAACTCGCGGGCTTTGGTTTCGTCAACCTTGGTAACGACAGGAACAACCGGCTTAACTTTAATCGAGACAGCCGGAGATTTTCCGGCCATGATATTACTGAAACGACTTAAAAATGACATAACTAACCTCTTTCTGGATAAACGGTGACAGCGGCCAACCCCGTTTTTACTCTAGGGGTGAAGCAAACGAAGATATGACTAAATAAGTTTGATTTGATAACATTTTTTATCTTCTTATCACCATTTATTGATAAAACTATTCTACTCTTTTCGCCACAGTCCGTCAATGGGAATAGGGATTTTCCGCCCGGTATTGACCTTCTGTTACCAAAGGCGGTATTTAAGTAACTGGCTGCGGATGATTATCAATACCCGTGGCTTTATCAGTCAATACTTGAATGGCCGTTACATCCCGCGCGGGTGGCACGACTGGTTCTAAATCGGCATGCACTAATGTTTCTCCCATAGCAGGCCGATAGTATACCTACTTTTTGGAAAAAGCAATAACCAGAGTGTCACAGTAAAACAGCGACACGGTGCCACAACATTCCACCCCGGGGTGGAATGTTAAAGAGAATAAACGATATCCGGGGAGAAACCGCGGCTGAGTAATAACCGCTGGGCGCGGGGTTTATCCAGATTTTTTTTGGCTAATAATTTTTTGGCCAAACTGATTTCTTCTTCCTTAGACAACAACACCGATTCAATAATTTCCCGGTCGATACCTTTCTGGATTAACTCGGACTTTAAAGCAATATTGCCGCGGGGCCTAAAAGCCAGGCGCTGATCCACCCACCACCGGGCAAATTTTTGATCGTCCAATAAATCCAGTTCGATCAATTGGGGAATCGCGGCGGCCAAACCCCGCTGTTTCAGCTCGGCCGCACTTCTGGGCCGAAAAGACAACAGATGTATGGCTTTATTCAGTTGTTTTTTTGGGTCGGCCTCGGTGTTTTTCCTGTTTATCATCGGCTTTTATTTTTTGCCAAACATCCACTTCGATCTCTTTGGCCAGTTTATGATTTTCGCCTAAATATTCCCTGACCGCTTCTTTACCCTGACCGATGACTTCGCCCTTGAATCTAAAAAAGCTGCCGGATTTTTCGATGACGCCATTGAGCACGGCCAGATCAATCAGGTCCCCCATACGGGAAATGCCGCCGACGTTTAAGATGTCCAGCTCACAAACCCGAAACGGAGCGGCGACTTTATTTTTGACGACTTTAATCCGATGGCGCGAACCGACGATTTTCTCGCCGTCCTGGATGTTGCCGATTTTCCGGCAATCGAGGCGAATCGAAGCGTAAAATTTTAGAGCTTTGCCGCCGGTCGTGGTTTCCGGGTTGCCGAACATGACGCCGATCTTCATCCGCAGCTGGTTGGTAAAGATGATTACCGCTTTACTCTTGGCAATGGCACTGGTAAGTTTTCTCATCGCCTGGCTCATTAACCTGGCCTGAAGCCCCATCATCGAATCGCCCATTTCGCCCTCAATTTCCGCTTTGGGGACCAGGGCCGCAACCGAGTCGACGCAAATGACGTCAATAGCCCCGGAGCGAATTAAAGTCTCGGCGATTTCCAGGGCCTGTTCGCCGGTGTCCGGCTGGGAAATTAATAAATCGTCGAGTTTAACGCCGATCGTTTCCGCCCGCTGGGGATCGAGGGCGTGTTCGGCATCGATGAAGGCAGCCGTGCCGCCGGCTTTCTGGGCCTCGGCAATGACATGGAGACAGAGCGTGGTTTTACCCGAGGCTTCCGGGCCGAAAATTTCGGTGATCCGGCCGCGGGGCAAGCCGCCGACACCCAAAGCAATGTCCAGGGCCAGCGAGCCGGTAGGAATTGTCGAGACTTCCAGATGGGTCCGGTCGCCCAGTTTCATAATTGCCCCGGCGCCGTACTCTTTTTGGATCTGCTCCATTGCCACTTTAATTGCCTGAAGTTTAGGATTATCCGCCATAGTTCTCTTAGTCTAAACAAAAATTATGTTAAAATCAACTAACGGGGTGTAGCGCAGTTGGCTAGCGCGTTCGCATGGGGTGCGAAAGGCCGGTGGTTCGAGTCCACTCACCCCGACTAATTAGATTGATATAACAACCTTTTTAAGGAGGTGAAGGAAAATGATGGGTTATAATATGATGGGCAGTTGGAACGGCGGGATGATGTTTTTCGGCTGGATATTTTACACGCTCTTACTGGTACTGATGGTGTTGGCAATTGCCGCGCTGTGGAAATACGTCAACAAGAAAAAGTAACTATTTGCAGGTGGCGGCGCGGGTGAAGCCGGCGGCCCGCGCTTCGGCTTCGGAGCAAAACCAAGCTTCGCCGATGTCTTTTTCCACGATGGTGAATTTGTACTGAGCACAGTTAGGTAAATAATACAAACGCGAGTCGGAGTTTTTATCCAGATTGGCCTTGATGTTGCATTTAGGATTATCCAGATTTTCCATTTGGTAACAATTTTGGTTAAAAATCCCTTTTTTCTCCTCTTTGACCCGGGCGGCGACCTGCTTTAAAGAGTCTGTTTGAGAAGTTTGATCGGAATGGTACCGGGCCCAGCCGGATTCCAACATAGTTTGATTAATTAAAGTGCTGCCGATATAAACCAAAGCCATCGGCCGACCCTGCTGGTCCATGATTTTTTCTTCCACCCGGACGCTTTTACCGCTGGCTAAATCAGTTAATAAATTTTTAGCTTCCTGCCCGCCGCAAAATTCCAGTTCCGGAGCATCAATATGCCTTAGACGCAATCTAACTTTGCCGTCTAAAACTAAGGTGTCGCCGTCGATGACGCCGAGGACTTTAATGTCGTCGCGCGTGGCGGCGCGGGGCAACAAAAAGAGGTACGGGATTAACAGTAACGCCACCAGCCAAGTCGGCAGCTTAAGTACCTTGGGGAACCGGCGAATCATTTCAGCTCGAAGACAACGGTCACGATCTGGCTCATCTGGGAGCTGCCGGGTTCGATCGGTGTCGACACGGCATCTCTGGAACTGGCTGCCTCCAAACCCCGATAGATGGGATATGAGCCGGTTTCGGAAACAGTGATCACTTTGCCTAATTTGCGGCCACTGGCGGCAGCGACTTTGGCCGCCTTTTCCCGGGCATCAGCCACCGCTTCTGTCAATAAATCGGCGTCGGCCGCGTTGGTATCGTCAACACTAAAGCCCGGCCCGGAAACTTGGGCCAGAGGAAAACCCTGGAGCAAATCGGCCAAAGCCTGGGCTTGATCGATATTACGCAAAATAATTTCCAGACTATTGCTTGCCTGCCACTGTTTCTTTATTTCGAAAACCGAAACGTTTTGGGTGGTAATATCTTTAGCTTCTATTCCCAGTTCTTTGACGGTTTTAATAATTTTATCCATTTCCTGGTTGACCGCCTCGACCGCCACCTGCTTGTCTTTATTGGTTTGGGTGACGCTGACGTTAAAATTGGCAATTTGATTGGCTACCGCCTGTTTGGCCTCGCCGGTCACGGTAATCATTGCCCGGGGCTGGCTCCAGGGGGTAAACCAAGAACCGACCAGGGCCGCCAGCAGAAAAATCAAACCAAAAATAATTTTCATAATTTAGTATAACAAAAATAACCGCCAATGGGTTGATACTCGGGCAAATTAACCTCGGGGGTAATAAACGCCGAGGCCGAACCGCCGTCTAAGTTTATGGCCGCAACAATGTCCTGATTTATTGATAAAACTATCCGGGGAGTATCGGCTAAAAGCGGCCCGGAATAGTCTGACTGGGGTGACAAAATCACTAAAAATATTAACTGCTCGTCTTGGGTAATGGCGGCCGCCATCCGGCGGCGGGGCTGGTCGTCTTTAATGGTAAGTTTGAGCGGTTTAGCGTCAAAAACCAACACCGGGCCTGATTGTAAACCAAAATCGGCCGCCGGCCGAGGAGCAAAACCGATTTCCGCCGCGCCGGAAGTGATGGATAAATAGCCGTCAAACAACCGGTTATTTTGTTTGGGGCTCAACTCCCGGCCGTTTACCTGAAACCAACCCAGATGTTGATTACTGATGTCGTAAAAGCCGGCATTGACCAAAAACTCACAATTTTTTGCCGCGGCTAGTTCGGCCGCCGATTTTGGTTCCACCAAATTGGAAAACAATCGCAGCCGGGAAAAATCATTGACAATCGCCTGACTATAACGAAATTCGCCAAACTCCTGCAGAACCGCCGGCGAGGGATCTATGACCCCGAGCGAAGTCGAGGGGCTCGGAACCGGATTAACAACAGTCAACCAACTCATTAGCCACGCCCACAACCATTTCATTGACCTATTATAGCCTTTGCCTCGTCAATCGATTGGGTGTTCATTAATTTTATCCGTAAAGCCAAAGCGCCCTTAAAATTGTTAACGTAAATTTTGAAAAAGCGCTTGAGCGGCTGGTAGGACCGGGTTTGACCCCAGGTAGTTTCGTAAGTGTCCAAATGCTGATTTAATAACTTGAGTTTTTGAGTTTTGGTTTTAGTCTTAATCGTTTCCCGAGGATTAAAAATATAGGGGTCATGGAAAACACCCCGGCCGATCATGACGCCGTTAATTCCGGTCTGTTTAATCCTTTGGTTGGCAATCGGCCGGGAAAAAATATCACCATTGCCAATAATTAAGGTTTTAGATTTAAGTTGATTTCTTAAACGCACAATTTTAGTTATTTCCTTCCAGTGAACCGGCCCAGCAGACATGGCTTTGGCGGTGCGGCCGTGAATTATTAAAGCATCCAAGTTTTGGTTTAATAAAAATTCGATCCAGCCGGGTTCGATTTGGTTTAACCCCAGCCTGGTTTTGACGGAAACCGGAATTCTACCTTGGGCGCCGGCGATTGTGGCTTTGATAATATCTCCGACCAACTGCCGATTGGGAATCATTCCGGCCCCGGCGCCTTTTTTAACGACCGCCCTGATCGGGCAGGCCAGGTTAATGTCAATACCGGCAAAACCGGCTTTAACCAATAAAGCGGCGGCGGCTTCGAATAGTTCCGGATCTTGCCCCCAAATTTGGGCGATGAGCGGCTGTTCTTTAGGGATAAAGGTTAACTGCTGAACGGCGGTCTTGTCCGGCGAAAACAGCGCCTGAACATTGGTAAATTCGGTAAACATAATATCCGGCTTGCCTATTTCCGCCAATAATCGCCGGAAAGCCGAATCCGTCGCCCCAAACATCGGCGCCAAACAGAAAATCGGCTTCTTGAGACTTTGCCAAATATTATCCATCAAGCCTCAATGATATAATTTTAATATGGCTAAAGACAAATTTTCGGCAGTGTGGGTGTCCCACTCCTCGATCAGTGATTGGCTCGCCTGCCCCAGAGCTTACTATTTGAAAAACGTTTACCGGGATCCGAAAAGCCGACACAAACTCACTTTGATGAGCCCGCCTTTGGCTTTGGGCCAGATAGTCCACGAGGTGATCGAGGGCTTGTCGACTCTGGCCGTGGCCCGGCGCTTCAGCGAGCCGCTGACTTTAAAATTTGACCGGGTGTGGCCGAAAGTGGCCCGCTTCTTTGACGAAAACGAGGCGCAAAAATACAAAGAGCGCGGCCGGCAGATGCTAAAAAACCTGATGGACCACCCGGGACCGCTTAAAAACCTGGCGGTTAAAATTAAAATGGACCTGCCTTATTTTTGGCTGTCGGAACCCGACGAAATTATTTTGTGCGGCCGGATTGACTGGCTGGAGTATTTGGCCAAAGAGGATGCCGTCCACATCATTGATTTTAAAACCGGCCGCCAGGACGAAAATGATGGTTCGCTCCAACTGCCGATTTATTATCTCTTGGCGACTCACACCCAAGAACGGCCGGTAAAAAAAATGAGCTACTGGTATCTTGACCACGACAACGCCCCCAAAAGCCAAAGCCTGCCTGACCCAAAAAAGGCGGCGGCAAAAATTCTAAAAATTGCCAAAGAGATCAAGCTGGCCCGGAAACTGGAACGGTTTAAATGCCCGCATGCCGGCTGTCGCCATTGCCAACCATACGAAGACATTTTGGCCGGTAAAGCCGAATTTTTGGACGTGGACCCCAAGGGTTACGATCTTTATATCAGAAAGACTGAAGAGGGTAAGAAAAGTGAAATATTATGATTGCCGCTGATCTGCTCAAAACTGACGGCGTTTTGACCGCCAAACCTGATGACAGCCTGGCTTCGGCTTTGGCCCAGATGCACTCCAGCCACGATGCCGTTTTTGTGACCGAGAAAAACCAATTGCTGGGCGCCATTTCCCCTTATCATGTCCTCTACCGCTCCCATTTCCCGGCCGCCACGAAAGTCAAAAACTGTTTATTCCTCGCCCCCAAACTCAAACCCGACACCAAAGCGGAAACCATTGCCCGGTTAATGCTTGAGGCTAAGGTCTATTTTTTACCGGTGGTAACTGACAAAGGTAAGTGGCTTGGAGTGGTATCTTACCGCCGCTTATTACGCCAACTGACCGGGTTTAAGGTGAAACCGAAACCTTTGGTTAAAATCAAAGACAATATTACCATCAGCCAGGCCAGAAATTTAATGAAATCAAGCGGCGTCTCCCGTTTAATTGTGGTTACCGGCAATGACCGCTTGAGCGGGATCTTAACCCGCTATGACTTGAGTAAGTCTTTGGGCCTGCCGCCCTCTGCCCCGGTTAAAACTTATATTAAACACGGCGTGGCTACTTTCCGACAAACCGATAACCCCGTCACCGTCCTCAACCAAATGTTGGATAAACGAATCGGCAGCATGATCATGATCAACCAGAATTATCAGCCAATCGGCTTGCTCTCTGTCCGCGACTGCCTGGCCGCTCTGGCCAAACCGCCGGTGGCCCTGCCGACTTTCAACCTCAAACTGCCGCCGGGTTTTCCTTATACTGACCGGTTTCTGAAGTTATTTAACCGCTACTGGAAGGAGTGGCGTAGACGCTTCCCGCTTTTAAAATTTGACCTGAAATTAAACACCCATAAAAACGCCGTCAACGCCATTTCCGGCTATAAAGTTTTGCTCCAGGCCAAGTCGGCCCACCAAAAAGAAGTGGTAGCCAAGGGCTCTGGCCGCAGCTGGAAAATAGCGTTAAGGAAAAGTTTAGCCCGCCTCACCCGCCAACTGAAGAAACAATAATTACCTCTATAACACCTTAGAGGTGTTAGTCTTATTATTTGGTTTCAACCGATCCAGTTGGCGGGAAGATTATATTCTCCAATTCCGTTGATGAGTGGGGGGCAGCTTTGTCGAGCCTGGGAATTCCCTTTTCAGTGGCTTCTGCCAAAAACATAAGATCATTTGTATACAACAACAGCGTATTAGCGTTTCGGGGATTGCTTTTGACGCCGGGACTTGCCGCCGGTACCAACTTGGCGGCGCTGGCGTTTGCGCGGGTCGCGCCTTAAAAAGCCGGCCGCTTTGAGGCGGGGTTTGTATTTTTCACTATTCAATTTGACGATTGCCCGGGCTAAACCATGAAGCACTGCCAGTAATTGGCTCGTCATGCCGGAACCAACCACTCTAACCGTAGCGGTGTATTTTTCTAAAAGTTCTGACAGGCGCAGGGGCTCCTGGAGCAGTTTTTGGTTAACCAACCCGGGAAAATAGGCGGCAGCCGGCAAGTTGTTA
>Ga0209541_10009346_pt1 | contig 15899 bp, 16 predicted proteins | sample RifCSPlowO2_01_FD_184027 | JGI IMG/M metagenome (GOLD analysis project Ga0209541, IMG submission 184027) | Groundwater microbial communities from Rifle, Colorado - Rifle CSP2_plank lowO2_0.1 (SPAdes) (version 2) | ecosystem: Environmental > Aquatic > Deep subsurface > Groundwater | place...
TTATTTCAGATTGCTTAAATCATATTTTGTTACCCAGTCATGCAGGCTCAAGAGACGGAAAGGATGATTCAGGAGAATATGAATATAAACATTATAAAGAATCAAGTTCCAATCATAGTTGGACGTTCAATGATTTTAGCGATACTACTATTGAAAAATTAAATCATTGTTATGTTGTTATTTTTGCCCACATTGAAGACCAGAAAGAATTGCCAGAATTTGATTGGTTTTATCAAGTTCCGGGTAAAGTAATGAGTGATTATTTGAAACAAGCGACTATAAAAATTAAAAATACAAGAAAAATGATTAACGTCAGCCCTTCGCAAATAGAGGGTGTTCTGGGAATAAAGAAAACTTTTACCAAAAACCTTCCTTGTAAGCATTTTTACACCTCTTATTTAAAAGGAATATTTTCAATCACAAGAAGAATTGAAAAAATCGTAGGCACAAAAGATATTTTAACAAGCAACAAGCTCTGGGAAATATTAGTTTCCTTACAGACAGGACATAAAGTACTTTCTGAACAAAAAGCTCATGATGCTGTTGATGAAAAAGGAGAATTCTATGAATATAAAGTAGCACGAAATTATTCATGGAATTTTGAAGATATTTCCCCAAAGGTCTTATCGAAATTTTTACAAGAAAAAGCTGTTGTTTTGGCAATTATAGATAAGGCAAGGATGAAAGTATTAAAAATCTTTTTTGCTGACCCAACTAAAGTGGTAAAAAGATTAGAGGAGAAACTTGAAGAAAAAAGAATTCGCTTCAGTAAAGAAGGCAAGATTGTAAGAAGATTGCAGGTTTCATTAAGCGCTGGAGACCTTGCGAAAGTAGAAGCCAGTCAAATATTTCCTCAATAATTGACTAAAATAGAGTGGTTGGGGTTGTTCCTACTCGTTCTATTGCTTTTTTACAGTATTCCTTGTCAATTTCAAATCCAATATAATTCCTTTTTAAGATTTTACATGCTGCAGCGGTAGTTCCGCTTCCCATAAATGGGTCAACTACTAAGTCATCTTTGTTTGTGGTTAACTCTATTAGTTTTTCAATTAATTCGAGCGGTTTTTGTGTAGGGTGTATTCTGTTTTTTCCCTTAGGAGCCTGAAATTTTAGAATATTGTGTTGATAGTTACTATTCCAAGTTGATCCTGGCTTTTTACCTATAATTGCCACTTCCCATGCATTTAAAAATCTCGACTTAGCATTTAATGGTAAAGGGTCAGGTTTTTGCCAAGCCAAAGCATCAACCGCTATGAATCCATCTTTTTCCAAAGCATTCCAATAGATTCCTAAGTCCTTTTTAGCACAAAACGAAATAAACCACCCTTTTACTTTTGGTATACTTATTCCTATCCATTCCTCATTAAACTTATCCCACTCTCCAAATTCGAAGTCTAATTTAGCAGTTGTTCCCAGTCGTTTACCCTTACAATTTAATTTTTTACTGATTCCATATGGAGGGTCAGCAATTAAAAGGTCAATTGAATTGTCGGGGAGTTCTTTTAGACCTTCTAAACAATCAATACATTGAATTGTGTTTAACCAGCTCTGGATAATATTATTTGTCATTGTTTTAAATCGAGTTATCTCTAATCAATCCTTTAAATATACCTCTAATTTCTAAAGATTGAGGATATATATTCTCTAACCTTTTATTTCTTGGTTCTAAGAATATTGTACCGTTTTTGTTTCTAAATATTTTAAGTGTTGCACCATCTTCAGTAACAGCAACGACAGTATCTCCATTATCGGCAGTTTGTTGACTTTTAATTATTACAACATCTCCATCCCAAATACCGTCTTCAATCATGCTATCACCTTTAACTTTTAAAGCATAGAAATCACCTTGTCTTGAGACTAAATTCTTAGGCACTTTTATCGGTTCCGGATTCTCAATAGGCTCTATTGGTGTTCCAGCAGCTATAATTCCCAAAAGAGGAATTTCCACTGAGTCGGGTGTTTGCTCAAACAGGGATACTCCTCGTGGCTGATTGTCCTCTTTTTTGAGATATCCTTTCGTTTTAAGAGCTTTGATATGCTGATGTACTGTTGAGATAACAAGCTCGAATTTATTACCTATCTCCTCCAAAGAGGGAGCATACCCCTTATTAATACTAAAAGAGGTAATAAAATCAAGTATATTCTTCTGTTTAGGGGTCAATGTCCTCTTGAGTTTTCCGTTCATATCGTATATATTAATAATACCGAAACTGTTACGAAAGTCAAGTCGGTACAAATATATCAAATGAGCATTAGCGAAGATCAATTAACAAGATGGGCAAAACCTCCGAGTGAAACTGAGGAGGATAAGTGTCGAATGACCCGTGAAAGAATTGAAAGAGCATTACGTGCGGAGTTCGGTGATAGTATTCGTGTGTTTCTTCAAGGTTCCTACAAAAACAGAACAAATGTAAAACAGGAGAGCGATGTAGATATAGTTGTAGAGTATACAGGAACATATTTTCATGAGCTTCATATGCTTTCACCTCAAGAACTACAAAGATATTGGGAATTGCATATCCCTGTTACATACCCTTACCACAAATTTAAAGATGATGTTGCAAGGATTCTAACTGATGAATTTGATCCAGGTGAAGTAAAGCGAGTAGATAAATGTATAAAAGTATTTAAAAATGGGGAGAGAATACATGCAGATGTTATTCCCTGCTTTACCCACAATTGTTATGCTACTGCGACCACAGTAGCCCACAAAGGTATACATTTCATTACTGATGCAGGAATAGATACTTTCAACTATCCAGAGCAACACCATGAAAATGGAGAGACAAAGAATGTAATAACAAAGGGCAAGTTTAAAGATATGGTTCGTATTTTAAAAAACATCCGTTATGATCTTATAGATGCGGGTACAATTTCGAAAAAAGAGATGGCTTCGTATTTCATTGAATCACTTGTGTGGAATCTACCTAATAGTATATTTGCAGGAGCTGAAAACAGCACAATGCTGAAAAATATAATAATTCTTATATATGGGGATATGGGAGATTCAAAAAAAGCTGAAGAATATAGAGAAATACATAATCTAAGACTGTTATTGCCTGCAACAGGGTATACTGCGCAACAAGCACGAACTTTTATGGAACAAACTTGGACTCATCTAGGGTTTGACTGATACTATGAGAATAAATTTAACCAAAACATCACAAATAATTTTTTTTATTCTTTTCCTTCCTGTATTGAGTATTTGTTTTGTTCTGATATTAAATTACCTTTTACAACCATTTAGCAAATTATGGTTTTATCCTTTTGTTGATACATTTGGTATTGTTGGGTTCTATGCTCTTCTTTATTCGTTGTTTAACTCTCATGTGTGGAGCTGGTCGATATTTAGTTTTTTAGGAATAGTTGACTTTCCCTTTGTTGGAGGAAGATGGAAAGGGCATCTTATTTCATCTTTTGATAACAATAAAATTCCTGCCATTCTTGAAATAAGACAAAATTTTTCTCAAATAGACGTTTATCTTTATTGCAAAGAGTCGCACTCGTATAGTCTTATAGCAGGCTTTGTTAAATTAAGCGATAATCGCATGGAACTACATTATGAATACCATAATGAACCATATGTAAATACTAAAAATACAATGCACGGGCATGATGGAGTAGTTAGATTAACATACTTTAAAAAAGATAATGTTTTGAAGGGATCCTATTATAATAGCTCACAGCATGACAGAGGTCATGTCGGAAATCTAGAGTTTATCTTTGAGAGCAAACAAATACAAGGAAAGTTATGAAATTACCCAAAATGACAGATTTAAAAGACAAACTAATCGAACGAATTAAACAGTTGGAGGAGAAAGCACAGAGAGTTAAAGCCACCCACAAACCTAACCCTCCGAATGTTATTGGCCTTCCTACCCTAGATGATGACATTTTTAATGAATGGAAGGCTAATGCAGAGAATTTAATTCTCAAAGTATCAGGTTCTGACAGCCCATACTACAAGAATTTTATTAAAGAGGTAAAAGACGGATATAGGAGTAATGTCGACTGTGGGATCGGGATATTAAGAGGGCTGAAAGAAGATATTGAACTTGGATTTTTGTCAGACCTAAAAGAACTTGTTATTGCTGAATTGTTTACTGACTTTCTGGATATGGCCGACCATCTGCTTGAAGCTGAATACAAAGACCCTGCAGCTTCTCTCGTTGGGGCAGTTTTAGAAGATGGCCTCAGAAAAATTTGTGAGAAACATGGGGTGCAAGTCAAAGGTTCTGATGATATAGGAGCATTGAATACAAAATTAGCTGATAAAGAGGTTTATAACCGTTTAGTTCAGAAACAAATTCAGGCTTGGAAGGCAATAAGAGATAGTGCAGATCATGGCAAGTTTGGTGAATATAAAAAAGAAGATGTTGAAGCAATGTTACAAGGTGTCCAAAGATTTTTAACTGAAAACTTATGACCTATGAAAAGGCAAACAGCAGATATTCAAGTTCAAAAAAATGATATTACTTTTCGTAAAACAAGTGAGATTAAACCCTATTTAAAAGAAATTCAGGACTTGGTTTATAAGAGAATAAAAAAAGACTCTTCAATAAGTTCGCTTTTACTACTAATTATTGGAATCCTCAACAGAACTTATGAGTTAACAGATTCTGCCATTTGGAGTGTCGAAAACTCACGACCATTAACAGCTTCCAATATGCTAAGAGGGCTTTACGAAACATTGGGTTATATCTATTATTGGAATCAAGAAATTAACACTACTTCGAATATTCAAGAAAGGGAAAATAAGATTAGACAGGCTTTATTAGGGAGTCGTAGGAAAGGAGACCAAGTTCAACAGGTCAACATTTTAACTTGTATTGATGAGGCTAAAAGACAATTTACGGAGCTTAGAAGGAATTATGATGATGTGTCTGAAGCTGTGCATCCAAACTCCGCAAGCCATTTTTATATGGCTAAAGCAAAGGATAATCAAAGAGGCATCGCTGAAATAAGCATTCCTTTTTATCAATTTAAAAAAGATGACAAAATAATTATTACAAACCAGATAGGTGAATGTTGCCATCATATTATCCAAATCTGCAAAGAATTATTGCGGTTAAGTTAGATGTTTATCGGACTGGTTAGAGCAAAAAGAAGACCAGCGGTAAAACTGGCCTTCTTTCGAAAGGATTGCTCTGTGATCTTACTTTTGATTAACAGCTTCCTTCTCTATTTTACTAGCTTCTTCTTTCGTTTCCACCGGGGTAATTTCTTCTAATTGTTCTTTCCCTGCTAGTTTAGCTTTTCTTCTTGCCATATAGACAGCTCTGCTAGCTTTTCCCTTTTCTGACGATTGGTATTTGAGCCTTGCAGCTTTCCCTAATGCTGAGTTTGAGTAACGTTTTTGTGCATTTGTCCAACTCATGTTTATCACCTCACTTTCTATATTTATTTGTGTTAATATATATTTAGTATCAATACTTATTAGCTTTCCGTCACTGGGGGCTAACTAGGTAATAAGGGGGCAACTTCTTGTAACTCTCTTATTTATTAGTAAAAGTCATAGGTTCAGAGACAGTTTTGGAGAATTAGGAAAAGACATATCGTTTTATTAGTTGGAAGGAGAACCTATGCACAAAAACATCACTATTTTGTACCCCAAATCGAAGTTTACGGTTGAACAGCTGCAAAAGTTGGAGTTTTTAAATAACGTTTCTTTTGCAGATAGTAAAAGTGGTTTAGAGAACCAAGTAAAAGTTTCCAAAGATACAGAGATTTTAGGATTTTATCCTGATCTTTATGGCAAAAGTGCCTCAAGAATATTGCTTGAGATACTTGAGTCGTGCCCAAATATCAAAGGAGTGGCATTAAATGCTGTCAATATAGACTGTGTAGATAAGCAGTATTGCCAGGAAAGAGGAATTGCCATTAGTGTTGTTCCTGATTGCACGACTGAAGCAGTAGCCGAACACATTTTGGCTTTACTTCTTTGTGCCTCAAAACGAATCATCATAAATGACAGGAGGACTTACCGCAGACGTTACCAGCCAGAACTCGGACAGGAGCTTAGAGGCAAGATGCTTGGAGTTATTGGTTTAGGTCCTATTGGCGAGAGGGTAGCAAAATTAGGTCAAGGAATTGGCATGTCAGTTATTGCCTATAATGAGCCAATTACAAGAATGGAACACGTAGCTAGGGGAACGATTGGCGAGGTTTTATATAGAGCTGATGCAGTTGTTATAAATCTTGCTTTAAATGAAGAAACTAAGGGGTTCTTATCTAAAGAGAGGATTAACAATTTAAAAGAAGGGGTGATTATTATAAACATGGTCAACAGGCTTTTGGTGAACGAAAAAGCTATGGCTGAAGCCCTTAAAAGTGGTCGGGTGAGTCAGTATGTATTTGAAGCACAAAGTATAAAAGGATCACCCTTTGATGATATTGAAACTGCTCTTGTTTTTAAGCCCTTTGCTAGTTTTACCAAAGAATCCATGCAGAGAAGCATAGATTGGTGGGCTTCAAACATTAAAGGACTGGCAAGAGGCGCACCACATCACCCAGCGAGTTTAGAATAAATCAATTCTAGCGAGTTGTAGATTCAGGTGAAATAGTGAGACCTCTCGAAGCTATATCTTTCATCAGGTTTTGGAAAAAAGCCTGTTAAATCGCATTCCACGAGCTTCTACGAGGCTGAAATTACTAAACAAGGCCTTATTTTGCAAAAGCTCAACTTGAATAATCTATGCTAAAATAACGGTGACTACATACCATATGAAAACAATCGTCTGCACATTCTTAGATAGCAGAGATAAAAATGGTGCTATTACCATAAAGCCACTTGGGAAAGCAAAAAATAATGTTGCCAAACCAATGCTCCCCAGCTGGAAAGACGTGGTCACAGAAATTGTTATTGATAAATCTTATGCTAAAGGTTTAGATGGCATTGAAGATTATTCGCACATTATTGTCGTCTACTGGATGGATAAAGAGAAAGAATGTCATCTTAAACATCATCCGCAAGGACGGGAAGATATCCCATTTGTTGGGATTTTTGCCTGTCGTTGCCCTCAAAGACCAAATAGGATTGCTGTATCAACAGTGGAGTTGGTCAAAAGATCAGGGAATATCATAACAGTTAAAGGTTTGGACATTGTGAGTGGTACGGCTATATTAGACATCAAGCCTTATACCCCTCAATATGACGAGGTTAAAAATGCTAAAGTCCCAGATTGGGTCAGCAAACTTGTTTTTTGATTAATATGAGACAACTTACCATTCTGATAGCGGCCTTCTTTCTTTTGGTTTTTATAGTCAATGGAGAGCCTGTACAGGCACAAGCAACATCTTCATCTGACGACCATACTGCTTCTGAGGAAGCGGAAGGAAAAGCAATTTGGGAAAGATTTCAAGCAAAACAAGTTGAGTGTAAAAACCTTACTAATGACAACTTTGAAGTTCTTGGCGAATACTTTATGGGGCAGATGGCAGGCTCATCTCATGAGGTGATGAACAATATGATGGTTTGGATGATGGTTGAAGAAGGAGAATCGCAAATGCACATAACTCTTGGTAAACGATCAAGTGGTTGCGATACAAATGCTCTGTTTCCTTCAGGATATGGAATACCTATGATGTGGTGGATGATGGGAGGAGGTGGAAATCCTATGATGGGTTACGGAGGTTGGGGTGGCTTTGGCTTCGGGTGGATTTTTATGATTATCTTTTGGATTCTTATTATTCTAGGAGTTGTTGCTTTAGTCCGTTACTTGGGAGGCACTAAACAAAGCAGTGCAGATAAAAACAAAACACCCTTGGATATTTTGAAAGAACGTTATGCTCGAGGAGAAATCAATAAAAAGGAATTTGAAGAAATAAAGAAAGATTTAGGCTAACTAATTCTCTTACTTTATTCGTTGTACCAGCCTACAATTTTCGAATGTCTTGATTAAACAAGCTAATTGCATGGTTATATTAGAGTTACGATTCTCGAGCATTTTACCTTACTCGAACTTTAGTCAAAAATAACGTGAATTTATACCGAAAATGAGATAAATTCACGTTAAATTGACAAAATGACGTGAATCTGATATAATATTTAAGTTATGTCAACCTCAACTGCAATCCAAAAAAGGATACAACTCCTCAAGCAAGAGTATAATCGTTTAAAAGCAGGCAAAGATTCACTTCTTAGAATTATTGATGAAGCTGAAATTCCGGAAAGTGTTTATAACTCAAATGCTATAGAAAATTCTACCCTTACTCTTAAGGAAACAGAAAAAATACTTCTGGAGATGGAAGTTTCCCGCAATGTCAGTCTTCGTGAAGTATTTGAAGCTAAGAATTTGGCAAGAATAATGGAATATATCCAGACTGAACGAGTTCTCTTCTTCGGAAATAAATCATCAGATGAACTTTCTAAAGAGACTCTTTTGCTTCTGCATCAAATGTTGCTTGGAAATATTGATGAAAGTATTGCAGGAAGATTACGTAAAAAGGGTGAGTATGTGCGGATTGGAACTTTCATTGCAATTGCTCCAGAACATGTAGAACGCATGTTAGAGGAAGTTTTAATTGAGTATTCAAGTAATCATATTAGTTATTTTGTGGATAAAATTTCTAGATTTCACCTCCAATTTGAAACTATTCACCCTTTTAATGACGGTAACGGTAGAATCGGTCGAGTGTTGATCAACTACCAGTTATATAAATTGGGTTTCCCTGGAATAATCATTCGTGATAAAGAAAAGACTGCTTATTATCGCTCTTTTGGAGAATATAGAGATGATAAGCAAACTAAAACAATAGAAAGGATAATTTCACTTGCTCTTATGGAAGCTTTGCATAAAAGGATAGCTTATCTTAAGGGAAGTAAAATCATTGAAGCTAGTGAATATGCAGCTAAACAAAAGAAACCAGTTACTGTAATTTTAAATGCAGCAAAACGTCAAACAATTCCAGCTTTTAGAGAAAAGGGAGTCTGGAAAATTGGAGCTGAGTTGCTATTAATCTAACCAAAAGGATTTGTGATAAACTGGAAGTATGCTTAAAAGAACAAGCATCTCGCTATTATTTCTTTTTGCTTTATTTTCTTTCCTTCCTCAAACTACATTTGCCGCAACTTCAGTAACAGGACATAAAATCATTATTGATGCAGGACATGGTGGAGATGACTCTGGTTCAACTGCCTGTTCTGGATTACCAGAAAAAGATGTGAATATGCAAATTGCAAATGATCTTAAATCTTTACTTGAGGCAGATACAGCTACTGTTTACATGACTAGAAATGATGACGAGACTCTTTCTAATAATGATCGGTATACAATTGCAAATAATAGTGGCGGAGAAGTGCTTGTTTCTATCCATCTAAACGGCTCAACAAATCCACTAACAGACGGTACGCAAGGTCTTTATGGGAAAATCGGTAAGGATAAATCATTTACTCAAGTTATGCATAACGCATTGTGGAGTGGATTAAGCGCTACACCTAACTTTACCAATTTTGGACTTACTAACTTTGCCTCAGGGCTTTTATTAAAAACCACTATGCCGGCAACTATCCAGGAAACAGTTTTTATTTCTAATACTAATGAGTGCGATCTTTTAAAGACTTCAGGAGGCGCAAGACAGCAGGAAATTGCACAAAATCTTAAAAATGGTTTAGTAAATTGGTTTGCCCAGCCCACCCCCACCCCTAAACATGGAAAGCATTAATAATTCTTCAATCCATACAGGATTTTGCAAAGCCTTGATAATACAATCAAAAGCATTAGTTAGATTAATACTAGGAACACGGAGCCAAGTGGTACTCAATATACCAATAAATATCTCTTGATCCATTCGGCTTCCTCAGGGTTGACAGATCATTACATTCACTATTCGTATCATTTATGGTACGATTAAAGCATATGAATGATACGAATCTTAATAATCGTCAAAAACAGATCTTATTAATCTTAAAACAAAAAAGTAACATTTCCCGCCAAGAACTTACAGGGAAAATATCTGCTAAAAAAGGAATTTCGAGAATAACAATTATCAGAGATTTAAACGATCTAATTATTAATAAATTCGTCAAAGTAGAAGGAAAAGGGAAAAATACTAAATATGGTTTATTTGAAACGAATTCTTTATTAACCTATCTTGATCTTGATGGTTATTTTATTGAAGAAGACAGGGTCATTAAAAAGAGATTTGATGTTTCTGTCTTTGGTCATTTAAACGGCTTATATTCTCCAGATGAAATTAAACTGTGGGAAAAGAGTAAGAAGGTTTTTAAAGAGGCTCAAGAAAAACTGGACCCATCAATCTACAAAAGGGAACTTGAAAGATTTGTTATTGAACTGTCTTGGAAATCATCACAAATTGAGGGTAACACTTATAGCTTAATTGAAACGGAAACCTTGATCAAACAGAATATTAGAGCGAGCGGTCATTCTGATGAAGAAGCTGTGATGATTTTAAATCACAAAGAAGCGTTTGGTGTGATTTTAGATAAAAAGAATTCATTTAGAAAGCTAGATTTTTCAGATATTATTCAGTTACACCAAGTGTTAACCAGAGGCTTAATAACTTCTGGTATTAGATCACAGAAAGTGAGAATTTCTGGAACGCAGTATGAGCCTTTATCAGATAAACATGAGATTGAAAAGATGTTGAGACAGTTAATCGAACATGTGAATAAAACTGAATACCCACCGGAAAAAGCATTAATACTTGCAATAATGCTTGCTTACATTCAACCATTTGCCGATGGGAATAAAAGGACATCTCGTATGCTTTCAAACGCTGTTCTCATAGCCTATAATTTCCCCCCTTTATCTTATCGAAGTATTAATGTTAACGAATATAGAAATGTGATGATCGTTTTTTATGAAACTAATAATCTGTATAATTTCAAACATCTTTACTTACAACAACTCCAGTATGTAATTGAAAATTATTTTCAATAATTTTTGGGCATGGTTTACTCAACCACAGCCCACTCCTAAGCCTGGGAAGCATAAGTAATTTACGAAAACAACTTTTTGCAACTTTTTCTGGTATATTGACATATTTGAGAAATCCTATATAATCCTTTTTCCTACAAGGATATGAGAGAAAGACTAACATTTCGTGATATTCGTGACAAGTTAGCAGCTCAAGTACGTGAGATTAAAACTAGTTCTGTTTTCTTTATTAGTGGAGGATTAGCAATCGCACTTGCTGCAGCTCCCACTATACCAGATAACTTCTATTTATCATTGGCAGTTGAGGCAAATGGCCAGGGTAGTTGTTTTCCAGCTGGTTCAAATACGCAAAAGGATGAAAATCCTCCCTTCTCTATAACGCTGGGATCTGGGGAAATCGCCACTAAAGCAGCAATTAAAGCCGGTTCTGGACAGCAGGGAGACGGGTGTACTGTCTACGTTGTTGATACTAATAATGGTTGTTATGACGTTAGAGGTATTGGTACCAATAGAGTTACAGCTAAAAAAGTGGGGGATGGTCCTGACTGTAAAGATATTTCTTACCTTGAAACACTCAGAGAAGAAAATACACATACCCCGACTAAAACTCCTACCCCGACTGCCAAACCTACAGAGATCCCCACGTTTACTCCAACTTCCACAGAAACTTCCACACCTACTGTAAGTCCTACTGAAACAGCGACCCCTACCCCAACTGTCACCGCAACTGCTACTCAACCTCCTACAGAAACCCCTACCTCAATCCCCACTAATACCCCTGGTAACGGAGAAATTCCTACCCCCACTGCTACTAAGACTGCCGTACCTACAGAGACTCCCATTCCTACAGTCACTAGAACTCCTAGTAATGGTAATGGAGGAGAAAATACCCCTACCCCAACTAATACTCCTACTATGACTGCCACACCAACAGCAACGTCAACTCCAACCAACCGACCAGGCGGTGGTCATAGAGAGAGAACCCCTACACCAACAGCTACCAATACCCCAACTTCTACTCCCACAGCATCTAGAACCCCAATACCTACTCCGGAGAGACAACCTAATCCAACCAATACCCCAACAGCCACCAGAACTAGCACTCCAGTTCCTGCCCAGCCAACTGTAACCTCAACTCCAAGGCCACCTGTGATTCCGGTAATTTCTACTCCAGAAGCACCTCAAGTACCACCAGCTGTAGAAACCCCACCTGAAATTACTGTTACGCCTACGCTACCCAAGATTCCCCCTAAACCAGCTTTCACTTCAGGAACTGCTAAATTTGGAGAGTTTACACCAGCTGCGAATGCAGAGACATTAGAAAAATCAGACGAGATCACCAATTTTACCTTAACGAGAGGTAATCAAGTAATTACTGAGGGTCCAGTGCACCAGGCACCATATGGTGAGGTTGCTGTCTCTGTAGATAAAGGCCAAACTTATACCACAATTATGGATTGGAATATTAACCCGGATGGTGAATTAAGTCAATTGAACGGCGGAATTGATAAAGCTACTATGGGTGAGCAATTAGCGGTACATAATCAGGCTTTAGCCAGAGGGATTCCTAGCTTTGAACTTGGTGAAATTATTAGTGATGGTGTGACTGAAGGAGATATAATGAAAGTTGTTAGAAGAGATGGTGCTATTGAAGATTGGGTAATTGCTCAACTGATTAGGGAAGAAAACCCTAATAACTTTGCAGACAAAGATTCGATGGTAGTCTATACTTGTCCTCCCAATATTGGCCTTGGGGATCCTAGAAGAAATGGTTTTGTAGTAAGACAGGTGTCTGAAAATAAATTTGAGCCTGTCTATCCTCCGCAACGTCTGGAATATTTAAGTAACAAATTAACCAGATTAATGGCGAGAAATTTTAACTAAAAACAGCCTTCATTGAATCACCTTTTAGGTTAGATATAGATTTTCAAGCCTGGTTTGAGTCCAATATTTTGCTATACTGAATGTAGATGAAAAAACTTCTGCTTATAGTTGGATTGGTTATTTTAACTTTGTTTTTAGGCAAGGTTGGATTTGCGTTAGCTGAAGATAAAAATACTCCCGGGGGAATGATTCCCAAACTGCCACAAACTGCCAATGACCCCGAACTTATTGGTGGCCGTGTCTATCCTAACTGGGGTCCTCCCTGCCAAAGATATACCTACTCGGTGGTTTACCGCGACAAAGAGGGAAGAAAGCCGGAGTATATGCAAATTTACTTTAACGGCAAATTGATTGATATGGATAAGGAAAACCAAAAAGACAATGACTATAAAAAAGGGGTGAAATATATTTATAAATATGTGCCCAATAAAATCGACTCTAATTTTTACTATTTTGAGGCCTCAAATGGTTTGGGGAAAGCTCGCGCCTCCATCATTGATTCACCTGACAATGGCCCGGTCCTTTTTGAGAGTGCTTTTGATAAAAATGAAATTGCAGTTGTTGATAAGCAAACAGGTAAAAAAGTGTTAAGTTTTCCTACTGGAAAAGAGTGGGTTGGAGGGGTAGCTTTATCTGATGACGGAAAATTATTGGCAGTTAAAACTTCACAGCATGTTTATCTTTTTGACACCTCAAAACCTCAAAAACCCTTGTGGCAGTTTAACTGTGAACAATGCAGAGTTGGTGAAGATGTCAAGGGCGGGGTTGATATTTCCGGTGATGGGTCAAAAATCATTGCCGCTTTCGGGGAAAAGGTAGCGCTTTTTGATAAATCAAGCAGTAAACCTATCTGGATGTATTCCGGCGGAAATTCTTATAATGTGGCCATCTCCAAAGATGGAAAATACATGGCCGCAGCCACAGCCGGAGACGAAGCAGACCTTAATGCAAACCTGATTATTTTATGGAACGGCAAAAGCGAAAAACCGCTTTGGCAATACCATGCTTCCGGCAACTTCCATGATGTGTCTTTGTCAGATGATGGTGAGTTTATTACCGGATCAACCGGCTGTCCCGACAGAAGGTTTTATCTTTTTTCCCAAGATTCCAATAACCCGATCATAAGAACCGAACCGTTAACCCGTGATTCACCAGTTCATAGGGCAAAAATATCAGCCGATGGGAGGCTGGCGGCAGTCGGCAGTGAGGCAGATGACGGAGCGGTATTTCTTTTTTCCAAAGACTCCCAAAAAGAGGTTTGGAAATTCTCAACACCCCAGCGGAGTTCTGTCAGAGCCTTAAACTTTACTCCCAACGGCCAATATATTGGGGCAGCCACTTTTGGCGGAGATGCCTATATTTTTGATAAAGCTAAAAATACACCTCTGGCCAGTTGGAAGGTAAATGCCTCTTTGGGCGGAATAGATATAGCAGATGACGGCAGTTTTATTGCCACCGGAGGGACTGACAATAAGCTCTACATCCTTGATAGAAATACGAAATCAAAAACAGAAATTCCTTTTAACGAGTATATTGAGGAAGTGGATATTTCAGCCAATGGAAAATATATTGCGGCCGGAACTGGCGGATCGGTTTATTTTTTTGAGACATATATTTCTCAAGACAGAGGAAAAGTTTTTGACTGCTCAAAAGTAATTGAGCCTACTCCGGAAAACCAACTAACGGAGAGAAGTTCCACAACAGAGGTAAAAAGAAAATTGGGAATCTTAGAAATGATAGTTAATTTTATTAAAAATCTCTTTAGTAGAGGAGATAGTTCAACATCCTCACAATCAGAACCGGCATCAGGTAGCGGTGTTTGTGGTAATGACTTATGTGAACCAGGTTTGGGTGAGACCAGGGAAAATTGTTCCAAGGATTGCATGGGTGGGGATTGACATCTGCGGTAGAGTGTTTGGTGTTATACTGTATAAATAAGTAATGCTTTTATGAAAGTACTGCCCGTTATCATAGTAGCTACTCTCTTGGGCGCAATCTGGACATTTTCTGTCAGCGCAGCCGGTACTTCGCAGTGGCCAATGTTTCATGGTGATCAGGCCAGGACCGGTTTTTCCAATTCCAAAGCCCCCTCATCTCCGAATGTTTTATGGGAGATAACAACGACGCAGTTAAAAGAATATGGGGTTAATAATTTTGAAATCCACTCGCCTATAATTGATCAGAATAGGGTGTTTTTTTCCTCTGTCCAGGTATTTGCCGCTGATTTATCTTCCGGGAAAATTCTTTGGAATTATAAGGGAGACAGGCCGGATTTTTTTGCTGATACAGCAGCTGCGGGAGACGGCAAAATTTTTGTCAGGGTGACTAATAGCAGTCAGCTTAAAAATATGTTTTCCGGTTTTATTTACGCTCTTGATGAGGTAGATGGCAAACTTCTTTGGAAATATCAAACAAAAGAAGCAATTACCCATTCCAACCCTCTTTTTGCTGATGGTAAAGTGTTTGTTGGTGACGAGTCAGGATCAATATATGCAATTGATGCAGCAAGTGGCAAATTAGTCTGGCAACAACAGTTAGAAGCTTATCAGATTCATTCTTCCCCGGCCTATGATCAGGGGGTGATTTTTATTGGCACAGAAACAACAGATGAAAGCGGTGGTAGATTAGACAGGGGCTCATATATGTATGCTCTTTCAGCTAAAGATGGTCAGACACTTTGGCGGTTTGAAAGTGACTGGCGCTCAAACGAGATGCCTAACTTAATCCATGGCACACCGGCGGTTTCAGACGGTGTTGTTTACTTTGGCTCGGAAAACGGTTGGTTCTATGCCTTAAACAAAAATGACGGTCAACTTATCTGGAAAAAGATTATTACCAAAAAAGAGAGAACTTCGGCCAGGCAGGCAGCGAGTCCGAGTTTAGTCGGGATATCAACAGCGCCTGCTTTGGGTTATGGCAAGATTTTTATCGGAACCTGGGAGGGTCAGTTTTTAGCTTTATCTCAGAAAGATGGTGAAACTGTTTGGGAATACAATTATGGTGACGAAGGAACCGATTCTTCGGCGGTTTTGGCTGACGGGAAAGTCTGTTTGGGATCCCACTATTTAGATTTTTATTGTTTTAACCAGGAAAATGGGAAAGTTATTTGGAAGGAAA